>CEUK01143215.1_pt1 | contig 25977 bp, 24 predicted proteins | sample 356451 | NCBI WGS metagenome assembly CEUK01 (sample SAMEA2622843, study PRJEB7988) | marine metagenome | isolation source: saline water (ENVO:00002010), including
TGTCTGTCAATCAACTTCCATATGAACCCATCAGATTCACTGGTAAGGGTTCTGACCGACGTCAGCACCATGTTGTTGGGCACCATACGGGCCTTGTTGTTCCATTGCAGGAAGCGTTTGTTCAACTTGTTCCATTCGTTGTGTAAGTCGAGGTGTCATTCGCTTCTTTGGTTCGGTTGGACGTAGTCCAAAGATGAGCAAGCCAACAAGGACGAGACTGAGAACGACAAGGACACCCAAAACGACTGGATTCACTTGCGAGACGGTTCCCATGAACCCTTCACTCTCAGCTTCTTTGACTCGAAGCGTTGGTGTTTGCTTGGTTTCTGAACCAAGAATTTGCACTTCAAGCCACATCGTTCCAGTTCGTGATGGAGTCCATGAGCCTTCGTAGACCGTTGTTTGACCAGGAGCAACTTCTAACTGTCGTGCATCCACACGGGTTCGTGCACCGTTGGATTCAACCAGTTCAAGGACGATTTGGACACTTCCATCGGCATTCCCATTGTTGACGATGGCTGCCGAAATCTGAACTGAGGAATCAACACGAACGCTGTCGCCTCCATACTTGACGGTCGGTTCATCAACAAAGGTGAAATCCGGAACACGTTGCTCAAGATCCCAGGTATGGTATGCTGCATCAACGTCGTTGAAATCTTCAGCGAAGGCATTTCCAGCCATGTCTTCACCCGTGACCCAAATACGTAATTCGAGCGGTTCGGTACGCTCCGAATCGGAAATGATGTCATCGATATCGAGAACTGCAGAAACTGGAATCGCTTCACCAAATCCTCGTCCGCCGAGCAGTTCCATGCTGACTTGACCATCGTATTTTGCTGCAACATTATACCCAAGTCCTGCAGGATAAATCGCATAATTGAGAACGAGCGAATCTGGATTGAGTTGCTCCATTTCACGAACGACGAGTTGAATTGTTAGTTCTGACCAATCGGACTCTGGAATAATCGATTGTGGATCCGGTGAACGTATGCCTTCTACACTTGGTGCATTCTTATCGACAAAGATGGTCGTAATCGGCCCTTCACTCAGACCACGCAAGACAGCTCCACTTGGCGGGTTGTACATCGAGAGATAGAGACCATGTTCACCTGATTGGTCCGGCACATTTCGTGCAAAGCTAAAGTTTCCATGCGCTTCGACGACCGACTCTTCTCCACTGATACGCATCAAGAGATCGAGGGATTGTTCAATGGTCCGCATGCTTCGATACCAAACCAATTCTCCATTGAATTCCATAATCGATTCATCCGAAGCATAGGCCCCAACAGAAGCGACTTCATTCATATCGATCAACAAAGCAGACTTCGTGGTATCGAGTGTCAATTCACCACTGTATTGCCACATTGCATCATACAAGGGCGCAACCACTGTTTGACCAAGTCGGTCCACGAGTTGAATCGTTGGTGTTCGAACAAAGGTCGGATCAGGGTCAAAGCCCCATTCGATGCTGAAGTTTACGACAAATGCCCCTTGCTCGGAAAACACATCGTTGCCACCTTCAATGGAACATACTTCAACGTCAACGTAGACGTGGTTGCTGTAGCATTGATTGTCCTCTGCAAACCAGTAAATGATGGCCGAATCGGTTTCTGTAGAACCAAGGTTCAACTCAATCGATTCAATATCAGAGACACCGTTCCGATCCCAAATTGGAATCTGAAGAATATTTGATTCACCAGGATGAAGCCAGCCATCCTGATGTTCACCCCACATGAGATCAAATTCTGTACCAAGTTGAGGTGTTCCATCCGAACGGATCTGAATGTTGAACAATGGCGTACTTGCGCTTCCACCTTCGACCATGACATTGCCAGCTCCATCGGCAACCGACAACCATCCCTGAACAAATTCTCCATCAGGTGCTTGCGATGTATCCATTGTAAGCGTGTACTCACCAATGGTTGCCAGCAAGTCGTCAGGCTTGGTTAATGGCACTGTCATCGCTTCATCTTCATCGAGCAAGCCGTCCATGTTGGCATCATCCATCCACGAACGCCAAATCTTTGCTTCAGCATGATGCGGTAGCGATGGACTATCGCCTAGAATGAAATTGATTTCGGTCGCTGGCGAAGCATCGCGATGATCGAATGTATCGATATCCATTCCAATCAACATTGGAGCAATCGAATCCATGGTAAAGTTCGCAATTGGATTCACCTCGTAGACCACACCTTGTCCAACAACGGGCGTGACCTCAAGTTCCATTTCCAGATTGTTGGCACTCGATGGAACGCTGTAGATGATCGAAGAAACACCATTGAGAATGAGGTTGGTTGAACCTTGGTCTTGGCCATCGACCAACAGACGAACTTGTGCTTGTCCTGTTCGAGGTACAGCATCCTGCACCCCTTCAAACCCAAGATACGCATGGACGGTCACGAAGGTTCCTTGAATCAAGGATGCTGCCTGTGCATCGGTTTCAACACCAGACTGAGATTCAATGGTGAACCGCTTCAAGGCGATATCGTTCTCAATTCCGTTGGCATGACCCAATCCGAAGACATGATTCAGTGGCAAGGTCGGACCAGTTGGACTGACGAGCATCACATTGAGTGATGCGTACGGCTCATCATCCCAACTAACAGGCATCTGGAAGGTGTGCGTGAATTGGACATAGGAACCAGAACCCGTCATCGATATCTCACCATTGGCATCGATATCGCTCCATCCAAGTGCATAGCCAGATTGTTGACAATTGGCCACAGCTGCTCCGTTCAGAGGCAGCACAACAGTGCCACACAGAACCTTGGATTGGCCATTGGTTCCACGCAAGGTGAAATCGACACTCCACCCATTGTTCTTGACATAGGTGGCCGCATCTGTTACGCCTAATGGAGAAAGATCGAACGTTGAATTGACGGTAATCCAATCTGTTGAAGGCGTTAAGGTATCCACAGGTGGACTCACAACAATCGACACTGGATTCAAGGTTGGTGCAGATGTAACGCTGTTGATGGTCATTTTGACCGAGCCAGAGGACATCATTCGAACAGGAATGTGAACCTCTTTTACTCCACCGAGCGCAACAATTGAACCCAATCGCTGATTGAGCGCTTGGACCAGTGGCGAAGTAGCAGCAAGGTTGAGGTTGAGGGATGCATCATACGGTGCAAAAATTCCACACAATGAAACATCTGCATTCGTCTGTGAAGAGCCAATGGTAATGCTCACACGTGCCATTGGTAACCCAAGGATACCTCGATCGTCTGCTGCATTGGACAGTGCACTGTTGAGCGCACTCAGTTCAGTTTGTGAGAATTCAACATATAATGCTGTTTCGAAATTCGCGAAACCACGATTCGTTACATCCGACCCTGCAATCTTGATGTTCATGTACGGTGATTTCATTTCTGTTGAGGATGAAACGGTGAAGCCAAACTGGTCAACACCTGAGAGCGGGAGAAGGACATCAAACACACTCGGCGTGCTCGGAGAGGTGGTCAGCGTTTGGCAGATGTTGCCATCGGCAAGGCGGTTCTGCATTCCATAACTTCCAGCATCAGTTCCATCATAGCCCCAATCGGAAACACCATCTGCACCAATATCGAGTCGCAGACCATTCGCCGGAATCGAGCGAACTGTTTCAACTGAAAAGGAATCAACAGAATAGGATGAACCTGAGGATTGGAATCTAAATTGTATACTTTGACCAACTTGGTCAAGGTTCGCATAGCCTTCGAGTGGATAGGTTTGCCAGCCACCATCATCGATGTTCGCTTCGAGAATTGGCGAACCTGTTGTAAGCATTGATGTGGAAATCGCTCCAAATCCATTTGAGATACGGTACACCGGTGAAGTAAGCGAACCCGTTCCACTCACTTGTCCTGAAGATTGCGACCATGAGGTTCCAGATAGCGTCCAATCGTGAACCGCTGGATTTTCACTGAACGTTTCGTTGATTGCACCACTGATACCGATACTATGGACTTTCGGCCCTCCTGATGGTCCAGTCATCATATGCATCTTGATTCGAAGCGATGGTGTGGCTTCCCAATCGATGGCTCCAAGATCTGCGGTCAAATCTGTCATCTGACGATAACCTGGAAGCGGCGTTCCTGTAGATGCATCGAAGAGTGTCCATTCGAAAAGAGCCCCTGATGGGATCTCAGCATCGATGGCTAACAGTCCATAGGAGGATGGTTCACTTCCTAGCGTCGCACCTGGACCAAACGGTGCTGAGGTCCAATTACCTTCACCCGTAGAAATGCCCGATGCTTTCGGCAAAATCTCGACGTCGTCGATGTTCCAACCCGTGTAGGTCACACTCGAATCCGATGTTCCTAGGCCAAATCGGACTTGGAAGTTTGAGTTTCCAGCAATGTAATTTGAGATGGTGATGGTTTGGGTCGTGTATTGGCCATCATTGACTGTACCTGAATTCGACCAAACGTTGACCCAATTCCCTGCTGTATTCTTGACGGAAACATATGCTCGATCCCATGTCGATGATTCAACACCGAGTCGCTTCTGGAACTTGAGATCCCATCCACCTGAACAACCGCCACAGTTCATCACTGGAGAGGTTGCCCAGTACGTTGTTGGCATCCTATTTGGATAATTTCCGTTGTACGTGTAAATGGCCTTTGTTCCGCTGGTAACGCCGTTGGCCTGTCCAATCGAAGTATCATAGCCCCAGAACCAAACGTTGTTGCCAGAGAACGTCCAAAGGTTCGTACCTTCCATATCGTAGGTCCAGCCTTGAGGCAGAAGTTGGAGAACTGAATTGTTGACATCCATGCCATCATAGACGGCCATCGAGTGATCGTAATCTGCAGGCGAATCGAACATCTTTGCAGCTGAAACAGGGAGAACGCTCTCATCGAGTGAAAGTTCAATGCCAGAAATCGCTTCTCCGCTCGGCACAGTAATCGACGTTGCATCGTTGACGCCATCTGGGTATGAGCCGATACTCACTGTGCTTGTTTGGCCAATGGTAGGCGATGTTGAATCATCAGTCAATTTCAACTCTTCAGCAGGTCCGACCAATGGACTGAGCAAAGAAAACAAGAAAATAGATATCAGCAGCGAAGCGACAATTCCGTTTTGCCGTCGGCCACCCATGTCTCGTCGTTAACTTCTCACTCAAAAAGGATTCTTGCGACGATAAATGGAAATTTGACCAACAAGCAATATCAACCGTGTGATGCTCCATCGATGCATGAACGATGCTGAAACCCTGAAGAAAATCGCTGGTGAGGCAGCATGTGAATTTGTCAAAACAGGTATGCGTGTTGGATTAGGAACCGGTTCGACGGTCAAATACACCGTGCTCGAACTCGGCCGTCGAGTCCAAGAAGAAGGATTGGAGATTGTCGGCGTTCCAACCTCCATCGCTACACAAGAACTAGCGCTTGAGGTTGGCATTCCTCTTGTTGCGTTGGGTTCAGTCGATGGCTTGGACATTGTCATCGATGGAACAGATGAATTCGATCCACACTTCCAACTCATCAAAGGAGGCGGTGCAGCATTGCTTCGAGAGAAGATCGTGGCTCAGCAATCGGCTGCTATGGTCGTGGTTGCAGACGATCGAAAGCAAGTGAATTGTTTGGGTGCTTTTGGAATCCCTATCGAGATTACACCCTTCGCTTGCGATGTGACTGTCGCAACATTGTCGACATTGCTCAACTGTGAGGTTCAGCTGCGCATGGATGGAAGTGAGCAGAAACTTACCGATAATGGGAACTGCATTGCAGATGCAAGGATTGGTCCTTCTATCAACGATCCAATCGCCACTGAAGCAACGATACTCAATGTTGCAGGCGTTGTTCAAGTTGGCTTGTTTAACAACATGTGCGACGCTGTTGTTTTAGCGAGTGGAAACGGTGTACAGACGCTCATGAATCCAAAGGGTCGTTTGTAGGCGGGCCTGACGGGGTTCGAACCCGCGACCGACGGATTAAGAGTCCGTCGCTCTACCTGACTAAGCTACAGGCCCATGCCTGCCTCCGCCAAGTTGTATTTAATCATCGTGTGACAACGTCGTTCCAGCATCCCCTCTTAGTGCAGAGAGTGCATCGCCTGGTTGACAAAGGATGGAACGCATGCTTGGTAATGCAACGATTGCATCGATCATGCTTTTGATTTTTGGACCCATCGAACCTGCTGGAAATTGACCTTGCTCAAGATGTTCTTCAGCCTCTTCAACCGATAGATGACGATGTTCGCATTGATCTTCTTGACCGAAATTCGTGTAAACTGCAGAAATACCTGTCGAAATGATCAGCGCTTCAGCTTCGAGATCTACGGCAAGAAGTGAGGACAATCGATCTTTGTCAATTACTGCTGGAATCCCGTTGTAGTGGCGATCACGCTCAATGACCGGTATGCCTCCACCGCCTCCACAAATAACGACAGCACGTTGTTCAACCAAGGTACGAATGACATCCAAATCAAGGACGCTCTTTGGCAATGGACTGGCGACGACACGTCGTGGACCATGAACAGTCGTGGCAATATCCCAGTCACGCTCCATCACTTCGCTCGCTGAAAGAACTGGCCCAACAGGTTTGGTTGGAAGTGAAAATGCTGGATCGTTTTCATCCACAAGAACTCGTGTAAGGACCATCGCCGTTCGTTCAGGACGATGACGATGCTTGAGAATGCTGTTGAGTTGCAACGACAATGTGTGTCCAATCATGCCTTGCGTTGCAGCTACCCATTCATCCATGGAATGCGAAACATCAGCATCCATCGCCATTAATTCGCCAACTTGTGGACCATTTCCGTGTGTTAAGACGACCGACCAACCTGCTTCCAGCAAATCGACAACATCGCTCATGACTTTGGCCAAGACAAGTGCGTGTTCATCGTTCTCGGAGCCACCAGGAGGTGCGAGCGCATTACCACCTACAGCATAAACAACAATCTTGCTCACGGATAAAGTTCGTCTGGGTCCTGTTTGATGCTTTCGCCTTTTTTCCCATACACAGACCTGTTTGCCAACTTCCTGCAAATGGTCGGACTTCAAACATGATATGTGAGAACGTAAACGGCGCGGTATGGCCAAAGACATCTGGATTGGTGATGTGCAAAACGGCGATTATGATGGACAAGAAGTCGAGCTCAAAGGTTGGGTTAAGCGAACTCGAGGTTCCAATAAAATTCGATTCGTAGTCTTGCGTGATTCAACAGGTAGCATTCAATGCGTTGCAAAGCGAGACACTGTTGGTGACGATGCCTTTGAGGCGGTCGCCTCTGCCCTCATCGAATCTTCATTGATTCTTCGAGGAACAGTCAATGTGGATGAGCGCAGTGAAGGTGGCCATGAACTGGTGGTCTCAGGTGTTGAAATCGTTGGACCGGTTGATCCTGAACGACCGTTCCCAATCACCGAATCGGCAATGAAAGCTGCTGATGGAGGCGAGACTGAATTCCTTCTCGATAACCGCCACCTCTACCTTCGAACAAGCCGAATGACGACGATGTTGAAGATGCGATCCTCCGTGTTTGGGGCGATTCATTCATATTTCCGAGATTTGGATTTTGTCGAATATCAAGCACCGAACTTCGTCGCTGGTGCAGTCGAAGGTGGTTCAACGCTCTTTGAAGTGCCGTACTTTGGAAGGAAAGCATATCTAACACAATCATGGCAACTTTATGCAGAAGCAGCGATGCCTGCACTTGAACGATTGTACACCATCGCTCCATCCTTCCGTGCAGAGAAGTCACGTACACGTCGACATTTGACTGAATTTTGGCATGCTGAAATGGAAATCGCTTGGGCGACCAACGAAGAGGTTATGACACACGGCGAAGGTGTGGTTCGACATATTGCTTCCACACTTCTTGATGAGCGAAGCGATGAATTGCAATCGCTTGGAAGAGACCTTGAACTTGTAGCACGTTACGCTGATTCACCCTTCCCACGAATGCGTTACGATGAAGCCATTGAAATCCTTCAAGGAAAGGGTGTTGAGGTCGAATGGGGACAAGACCTTGATTATTCAAAGGAAAAGGTACTCACACAAGATTTCGACGTTCCACACTTCTTGACGCATTATCCAAAGATTGCAAAACCGTTCTATCATCGTGTTGACCCAACCGATGACAAGTATGTTCTCTGTCATGACCTTCTCGCTCCAGAAGGTTATGGAGAAATCATTGGTGGTGGAGAGCGAACCTGGTCTGAACAAGAGATTCTTGCACGTCTGGAAGAAGAAGGCACACCAAAAGAGGCTTACCAATTCTACATCGATACACGAAGTTACGGAGGCGTACCTCATGGTGGCTTTGGCCTCGGCGTTGACCGAGTATGTTCATGGTTGAGTGGAGCAGACCACATCCGTGAAGTCATTCCATTCCCACGTGATTCGCGACGAGTTACACCTTGAGGGTGGAGCATGCAACCGATCATCGCACTTGGCTGTGGCCTTGTTGGCGAGTATGTTATCCATCGACTTGCAGATGATGGACATCAGGTCACAGCTGTCGACATACGCATACCAACTTCATTGATTCAACGAAAGGATGTATCCTCTATAGAACAAGATGCTCATCTCTTTATTGAATCATTGGAAACACCTCATGTCATCGTCAATATGCTTCCTGGAAGAATTGGCCACAACATTCGGAAACCATTGATTGAAGGTGGCCATACAATCGTTGATCTTGCCTTTACTGAAGAAGATCCACAAACACTCGATGCACTTGCAAAAGAACATGACTCAACAATGATCTGGGACATTGGAATCGCTCCAGGATTATCCAATATGTTGCTTGCGAAAGCACAGCGTGAATTAGGGCCATTGGATGAAGTGAGCATCCATGTGGGTGGAAACCCAACAGAACCCGACGATGAGTGGTCCTACATGGCTCCATTTTCGCCATCGGATGTTATTGAAGAATACACGCGTCCAGCACGTATTGTTCGCAATGGCGAGATCATCACCGTACCTGCCTTAACCGAACGACATCGAATTGAAGTTGAAGGGACAGAAGGCATGGATGCATTCCTTACCGATGGATTGCGAAGTGTTTTGACAACAATTGAAGCAACAAACATGGCTGAATACACCGTTCGATGGCCTCAACATATCGATCGATGGTTATCTGAAGGCGATTCGACTCCAGAGGATGAACTGTTGCGTGCTTGGCAATTCGATGCAAACCGTACTGAATTCACATGGATGAAGGTTCGATGTCAAGCGAAGGAATCAATTCTTGAATGGACCATTGTCGATTATGGCAAGGATGGCGATGGCTCTATGGCACGAACGACAGGACTTGTGACCTATGCTCTCGCTTCGCTCTTTGCTACCAAAGGACCAAAGTTCTGTGGCCTAGATTCTGGTGTTTACGCACCAGAATGTGTGAATGAGGAAACGCTGCAATGCGTACTCAACATCTTCGAAAAGCACGATGTTTCCGTCTCATAACATTGGTTCATCACAATGTGGACAAGGCATGCCAGGAATGAATTCTCCGAGAAGGAAACCACAATTGGTGCAAATACTCGTCATGAAGTCGTCGATGTTGCTCATATTCCTTGATTGAGCAAACTCGTATATTATTCTGAAGGTGATTGCTTTGCACCAGATTTGGATTTGATGAATTTGAACAGGATACGTGAGAAGATCATTGAAGCGATGAAAATGACGACTGTTGCCCACCATGGTGCATCCGTTGATGTTGCAAAGAAGTAAGCGACAAGCAGAATTCCGAATCCATATACAGCCCGAAAAGCAGAATAAAGCAAGAAGGAGCGAAACAATGGATTCGCTTTCACACGTTCAAGGAACGTTTCGTCCTCCATGCAGTAGCCAACGAATCAGACTACTCAAAATTTCGTGGAGGTTTTCGGGCTGATATGAAGAAAAGAAGCGCAATGACCACGAGTGATGCAACACCCATCTCCTCAGCCATACTATCACCACCTAGCATACTCGCAAAGCCACCAGATGATGCATCATCTTCCATCGCTTCGTTTGAAGCAACAAACTCATCCTCAAGCATGATGACAATATTCAGTGAATCGGAGATACAACCAGAGTCTTTACATGAAAATTCAGAGGTAACAGAAATCTCCATACCAAACATATCTTGCAAGAGAGTATCATCTCCATAGGCATTCGATTTCACTTGATTCGGTGCTTTGAGTTGAACAGATACTGTCGATTCCTCTCCAGGGGCGAGGCGTACATTCTTTGTTGGGAATGAGGTTATGTAACCGGCTGATTCCATCGCCTCATCAAATGGCCCGAGCGCAGATAACTGAAATGTATCTTCATCGTTTCCATCGTTTCGAATTCTGAATTCGATTGAAAATTCTTCACCAACATCTGAGGTAAACATAACAACATCAGCTGAAATTGCAACACCAGCATATTGTAGGATGTTGATCACTTCCTCTTCTTCATCTTCTGCCAGGTTCGGTGGAGGAGCACCATTCATTTCGGTTACCGTTGCTTTGACTGTCAGGGTGAGGGATTGAGCAAGCATTCCCTCCTCAGCCCGAACGCTTATCTGAAAGTCTTCTGATTCACCTGGACCAACTTGAATAGATCCTGGTGCCGCATGAGAAAGATTGGATGAATCGACCTCGATCTCAACCTTTTCAGTAAAACTCGTCGGGTTTTCAACAGTGCACGTGATGACACCACTCTTGGTCGAACCAGGATAGACATCGATGTTCAGTGGGCCAGAACAATCAAGAGTGACAGAAGCACCAGGCTGTTGGGCTTGAATCGATTGCGAACTACAAACCAACATCAAAGTGACAACCAATAGAATGGCACGTATACGTTGCCCTGTCATGTTTGTAAATTAAGCAGAAGAAATAAAAACATTTCACCTACATTAAATCGAAGAAAAGAAGCGTTGACATGAGGCAAGAACAAGAGCAAGATCCTTCTCGTGAATCACTTCATTTGCATAAGGGAGAGGACGTTCGTCCCATGGATTGAAACAAATGGCATGGGCTGCTTCTTCGAACATACCAATATCACCTGCTGAATCACCAACAGCGATAACATGCTTTGCATCAACATCAAGTCGACGACGTAGCATACGAACCAGTGCCCCCTTTCCATCCATTTGGACTTGATAGCGGCCATAATCTTGGACCTGCAATGAACCATCGGTTTGACCTGAATCGGTTGTCCATCCGTTGGTAAAAACGTGAAGGCGTGTATCAAATCCATCTGCCAGTTTCTGCGAGGTATGTCGATCGATTCCACCCCATCTTCGTTGCCACTTTTTTTCACTTGGAAAGAGACATGATATGTCACGTGCAGTTTGTTGTAAGCCACCACTTACTATGGCAACATGATGGCCATCATCAAGAAGTGATTGAATAAGAAGTTGGTAATTCTTCATCATCGGCATCCCTTCCATGCAGGCACGTAAATCAGCATCAGTAATCTCTGAACCATGTTGATCTCGCCAACTGTTCTTGATGAGTGCAATATCGAGTTTAATCCAGTCCCACTCATCCAAGAGACCTTGGTTGTAGAGGCTGAAGGACTCATCATTGTTAATTCCGAGACAATCGTAGACAAATTGCCATGTTGACAAATGGTCCACGAGAACACGATCCATGTCGAAGCAAACCAGACCTCGCATCCTATCGACTCCCCTTTGGAATCTCATATTGTGCATGGACTTGTTCAACCTGTTTTCCCATGATGTAGAGAATGAGCGCTATCATCATCGCAAAGAGGCCAAACAACGTCATTGCAATGGTGAGTAACGTTACGCCAATCGATTCGGTTGATAGCTCTGTAAAGGAACTAACAACGCCACCTGAGAGACGATAGCCAAGAACGAACAGAACCACGCCAGGAATTCCAAAGAGGAAGAGAGGATGTCGTGATTGGATCATCCACATGAAGAGTTGAGCAAAGCGTGAAGCAGTTGCAAGCGACTCTCTTTGTGGAAGCGATGGAAGTGTGGTTGATTCAATAACTCGAACGCGCAAGTTCCCTGAGAGATCGTGCGCAGTTGCATCCTCTTGAGCCGCACAGAGTTCATCCAAGCCAGAAGCACTCACAGAAGCATGCTGAAATTTGGAGTGGGCAAGGCGACTTTCACTTGGACGCGATTCTTGACCCGAATCAACTGAAATCAACCCGACATAAACATCCCAACTCTCTCGGGAACGATTGAGATGAAGGGGGAATTCACGTAACGACCACTGCTTGTTGATGTTAATGAAGAGATAGTTATCTGCAGGCTCCAAATCGGCTTGCTTCATACAATTGGCAATGGAAAGAATATCATCTTCATCGCACGTCAGAAGTTTACATCCTACCTCTTCGACGAGGATGGCTGTTTCATCCTCAGAATGGAGGTCGATGAATACGACATCATCTGTCGCTTGTCGCGCTCGTGTCAAGAAAGATACAACACGCAACTCGATGTTACGGCCGATACCAACGATGCGGAGCGGTACGTTCGCCACGTATGCTGGTTGAGGTCTTGCCTTTCAATCCTCCCTCAAGGTTGACCTTCACAACCCCTTTTTGCTGAGATGCGTTGGAAAGGTCATGATGGATGAGCATACAATCTGTGTGGTCATTCCTGCTCGTAATGAAGAAGACCACATACAGAGGGTCTTGGAAACGCTTCCAGTGTTTGTCGACCATGCGGTTGTCATTGATGATGGTTCAATCGATTCCACCTACGAACGAGCAACAAGCGCCACCTCCTCCGCAGATGTGCAGGTTCTCAAAACCGAAGGAATCGGCGTTGGTGGTGCGATTGATCTTGGCCACCAACATGTTCTCAACAAGGTCAAGCAACCTTTCGTGAGCGTGGTGATGGCAGGTGATGGTCAAATGGACCCTGATGATTTGCACAAAGTCGTTCAACCGATTGTCAATGGCATTGCAGACCATGTTAAAGGCAATCGAATGTCGAACGCAAGAGACATTGAACAAATGCCGAAAGGACGGCGGCGAGCATCAAAAGTTCTCGGATGGTTAACGACACTCGCTAGTGGACGCAAGACGAACGACCCACAATGTGGCTATACGGCAACCTCCTCAGAACTTCTCCAATCATGGGATTGGAATCGATCATGGAGCGGATATGGCTACCCAAACTACTGGCTGATTCGTCTTTCAAGTGAGGGAAGACGGGTTGTTGATGTTCCTGTCAAGGCAGTCTATGGTGATGAACAATCGGGAATTCGTCCAATGAACTTCTTCCTTCGCGTAGGATGGATGATGACCATTGAACATCATCGAAGGGCGTTCCATCATCTGTTCAAATCACCCATCATGATGCTCTCATTCATCTTTTACGTAGCAGGCTATCTTTCGATTGGAATGAGCTTCACACAGCCACTTAGCATCCTCGCCCTCCTGCCGTGTTGGTGGATTGCTCACAGGCTTGACCGCAATGCAATGCATCGATTAAGTGGTGGGCGTACCAAGATTTGAACTTGGGTCCAAGGCTCCCAAAGCCCCGAGTATAGGCCAAACTAACCCATACGCCCTTGAGTTGAGGGGGTGTGGTTCTCCCTATGAACTTCACTCAAGAAGAAGCCAGGTTCCATCACGCTGACGGACAAGGTTTCCATCCATTTCCATCCTCTCCAAAAGATCATCAGCGAGCAGTTCTGAATCAAGATCATCCAGAACGGTTTGAACCGTTTCTCGGTGCAGAATCATGTCATCACCAACCACCTTTTTGATGGCAGAAAATATTGCACGTGGCGACGAGGATGTCGAAGCGATGAGCGGTTCATCCATCGCTTCAAGTTTCTTTCGTAATTCATCTCTGAGTTCTTCAGGTGTATTGGCTAAGGCAACCTCAATTCGAAGTTGTGCAGATGTTTCTGCAGTCGCAATAACGGGAGTTGTTGCTGGTAGTGATTGCCCGCAATGTGGACATTGCCGAGGTTGACCTCGTGTACCGTGACAATTGCGACACGCAGGACATCGTATCACGGACCATGTTCCTGCCATGAGGGATGATTCGGTCAACAGATTATGAAGATTCACAAACTAAAATCTGGACCTTCTTGTTGCCTTCGTGCACCGGGCCGTAGTGCTGGAGCTGCTGGTGCTTTGGTATCAACACGCTTCTTTTCAGGTTCAGCGGAACGAGTAAGACCGCCACGGATTGGACCCGTTCGACCACGTCCTGCCATGCGGAGTGAATCAGGAAGTATCAAGGCAGCGATTGCAACTCCGTGGTGATCTTGACCTGCTGTCACCTCATCAACTGCAACATCAAACGAGAGAACTTCAAGATCTCTTGAAGCAAGACGACGCTGAATGTTCCGACGAAGGAGCAGGACGGTCTCTTCATAATCGGCTTCGGTTGTAATGCTTGCAACAATAGCGCATTCATCACCTTCAGGTGTTTGACACATTGCATAGCCAACACCTGCACAGGCAGTCGAGCCACTCCATGCATAGGCTGTTGCCAAATGACATTCAACAAGTGAACCCATTGGGAGTGGTTCAGGTGGAACGATGTTGAATCCAAGTGGAAGCATCGCACCTTGAACTTGAATGAGACGAGCATCGCCGAGTCCTAATTCAACAAGGCCTTGATCGAAGGCATCTTCTGCATTTTCGCCCCATGGTGAAACTGCGGTCATAAGCCAGCCTCGCGACGATTTTGAACCTCCATCTGCTCCTGCCATGAACAAATAGAACTCAATACAGTTCATGAACAACATGGTAGAAAATTGTCGAATTATACGAAACGCTATGAGAACAACACGCTTGGGAGACTCCATGGCAAAGGCATCAAGACTCCTCTTGTTGCTTGCAACCATTGCACTGTTTCTCCTCGCCATCATCATGCTTCTCAACAGCGACTCTGAATTCATGGCAATTCCATTGATTGGAATTTCCGTCTTAGCAGGATTTGGCTACATGATGTTTGATGCGAGTGAACACAACAAACCGAAGAGCACACCAGGAGCAATTGAATACAATCGAATTGCTGATTCTGAAGAAATCAACAGGGAAGCACTACCAGATGTTACACAAAGCGACTATGATGTTCCACTTCTGTGAAATCATTCATTGACATAATTGGAGAACCATTGATCCTCCTCAGCCGTTGGAGGTCCTTTCACAGGTTTCTTCGAAGGTGGCCTACGAAGCATGAGGATGAGCACCAACAAGCCAAGCACACCAATCACGCCCAAGAGAAGAGCTTCATTGGAACTTGAATCGTCTGCTTTCTTGTCTTCCTCTTCATCCTTCGTTTCAACCTGTTCGATGATGATTTGAGGTTCGATTAGACACGTCGTACAGAACAATGCATCAAAGGTCATTGTATTGCCAGAACCATCTGTAGCAGTAAAGGTGAACGTGATGTTTTCAATTCCTTCAAGAAGTGCAACATCGATGCTTGAACTCGACGAACTCACATCCACTACTTGGCTCTCCGATTGTGTCGAAGTCGAGTAGGTCAGCGAAACAACATCGTTCGAAAACGTGAACTTCATCGAGTAATTGTCAGGTTCAAGATTCGAGAAGGTTGACGATTCACCACCGGTAAACCAGCGACTTGTTTCAAGTGATTGGGATGAATCATACAACTTGATTTGAACTTGAGGATCTTGTCGATCTTCGCGAATAGGACTGCTTTGTTCCCAGTCACTAAATTCAATTGAATTCCCATATGCATCCACGCCTCCAATTGCGTAAACAGGGTTCACAATTCCTCCATCTTCTGCAATGGTTTCAACGTACATCATGTGAAGTGAAGAACCTTGGTTGAGCATTTGACCGATAAAGACCCATGATGATTCATCGTCGAAATCATTGTTGAGATTTCGATAGAGCATCCATTCCGTTCCATCTTCGTTGGCTTGGCCTACCCATCGAAGTTCCGTGGTTCCATTGGCGAAATACGTCCCTTCGAGCGCAACGGGTGCGGTTGGTGCCAATGTATCCTCAGTAACTGGAAGCATCAACGAATTGTATGAGAGGGTGATGTTTGTTTGTGCATAGGTCACGTCCTGTGTACCAAACGATGCGATAACGGTGACAGCATACCAGGCATCCTCAGATGTATCTGCGGCAATGGAATTGTTGTAATGCTCTTGACCTGCGTCAACAATAGCCAACAGCTCAACATCTGGCCCGGAAAGATCATTGGAGTTTATGCGGTCAACCGAAGAGCGCCAAATTTGGTATTGTGCTTCAGGATGATTGGGGATATCCGTCCAGGTAAGTTGTGTACGGCCATCTGCAAACTGTACACTGAGATCATCGACGATGTTCTCTTCGGGAATGAGCGTATACTCGAACACCACAGCGTTTGGAGCAATTCCCAGATTTGTTTGTTGGTTGCCAAACTGGTCGGAGAGGGTAACCAAGTAGTATGTCAGACCACTGTAACTCGATTCAACGGTATAGTTGTACGCAGTATCTGCACCAGACAGTTGGGCAACTTCAGTAACGTGTTCAGAAGCCAAATCAACGATCTGTGATGGGCTTCTCCAGATGTGGAGTGTATGATTTGCATCTTCAACCACAGATCCATTCCAATCAAGTGATGTTTGCGACGTACTCGCATCAAAGGAAGCGACCAACGTACCTTCGATGGAAGAACCAACGTTGTCTTCTTCAACACCTTGTACCAGTGTATTTCCTGATAGCAATCGAGTATCGACTTCATCATCGAATGAATGCATAACGGTGTAAAACAACGTACGACTTACTGGTTGCTGATGAACAATGTCGTATTGCGTGATATCCGAACTTAGATTTGCAACAACTTCAGACTTCTCCAACGAATCCCAGTTCGATGCAGTTGCTGCAATTGCGTGACTCCAAATGGTTGTTGTATGAATGCCTGAGATTGAGGCATCAACCGTTGAAATGTCAATCCAAAGCAAAGTTGTTGTAGCATTCATGGCATCGTAGGTGGCTTGGAGTGCGTATGGCGAAGAAATTGGTGAGCCATACTCTTGAATCGGTTGATCAAGGGCTGCATTGTTTTCAGTAAAGTTGCTGATAATTGTTCCATTCTGAAGTGAACTTACAACGCCATAATAGAAACTACCATTTGTGGAAGGTGGTATTGATTTTGTTACAGAATGCGTTCGCTCTTTGCATTCGGCATACGTATCGGATGGTAGGCACGCTTGTATGTTGCTCTCAATCAATTCAGCGTTAAGATAATTGGAACTGTTAAGGGGTTCGTCCGAACGGTACAACGAGTAGTTGGTCGTTTTCAATTCATCCAAAATGAGGAAATCATTGGTGTCGATGTTTCCCCACGACAACGTTGTTGTTTCATTCTCTGCATCGAAGGTTGCAGTGAGGTTTTTTGCTTCTAAATTGGTCCACATCGCTTCATCAGCTTTGACTGAATGAAAGAGTGGTACAACCAAAAGAGCAACAAGGAACAGCGACAACATTTGCTTTGACATAACCAACCCGTCCTTCAAACCTAAACGAATCAGCCTTAAGTGAATTTTCCAAAACCATTCAACCACAATAATCATGAATGGGGGGGATAAGCAGCCTCTATGCTTAACGACATCTTGCACCAAATGGAGCCGGTGGAACGCTACAAATACGCTCAACTCCTTGCCCATCTTGCAAGTGTTGACGACACTATCTCAAAGGAGGAGTTAGCATTCTTCGAGCAACGTTTGGGCGCTACGCTTCTTTCGCCTGAACGAAAACAGCAATTGCGTGATCAGTTGGGCAAGAGTTTGAATCTCGAAAAGCACTTGAAAACCATGAATCCTCGTTCAATCAAACTTGCACTACGAGATATTTGTCTCATGACCATGGCAGATCGTGAAGTCGAAACTTCTGAGCAAGTCGTTCTCATCAAGGTTGCAAGAGCTGCTGGATTGTCGGAAAAACACGTAGAGGACCTACTTCAATGGACGATTCGTGGATTCCATTGGATGCAAGAAGGCTATGTAGCCCTCGAAATCTAAGCACTAAATCTCGATTAAAGAATTCGAACCGTTTCCAAGTTCTTTGGAGCGTATGTTCGACATCGATACTTATCACGAAGTTCTTTTCCGAGTTCACTGCACTTGTAATAATCGCCATGATGGCAGATGATGTTGCGAGGCTTTGGATTCATTGAGTCAACAAATGCCAACAATTGTCGACGATCGGAGTGACCACTAAACCCGTCAATTGTCGCCATTTCACAGCCGACCTTGACAATTTCAGTTCGTCCATTAATTTGCATAGGAACTTCTCCAAATCCTTTCTGAAGGCGACGTCCAAGTGTTCCTTCGGCTTGATAGCCGACGAAACAAAGCGAGTTTCGCTCTTCATGCGCCCAGTTCTGGAAGTAGTTCATGACAGGGCCACCGTTCAACATTCCAGAGGTTGCAAGAACAATGCACGGGCTTGTATCCATGACGATGCTTTCACGACGTTCAGCACCCTCAACACTGCGGAACCAAGGACTTGTGAATGGATTCTCACCATCGTTTTGTTGCAGTGATTTCCTCAGTGCTGAGGTGAGATAATTTGGATGGCTTGCGTGAATTGCCGTCGCTTCCTGAATCATTCCATCAAGCCAAACTGGTACTGGCTTAACAGCTCCTGAGCGGAACAGGTCGTCGATGGCGATCATGACTTCTTGTGAACGGCCAACAGCGAACACGGGACAGATCAGTTTCCCATTACGTTGCAACGTTCTGGTCACAATATCCTGCAATTCTTGATTGGCTTCTTCACGGGAAGGCTGGTAATCGCCTGCAGCACCATAGGTCGATTCGATGACCAAGGTCTCACAACGAGGGAAACGTGTGTTTGCAGCATCGAACAACCACGACTTCTCGAACTTTTGATCGCCTGAGAATACGATGTTATGCTTTCCATCAGCGATGTTGAGATGAACTGCAGATGAGCCAAGAATGTGTCCTGCATTGGAGAAGGTCATCTTGACATCTGGCGCAATATCGGTGGTTTGGTTCCAATCAACATCGACCACGTGACGCATGCACATTCGAATGTCTTCCATATCGTATGGAGCACGCTTTCCTTCAGCACCGCCAACCTTGAGGTAATCCGTTTGCAAAAGGAGCATCAGGTCACGCGTTGGAGGCGTACAAAATACAGGCCCACGATAGCCGTACTTGAACAAGACAGGGAGCATTCCTGCATGGTCAAGGTGAGCGTGGGTCAGTACAACAGCATCAATTTGCTCGAGGGGAAGTGCTTCAGGTGCGGTGAAGTACGGCATTGGATCAGTATCGGATGCGATGTTAACACCAACATCGATCATAATGCGTGATTCATTGGTAGTGACAAAGTGGCAGGCACGACCTACTTCTTGGTAGGAACCAAGCGCAGTGACCCGTGCCCATGTCGAACCAGGGCGCTTCGGACGGTGAATGTTCAAACCGAAATTTCGCAAGAGTTTACGACGTTCCTCTGCATTCGCTTCACGATAGCCTCGAATGTCACGAACGGTCTTGGATAGAATTGGAGGTGTACGTTCAACAGCGACTTCCCAGCCGGTTTTGTTTCGTATCTCTTTGGTGATAGAACCTCGTCGCCCAACAGCATCAGAAGGATTCTCACATTGGATGATGACCTTCCAAATGCATGGATCGAAGAAGAGTTCAGAAATGTTCGCAGATTCAGGAACCAGATCCTTGATGACAGCAGTCGCGTCTTCTTTGTCCATGACCATATCCGCTTCAGGACGCGTTACAATACGTCGCTTGATCTTCTTCGATATCTTTGCAGCAAGGCCATCGTTCTGAGTAAATGCTTCAATGTCTTTTGTAAAAATAGCAATGTCGCCAGCTTCTAAATCAACACTGTACTCAATGTTACGAGGTACAATCTTACTAATTTCATCTTTGATTTCCTTAAACGTCAATCGCATAATCTCATCTCCAGCCACGACAACGCACGCTACGCATATCCATTGGATTGCGGCGATGCCGCGGGAGTAGGATGATGCTCACTTCTTGAGAATAGCATCAATTTCGGATTGTTCAACAGGAACGAATCCATCTTTGGCAGTAATCACTGCGAGATCCATACCGTTTCCGGATGCAGCATCACGCTGACCAGATGCATTGAGCGCACGTGCTGCCAATCGGACAGCATCGTTTCGGCTCATGCCTTCGGAGAATCCATCTTCAAGAACACCGTACATGTATGGTGAACCTGAACCAGTTGCACAGTAGACGTCGGGAATCGAACCGCCAGCAGAGTCGATGGAGTAAACGTGCGATCCATCGTCATCAACACCAACAATGAGCAATTGAACCCAGTGTGGTCGTCCAGAAAGAATGTTCGCTGTGAAGGTTGCAGCGCCCTTGACGGTCATGTTCTGACCTCTTCGGAGTTGGTAAAGTGAAACTTCAGCAGCGAGGGTTCGGGACAAGGATTGTGCATGGCCAACAAGACCTGCGGTGGTCAAAGCAAGATTGTCACCGATCTTGAACAACTTCTGAACACTCTTGTTTGCAATGAAGTGACCCATTGTTGCTCTGTGGTCAGCGCCAACAACGACACCGCCATTGAATGTAATCCCTACAGTACTGGTTCCAGTCTTCAATACACCGTCTTGTGCTTCCATGTCATCACCAACACGCCACCCCATATGAACCGTGGGGTAAGCAGTCTGCCCTAGTCGAGCCCCCTTATCAACTCGACGATGAAAATGAATGATTTCGAGCCTTCAAGAAAGAAAGCCTTCTTGAGCCATCGAGGTTAGGCTAGGACATGGCACGGAAACGCCCCTCTCAACCAGAAGAGGGTCAGTTTTCGCTCGATGATTTCATCAACAAAGAACCTGCAGATGCCGACAGCGTTCCTGAAATGATCGATTTATCGCCACAACCCGAACCAGAAATCAAGAAGGCGACTGAATCCAAACCACTACGGACATTCACAATGCCGAGCAATCAACAAACACTCGAGGAACAACCAACCCCTGCACCAAGTTCGGGCATCTATCACAACTTGGGCAAGATGTATCCAAATCCACCGATTCCCATGGAAAAATCAGGTATGGTCTTGCATCGCGCAACACTCTACGACCTGACTGGAATCGATACGCTCATGGATTGGGTTTGCGATGGGGATGCAGCCCTTGTTGAAATGGCTCGATTGATGAATCGAGAGCATGAAGTCAAGACGGTCTTGGCTCGCCTTCATCGATTTATAGAAAATGACCTTGGAGGTCAAATCGTTCAAATCACGCAAACTCGAATCATGCTTTTACCACCTGGATGTGTCGGTATCAGCGGTCTTGAAGATGAAGCGTTCAATGATGAAGCTGGCTGGGCAGGAGGGGTTTGATGGAAGAACAAGTCATCGACATGCCTTGTCCAATGTGTGGGGACGAGGACAATCTGCGGATGATTGCTCACGTTGATGAAATTCCTTACTTCGGTGAACATACACAAGTCACAGTTCTCTGTCATGCTTGTGGATGGCGACAAACCGATTTCATTCCTGCCGAAGGAAGAAAACCTGGTGGTTGGGAATTTGTCATCGAATCCGAGGATGATTTGTCAGTCCGTGTCGTGCGATCGTCATCGTGTACCGTATGCATACCAGAACTCGATCTCGAAGTCAATCCAGGTGGAGCAGCAACAGGTTTTGTCACCAACATGGAAGGTCTCCTCGTTCGCTTCATCGATATCGTCGAGATGGTTTTACGCGACATTGGTGATGCTGAACCAGAGAATCAACAGGTACTTCTGCACATGCTCTACAGATTGCAAAACGCTGGAAGAGAAGGCGGCCCACTCAGGATTGAACTTCTCGACCCGCACGGTCTTTCACAGATTTTACACGAGCGTGCCATCGACCGAGATTTGACACAAGAGGAAATCGATTCACTTCCAGTTGGACCCGACCCAGCGGTCTATTCAACTTAGGTCAGCAGCAAAGAACTCGTCGACAAGATGTGCAGTCTGATCCTTCATCTCTTGATGATTGGACAACCAAGCTGTTGCACGATCAATGCACAATTGTTTCATTTCACCTGCAAGTAAAGAACCTGAACGATATTGTTGATTGATCTCTTGCAAATACGCATCATCGTCTTCAAAGAAATACATCATGTACTGATAGGCAACATCGATGTCCGGGTTTCCACCAATACGCCGGTGTTCCTCAATGGTTGGTTGTCCACCCGAAAACGCTCGCTTGATTTTCTTTTCAACCGCTGCAATATCATCGTCGAGGAAGATGGTCGTCTTGGGCTGACTGCTCGACATCTTATCGCCTGTCAATCCCACTGCGAAGTGGTGGTACGTTGAGGATGGAGCAAGCAATCCTTGACCGCCCAATGAGCGTTCATAAGCAAGCATCTGCATACGAATTCGATGAATGTCTTGTGAGGTTGCACTTGGAACGTTGACCATACCCTCTTTCGGATTCGACATAATGTCGGAAAAGCCCATGCCTTCAAGATTCGAAACAATGCCATCAAACACGCTTTGTCGACGTGCTCGGTCGACTCTTCCATTCGGTGCTTGACCCAAAGCCTCCGCATTCTCATCCTGAACAGAAAGACGAATTTGCGCACCACTTCGCTTTCCAGGACCAACATTGAACCAATTGGTCTTTCCAGCTAAACCTCGCGTCAATCGAAGATGCGGATCTTGGTCGACACCAACAGGAACAACGATTGGTCGAAGACCTCCATATTCATCCAATTGTGGATGTAAGATATCACCGACTTGCACCATAGGGGCTTGGACATGGGCGAGATTTGTCTCGCCTCCGAAACCATATATCGATTCAAATTCATTCAAATTTGTTCGCTTTCCAAGTTGAAAACCAAGCCGTTGAACTGCAGGTCGTTGCGATTGGAAGTAGACTTCTGTTGAATCGGAAAGAAGACCAAGTGCAGCATAGTTGGCAACATAGTCCTCTCGAGCAATCTGTCGACCCTTCGCTAACGACACACCACGTGTTGCTTGCGATTCAAGATCTGCAACTGCAATGGTCACATCAGCGCCCATTTCCTGATAGTAACGAACCTGTTCAATGACCATCGAGTGACCGAGATGCATTCGACCACTTGGCATCAAACCCGTGAGCACACCAAAGGATTCCTTTCGCTGATGTGCGCCGAGAATAACATCAAGGTCACGATGAGCGAAGACGATTCCACGTCGATGCAGTTTGGTCGCATCGGGCAAATCCAATCCATCAAGGGACGACAAACCGAACTGGTCGATGATGCGAGCATAGTCCGTGGACTGATTGCTACTCCACGGATCAATACGTACAGAATCATCGCCCATGCTTCACCCTCCGAACGCTTGCTCGCCTCAAACCGATTAGAAGGCTTCGCCTCTATTCCTCTTCATAGTGGAGATTTTTGTTGTGCATGTAACTAGCCAAAGGACCAATTCCTTCTCGACCAAGAATGCCCATCATTGCAACAATGGTGACAACACCAGCAACCAATGCAGCATACGGCAACCATGGAAGCCTTCCATCAATGGTTCGTGGAGAAACCAACCATGTAAACCGCAATTGATCTTCATCATCGAATCGCTTCGACCAGAGGAACAAATCCGTTGTATCATGAGCTGCAATCGTTACTGCTGCATCGTATCCATTCCAGAACTGTGTTTGATTGTGAACATCAAACGAGATATTCTCCCCCTCAAGAATAACGGTAATCACCGTCCCTCGCTTAACCGAAACCAGTAATTCTTCACCATCCATACGCCAGCCTTCTGCTGTTTGTCGCTCGCCCGTAAGATTGGTCATGGATTGACCAAGAACATCCTGAACGTCAACAACGGTTGCATTGACAAAGGAAAGACGCCAGGTTGCTGGAACATTCCAAGCGTTGGGAGCAACGCTTGTGCATTGTTCAGTCACAATGGACGAGAATGTGAACGTCGATGCTTCTTGATCGAGGAGATTCGAATGCTCATCACAGCGATTGGAGGACCAATACGACCAGGCTTGACCCCATGTGGTCATCCATGCTTGCGCATCGTTCTGTAAGTATGCAGCAATGTCTCGATCGTGACGAATGGTCGCTTCATTGACGCGACCAATCCAATACAGATTGACCAATCCACCTTCTTCGACAGCAGTTTGAACCGTTTCAAGACTTCCAATCTCCTTCTCGAGACTTCCTCCACGTCGACCAAGATCGTACCAATCCCATACATCGTAAGGAACATCTTCAGCATCATGCCAAGCCGTATCCATCAATCCGGTTTTATCACCATGGACAACAAAGTCCTGTGATGCAATGTAATTGTGTTGTGCCATGGTCAAACCATCGGGAGCATAGGTCGAGAGCGCATCAACCCCCCACTTGGAAGCATCTGTATTGTTCTCAATGTACGAGCGACATTCCTTTGCAACTGCACCAGGATCGTTGTACCACGAATAACCAGGCATGCCATAGCAACCAAACTCATCGCCCATCGCCAAGCGTTCATCAGCCAAAGCGGTCGTCAACCAACCATCAGCCTCCCACTCAACATCAGCAACAACAGGAGCAGCGAGGGTTGAACTTGCAAACAAGGCCATCAACAAGCAGGCTACGATACGTCGTGAACCTGCCATAGCAATGCCAACCCAACCCTCGTTTTGAGGTTGGTGTCTCAATCAGAAGCGGTTGCAGATACAAGTGTCACTGGCGAAATTGGACGATCGCCTTGACCCGTTGCAACTTCTGAAAGCGTTGTAATATGTTCACATCCTCTTATCACAGTACCAAAAACAGTGTGAATGCCATCCAACCAATCGTGGTGTGATATGTCATCAGGCATCAAGAAGAATTGCGAACCACCCGTATTTGGATAATTTGTCTTTGCCATCGAAATTGTGCAACCAAAGTGTTGCAATCCATTGTCAGCCTCATCGTTGACATCATAATGTGTATAATCCGGACAATCGGATTGATTCATTGGTTGTCCATCACAGATTCCATACCAACGAGCTGCATAACCTCCAGTACCATCTCCATTCACGAAATCTCCACCTTGGACCATGAAGTCATCAATGATTCTGTGGAAGGTCACATTGTCATAATTTCCGAGTTGAGAATGTGTTCTGAAATTGTTCGCATGGTTTGGAGCCAAAGCATGATTCAATTCGATGGTGATGGAATAACAGATGAGATTTGTACCATCTGCAGCATGACTCACAACCAATTCCACTTCACTGGTTTCATTTGAACCAACGCCTGAAACAGTTCCACTCGAATTACCTGGAGCCGTTTCAAACAGGTCACAAGAGCCACTCAGGCCAGTAGCACTCGATGCTGTTTGGTTCTCCAAACATCCTGGTGCGAACATCATCATCAGAAACAAGAGACAAATTCCAACCGTTCGAGTCCCATTCTTCAAGCGATTCATACCATTCCCAAGACCCACTCGTATATCGTTTCAACGATGTTTGCAGAATTCAGGCTTCATCATTCCTCAAGTCAGAATATTTTGTTGACTTACCTCTGGATAATTCCACTGGATACTTACGCTCATTCTTGGAAATTTTATCATGCATGATCGATAAGGGGTCCAAGTCTAGCATTGAACACAACCGTAGACAATAGATCATGACATCGGATAATTCTTCACCGAATTGCAGAACTTTGGCATCATCCTCAGCCAATGTTTCCCAAGAAGGGTTCGACCATTGAATGATTTCACACAATTCGGCTGCTTCAATTGAAATCGACGTTACGAGGTTTTTGGCATTATGGAATTGCTCCCAGTCACGTTCCAAAACAAACCTGTTGATCCTAACAATCAGTTCATCCAAACCATTCTCCATGCGGTGTCCTACAACCTTGTGTCTAAAGACATTCCATCTTAATCTGAATCACATCTAAACACTCTGCACGGTCTGTCCCAGTCTGGAGTTTGCTACATTGATTAGACTCAATCTCGAACACGAGCAGGAATCATCGCAAGCAGAACCATCGACAAAGATGCAAGAATTCCAATGCTTGGAAGTGCATTTTCTGAATCATCTGCTTCGTCACTAGTCTTCGTTGAATCATTTGGATAAAGATCTGCATTATCACCAACGCCATCACCATCAGAATCGACCG
>CEUK01039639.1_pt1 | contig 25964 bp, 28 predicted proteins | sample 356451 | NCBI WGS metagenome assembly CEUK01 (sample SAMEA2622843, study PRJEB7988) | marine metagenome | isolation source: saline water (ENVO:00002010), including
ACCGGTTTTCTGTCAGCTGGCCGCGAATAATGAAAGCGTGCGGCAGTGTCAATCAGACGGGGCTTGCGTTCTATGTGGATTTGTTGAAAGCGCTGAAAGACAAAGGACTAAAAGCCTACGTAACCCTGTACCACTGGGACTTGCCGCAGTATCTTGAAGATAAAGGCGGGTGGCTCAACCGTGATACGGCTCTGGCATTCGCCGACTATGTAGATGTAGTAAGTAAGGCATTTAACGGTTATGTGGACTGTTACGCGACCTTAAACGAACCATTTTGCAGTGCGTATTTGGGTTATGAAATTGGTGTGCATGCGCCAGGCAAGGTGGGAAAGCAGTTTGGAAAAAAAGCGGCTCATCACTTACTACTCGCACATGGCATGGCCATGCAGATTTTGCGCAGGAATGCACCTGATGTGACAAGCGGCATAGTACTAAACTTTACGCCTTACTATGCGTCTACGGACTCTGAAGCTGACGCGGCTGCGGCTAAGCTGGCACATGACCATCACAACGACTGGTATGTTAAGCCGGTACTTACAGGCTGTTATCCTGATATTCTGCATACCCTGCCCGAGAACGAGAAGCCGGACATTCACGATGGCGACCTGGCGCTCATCAATGCGCCGATGGATTACCTAGGCGTAAACTATTACACCCGTTCATTCGTAACATCATGTAACAATGACGGTTTCAGTATCCTGCCGCCCGCAGCAGACACACCGGTTTCTGCCATGGGGTGGGAAATTTTTCCCAATGCTTTAAGGGACTTGCTATTACAGCTGCACCGTGATTATGATTTACCACCAGTGCAAATCACCGAAAATGGCATGGCCTGTGATGACGCACTTATAAACGGCGAGGTAGCCGACCCTGTTCGTGTTCAGTATCTGCAGGATCATATGAACGCAGTGGCTGAAGCAATGGAAGCTGGGGTTGATGTGACCGCGTATTTTGTGTGGAGCTTGCTGGACAATTTCGAATGGGCTGAGGGCTACCTTAAGCGATTCGGTATTGTGTATGTCGACTACGACACGCAACAGCGTATTCCTAAACGCAGCGCTTTGGCGCTTCAGCGGTGGTTAACGCGGCGTAAAGCGTCAAACGGGGAAATGTGACGAGTATGATCAGTGTGAAAGAAAAAGTTGCTTATGGACTGGGTGATACGGCGAGTAACTTTATCTTTCAGACGGTGATGCTGTTCCTGACCTACTACTATACCGATATCGTCGGTTTGAGCCCGGCAACAGTCGGCAGTATGTTCCTGCTGGTTCGTTTAATAGACGCTGTTACCGATCCGCTCATGGGCTCACTGGCAGATCGCACCCGAACCCGTTGGGGTTCATATCGTCCCTATCTGCTTTGGCTGGCCTTGCCGTTTGCTATTATCAGTGTGCTGGCGTTCACCACGCCTGACACCGACTACCAGGGTAAGCTTATGTACGCCGTTACAAGCTACATTGCCCTCATGCTGATGTATACCGCCATTAATATTCCCTATTCCGCATTGGGCGGCGTAATAACGTCTGATCCCGACGAGCGGGTGTCAGTACAGTCTTACCGATTTATTTTCGCTATGATTGGCGGTCTTATTGTGTCGTCATTTACATTGCCGTTGGTGGGCTATTTAGGCGAAGGTGATGATGCCAAAGGTTATCAGCTGACTATGCTGGTGATGGGCGTGGTTGGTATGTGTTTGTTTTTACTTTGCTTTGCGGGTACCCAGGAACGCCTTCAGCCAGAAAAAACCTTGTCCATGCCGTTGATTGCACAACTGAAGTCGGTCTGGCGTAACGATCAGTGCAGAATATTGTGCTTGGTGAGCGTGGTATTACTGACCGGTATCCTGTTGCGGAACTCTCTGACAATTTACTACGTTAAATACGTGCTGAGCCGCCCGGACGATGTCACCCTGTTTGTTACCATTGGTATGGTGGGTGGCCTGATTGGGTGTGCGTTTGCGCATCCCCTTGCCAAACGCCTCGGTAAAATTCGCCTGTATATTCTGCTTCAGCTTGGCGCCGGTGCGGCCTGTCTGGTGAATTTCTTTATTCCTGGGCATCTGTGGCTATTGGCTTTAGCAGTGCATTTTGTGTGGGGGTTCTTGTTGCAAATGTCGTCCCCCCTTTTGTGGGCGAAAATGGCCGATGTGACTGATTATGGCGAAGCGCAAACGGGTGTGAGATTAACCGGTGTTACCTTTTCTACTATTGTGTTCTTTATCAAAGTTGGTGTGGCTTTGGGGAGTGCAATGTCCGGTTGGCTACTGGCGTTTTACGGTTATGAAGCGGGTTCTGTTACCGAGCAGGTCAGTAACGGGATAGCCTTCTCATTTTGTATTTTACCCGCGTTAATGTCAGTTTTGGTTGTCATAATTATGCGCTGGTATACATTAGACACACAACGAGTAGAAGCAGCACAGCAACAAATTCAGGCAGCGCGCCTGAGCGCAACACATTAGAAACAGTGAACAAACATGGTAACCATAAAACAGGTAAGTGAAAAAGCAGGGGTATCGTCTGCAACCGTCTCGCGGGTCATTAATGATACCGGCACCGTAAAAGAAAAGACCCGTAAACTTGTGGTTGCGGCCATGGAAGAGTTGGGTTATCGACATAATGTGGTTGCAGCATCCTTAGCTTCCAATAAGACCAACACTATTGGTTATGTAGTGCCAGAGTTACACGGCTCATTTTTCGGCGCAATGATGGGGGGAACCGAGCAGGCTTTACGGGCTGCGCGCAAACACATGCTGATTGCTACCGGGCACTCAGACGAAACCATCGAGAAAACACAGATAGAGGCTTTGTTAAGCCGCCGCTGCGATGCGTTAATTCTTCATGTTGAAGCGGTAAGCGATGACTACCTGGTGAACCTGGTTCAACAGGGCGTAAAACTGGTCGTGGTAAACCGCTATATCGCTGAAATCGACGACAACTGTATTAGTCTGGAAAACGTTAAAGGTGGTTACCTGGCCGCACGGCATTTACTGGATATTGGTCATACTGATATTGCTTATATCGCGGGTTCCTTGTTTAAAGCTGATGGTATAAATCGACTGACGGGCCATAAGCAGGCTTTGGAAAGTGCCGGTATTGAGTACGACGAATCTCTTATGTATGAAGGGAATTTCCAGGCCAAATCAGGTGCAGAAGGCATTCGGGCGCTGATGGCACGTGGGAAGCCATTTTCTGCCGTTGCCTGCGCAAACGATGAGATGGCGTCGGGTGCTATGAATGCGCTGCGTGAAATGGGCAAACGAGTGCCTGAAGATGTGTCGGTAATAGGGTTCGATAACGTGGACTTTGCGAGCTATTTGTCGCCGGGGCTAACTACGATTGATTATCCGGTGAAGCAAATTGGCACTATGGCCGCACACTGGGTGCTCGATAGGGTTTATGGAAAAGGTAGCCACGAGTTTACCCACGTTGTAGAGCCAAGGTTAATCCTAAGAGGTACGACAAGTAGCCCTGAATAGCAATATTGCGTTTTTTTATCTATTTTTACAGCGAATTGATTGTAAATAAACGCTATGCTAACGGTGATTGCTGCCGATAAGGTCTGTAATACACATTAATAATAATATGCCCCCACAGAAGGAGCCGACTCTGTGTTTGTATCCCGCTCAACTCACGACAGCGCTTTACAGAAGGTCTCAGCGCTGCAGAAAGAACAGTCTCAGTTATCAGATCGTGTCGCCGCGCTGGAAGCTGAAAACCAACAGTTAAGGCAGGAGCTAGCCGCTGCCAGAGAAGCAGACAATAGCGAACAAGGCGTCATTGGCAGCTTATTGGACTCGCTGTGTCAGGTTGAAGGGATTCGCGAAACCGTATTGGCGTCTTACCATAAGGTTTCCTCGCAAACAGACAGTCTTGCCGATAACCAGCGCTTATTCTCAGAGTCATCTGAGTCATTGCAGCAAATCATTGACGATATGGCCGGATTGAATGAGATGATGAATACGATGAGCACCAGTATTGAGGGCTTATCGGAAACCGCTGACAACATTAACAAGTTTGTATCTACGATTACCAGTATTTCTGATCAAACAAACCTTCTGGCATTGAACGCTGCAATTGAAGCTGCACGTGCAGGTGATGCCGGACGAGGCTTCAGTGTTGTTGCCGATGAAGTACGGTCGCTGGCAAATGAAACCAATCAGTCTGCCAATGAAGTGTCAGAGCTGGTGAAGAGCATTATCCAGTCTACTCAGAAGGCTGTATCGTCGGTGTCTGAACTTCAGCAAAACAATACACATCTGGCAGAAGGTGTTACCCGCTTAAATGGCAATTACGATGAAATGGTGTCGCATTGTGATGTCATGGAAGCTGCTATTCGTGGTGCCAGTGCACAAACATTTATTCAGACCGTTAAGCTGGATCATGTAGTGTGGAAGTCAGAAGTGTATGCCGTGATTTGTGGACGTTCTTCAAAGGCTGCTGAAGATTTTTCTGACCATACCAGTTGCCGTCTGGGCAAGTGGTATAGCGAAAATGCTCACCTGCCTGCAGGCAAACTAGATGCTTTCAAACGCCTGGACGCGCCACATGCATCCGTCCATCGTTTTGGTGTGCAGGCTGTTAAAGCTTCATTACAACAAGATACTCAGGCGTGTGATAGCGCATTGGCATCTATGGAAGAGGCGAGTCGTCAGGTTGCGTCATTGCTTGACCAGATTGGTGCTGAACTGAGCAGCTAGCACCATTGTTCAATGGGCTTGTGAATGTCTGCATAATCAAAATGCAGAAAATACTTTGCAGGCCTTTCGATATTCAAACCTAAAACAGCACTTCTAAGGTGCTGTTTTGCGTTATGGCCCCTTATTTACTTTGCACAAACACTTATTTTTCTTATTCCATCGAAAATACCATCATGCAATTTGCGGAAATCTTAAAGGTTGGTCTACTTTAGTATAAACGCATGATAATTCCGCAAATTGCATGTCTTTGCGGTTCACAGTTTTCCGGTGAAGGCCATTCTGTGGATTTGAGCACAATAGTGCTCTTGATCGAAATGGAGTAAGTAAAGTATGCGCAACAATCAACCCGTCACGCAGCGGGAATACAAATTTCCAAGAGAGTACAGACTGATTTCGGCTACGGATGAGCGAGGGATCATTACTCATTGCAATGAGGAATTTGTAGAGGTAAGTGGCTATACACGAGAAGAACTGATTGGCAAAAACCATAATATGATAAGGCATCCGGATATGCCGCCGGGCGTGTTTAAGGAAATGTGGCAAACACTGCAAGCAGGCCGTATCTGGATGGGGCTTGTAAAGAATCGTCGTAAAAACGGTGATCACTATTGGGTGTCTGCATTCGTAACACCGGTTTATGAGGGCAGTCGAATAGTAGGGTACGAGTCTGTGCGTGTGCCAGCTCTGGAACATGAAATTGCCCGAGCCAGTTCACGTTACGCCCGTATTCTGGAAGGTAAATCTGCTGCACCCGCATCGGAATTGTACAGCTACTTCATTAAAAAATTCAGTATGTATTGGGTCCCTGGTATTCCACTGGTCATGTTCCTTGCTTTTATGGCTGGATGGATGCCGGCAGTCGCGACCGCTGTTGTACTCATTGTAATGGCATTCTGGCAGTTCAACGCGACAGAACGTGACTGGGAAGCATTAATCTCTCTTAGCCCGGACTCCTATGACAGCCCCGTGGTGTCACAAACTTATTTTAGCGATTTTGGGGCCGTAGCCCGGGGTAAATTGGTACTTGGCTGCGAATTAGCAAGAAGCCGTACAGCACTAACCCGGATAAAGGATTCAGCCAGTGGGTTGGAGGAGATTGCCAATACGACCCATCAACAGGCGGAGCGCACCAGTTCTGCGGTGGTACAGCAGAATCAGGCCACGCAACAGATTGCCTCTGCAGTGACACAAATGTCGCAATCTATTCAGGAGGTGGCAGAGCGGGTAGAAAACAATGCTGAGAGTGCAAAAACGGCTGCCAGCAATGTAAATACCGGGAATCAGAAAGCAGAGTCTGCCGCCGCGGCCATCGTTGAACTAAAAGATGTGGTCGAATCTATTTCAAAGACGGTTACGGAGTTAGCGCAGTCAACCAGTGACATAGGTGAAGCTGCGAGCATTATTTCTTCCATTGCCGATCAAACAAACTTATTGGCCCTGAATGCCGCTATTGAAGCAGCTCGCGCCGGTGAGCAAGGTCGAGGGTTCGCTGTGGTTGCCGACGAAGTGCGAGCTCTGGCATCTAAAACCCGTGAATCAACCGACAAAATCCACGATATTATTCAGGTATTGGCGAGTCGCAGCGAGCGCGCTGTTACTGTGTCTACACGAGGCCTTGAGTCAGCACAGCAAGGTGCCGAAATTGTTGAGGAAACACGTCGTGCATTATCTGAAATTAATATCGCGGTAAAAGGTATCAGTGAAATGACTATGGAAATGTCGGCTGCTGTAGAAGAACAGAGCTCTGTGGCCGAACATATTAACCAACAAATTGTTGAAATCGCAGATGGTGCAGCTGATACCCAACGAAGCTCAGAGGCATCGCTAGCAGCCAGTGAACGCTTGCATGCGACAATTGGTGAAGTGAATGGCGTAATCAAACGCTTTAATATTAAAGGCGAAATAGGCTAACGGCCGCCATTCGCCACTTACAGCAATTCATAGACTAGAGGCGGCACTGCTTCCACAGTGCCAAGCCTGATCCTCAACGGGCAATTCTGCAGCGCGGCTAGTGCCTTATATTAACTAGCCGTTAGCCTTTAGCTTTACTACATCAGCGCCTTCCTGAGACAGGATGCTGTCTGCGGTTGTGCCTTTGAGCAACTTGGCAAGGTTGTCTTTGTTCTTTGCCAGCATGATCGACAAATCTTCGGCAATGTCGTCACTTAATTTTATGCCTTTCGCCTGAATATACGCTGCCAGGTTGTCGGCAACGTCCAGCATTTTATCGTACTGATCGGCTTCTTTTTTATCGGTAGTAACCAACTTTTCTACCCCTTTGTGAGAGACCACGTATTGTGTTGTGATAGCCATGGTAAAACTCCGTTGTTGTGAAATACCTTGTCACTGTATCGCAAAATACTGTATAAATAAACAGTATTTTTTAAACAGTGAAATGGTATCCATTCATGCTTCAAATTATTCCAGTCGCAGCACAGGCAGGGATTAGCGGGTTCGAGTCGCCCGCAGCTGAATACAAGCAACTCGCATTGGACTTAGATGAACTGTTAATCGAACACCCGAATGCCACTTTTATTGGGCAGGCCAAGGGTGACTCCATGACAGGGGTTGGGATCTTCGACGGTGATCTGCTCATTGTAGATCGCGCCGCCGCGGCCACCCCGCTGGATGTGATTGTGGCGAACCTGAACGGCAGTTTTGTTTGTAAGCTCTACGACAGAAAGTCGCAGGTTTTATTGTCACCAGGGCTCGATCACCAGCCCTACGCGTTGGGTGAGGGCGATATTTTTGAGATAGAAGGCATTGTTGTACGATCTGTGCGGATGCACCGTTATGTAAGGTGGTTGAGTCAATGTATGCGCTAGTCGATGCCAACAGTTTTTATGCCTCGGCGGAAAAGGTTTTTGACCCGGCAATACGCCAACGGCCTGTTGTTGTGCTTACCAACAACGACGGCTGTATTTGTGCGCTGTGCGAAAATGCCAAACAGCTGGGCGTTAAGAAGTTTGGCCCTTACTACAAAGTGAAAGGGTTGCTGGCCCGACACAATGCGGTTATCCGTTCGTCAAACTATGAGCTGTACGATTATTTGTCGAACAAGATGATGCAGGTGATAGGCGAGTATGCGCCCGACCAGCACGTTTACTCCATCGACGAATGCTTTTTGCATTTCGATACCTGGCAACCAGAAGCCGGGTGGCAGGCTCATGCTGCCGCAATACAGCAGGCCGTTTGGCAGCAATTACGTTTGCCAGTCGGCGTAGGAATCGCCGCAACTCCTACACTTGCAAAGGTAGCCAGCTTTGCTGGAAAACGACTAGGCGACCAAAACGGTGTTGCAGTGTTGGATTCACCTCAGAAAGTAGAAGAAGTATTGCGAGCCATGCATGTTCAGGACGTGTGGGGAGTAGGAAAGCGCATCGCTGCCCGACTAGAGAATCAGGGAATTCAGAGCGCTTGGGAACTTGCAAACAGCTGCCCGAAAGCACTGCGAAAGCAATTCTCTGTAGAGCTGGAACGCACCGTGCGCGAGCTCAATGGTGTTCCCTGCATTCAGTGGGACGCAGAACGAGCCAATAAAAAGCAAATTTACTCAACCCGCGCATTTGGACATCCGGTTACTATGCAACAGGCGTTGCGTGAAAGCCTCTGTTGGCATGCTGAAAAAGTCGCTGAGAAGTTGCGGCGGCAGGGCAGTAAAGCGAGTTTGTTGACGTTGTTTACGCATGCGAATCCGTTTGCCAATACCCGTCAGTATCACAAGGCCGTACAGCATAGGTTTGCTCAACCTACCAACGACACGCGTGCGTTGGTAGAAGCTGCCAGCAGAGCGTCTGCCGATTTATTCAAAGCGGGGATCCTGCTACACAAATGCGGTGTGGGTGCGATAGAGATCGTTGATACAGAACAAGAGCAGACAGATATGTTTGCAGAACTAACGCATAACCCAAAACTCATGCAGTGCATGGATGCCATTAATGCCCGCTATGGCAGCCAGACAATTGGTGCTGCTGCCAAAGGCATTCATCCGGATTGGAAGATGAAACGGGAGTACTTGTCACCGCAATACACCACCAATTGGCAGCACTTACCTAAAATTGCCTGCTAGAACAATGCAGCGTTAGGCGTGGCCGCCTAACCAGACATTAAAGCGGCAATACAGAGGTGGCCCATAAGGCACAAGCCGCTGTCCATGCTATTGCGACTGATATCTTCAGGATACTCGGCAAGGACGTGTAGGGCTTCTCGATAACGGCTTTGTGCTGAGAACCAATGAGTAAGTCGTTACGGTATAACTTACACTCCACATTGCCAGTAAGGATATTGGTAATGTGGAGACTTACACGGTATTCACGGCCATCGTGGGTAATAATGTGCTCACTACTGGTGCTTGTGAGCACGCGCTTATCAGAGATCAGTTCGCCGTTAATCACTACAGACTCTTTCCCTGACCAGGATGAGGCGTGAACCTCGATGTTTGTGTCTTGGTCTATAAATTCAAAGTGGTATCCGGTGAACGCAGACGCTTTGGCCGGTGTGGGAATATTAAACTGCACTGGTTGTGTTTGAGTGGTCATCGTGTTGGTCCTTTCCATGTTTGAACAGGTCGTTGAAGTCATTGCATCAGCGCCGTGCTGAAGTGGCATCAAGTACACCAGAAAATAGGAACAACGGTGACGACAGCGATATGACTGAGCAATGACTGTAATATGCCAATCAATATGACAGTGCATGTGACATGTTTATTTTTGTGTTTTATGTAGTAAGTAAGCACTTGCATTATTGATGCTTTATTTCACACGAAAACTTGGGTGCAATGCTATTGATGAGTCGGGGTATCGATGCTGGATAGACTCGTCTGAGAAGAGATTGGATGATTTGCCAACATCCTGTGGATTGGATTGCAGGATAACGTACGTACCGGTAACAATGTGAATTTGTCTGTTTTTAAAGGTGTCGAAAAAACGGGAAATAGCCCTTTGGGAACTAGCATTAGTACAAAGACAGGGATGTCTTTTTTATGCTGAAGCCAGGTGAACTGCACAGATTGACCTTGCCAGTAAAGCAAGGCTTCTGTAGGACTAGATAACATTTTGCCACCAAACAGTGTTTCTATTGCTGAATGAGCAAATCAATATTTCATGTTCAACTTGTTGTACATGTTGTCGGACGTCGATTATACTTGTTCTATTAAATGTACATGTTGAGGCTTTTATGAAAATCGTATCTTTTACTGAAGCTAGAAATAGTCTCAAAGCCGTTTTAGATGGTGTAGTTAATGATGCGGATACAACAGTTATCACGCGTCGCGATTCTGAAGATGCAGTGGTTATGTCTTTAGATTACTACAATAGCCTAATGGAGACTGTTCACTTGCTGCGTTCTCCTCAAAACGCTGAACACCTAAACCGTTCGATAGCGCAGTACCGTGCTGGTAAAACAACATCACGAGAGTTAATTGATGAGTAGTAGTCAACGTTTGCTGACGTGGACTGATGACGCGTGGGAGGACTACTTATATTGGCAAACCCAAGATAAAAAAACACTTAAGCGCATCAATAAACTGATCAATGATGTTAAGCGCTCTCCGTTTTAGGGTATAGGGAAACCAGAGCTCTTAAAAGAAAACCTATCTGGCTTTTGGTCTCGTCGTATTGATGATACCAATAGGCTTGTTTATGCAGTCGACGAGCTCGCGATAACAATCATTTCGTGCCGTTACCACTACTGAATCAAGTTCAACGCTCAGGTGTCTGACGGACACAAGGAAACGACTTACCTTCTCTAGTCCGACAGCAAGGCACATGTTATGACTGAATCAGCCACCCAACATCCAGTACATAATCGCTGCGCCAGTAACGAGCCCACTAATGGCGGCGCCAATGATCATGACAAACTGATTACCAATTTTAATGGTCTGCCATTCAGACTCATCGAGTTTGGGCACCACTAGCAGGTCTTCACGCGGTACCTCAAACACTGCGCACAAACTCATTATGGTTTCAGACGCTGCGTTGCCTTCTTTCTCGACGCGCTGGATTGTACGCAGGCTAACCCCGCACATATCCGCAAGCTGCTGCTGTGTCCACTGATGCTGTTGTCGAATCGCTTTGATACGCGATGCGTTAATTTCCACCGAATTCTCCTTATGCGGTGAAATATTTAAACAAAGCAGCAGTGGCGGCGCCAAAACCTACGCCTGCCAGAAACATACCCACTACAAACAGCCACGAGCCTTTAGACTTGCCTAAAAAGCCCTTGGTTTGTGAGGCTAGCAGTTTATTGTCGCGGTAAAGAGAGCATTCAAGTGAACCCGTTAATACGTTGGTCAGGTGGTAATTAACCCGGTAATTAAACCCGTTGTGAGTAAACTCGTGGTTACTGGAAAATTTGAACAACTCGCGTTTGTCAGAGACCGGGTTGTCGTTAACATACACCGTCTCTCGACCTGACCAGGCAGAGCCATGCACCGCAATTTCTGTATCATTGTCATTAAAATAAAACCAATATCCATTTACTAAAGATGCAGTTGCCATAGTTGCCTGTTTTGTCTGTGAAGCTGTTGATAATCTTGCCATAAATATGCCCTCTTACCTATGAGTTACGCAAATCATTTAGGTTTGCCGTATTGGGAGGTATTTAACCGCGACGGAGAGAAAATAGTGACGACAGGGCTATGACGACAGGGTGACAGCGATATGACAGTGAATGTTATCTATATGATAAATAATGGTATTTGTTACATAGCTAGATTGTAGGATAAACACCAGACAACCACGCACTTAAAGGAGTATGCGTTACAAACTGGTGATTGAATTATACGCTAAACCAATAAACTAATCGTTGCCTGGTTTCTCGGCCCTCTCTACAAGGCAAATGGGTTTGGCTTGATAAAGAATTGTCGAGTAAAACGAGAGCGTATGGCTCTCGAAACCACCCTGCACCATAGTACAGTCTTCTTCTGATAGCTCGCGATAGTTCGATTTTTGCTCTATATTCATCGTGTAGTCCTTTTGTATTAAGGTTAATGGGCAAAAACAAATTTAAGAAAAATTTCAGGGAGAAAAATGGATGTTCGGGACATGGAGTTTAAAATTCAGGACATTTGTAAGTATTGTCTTAATTTCTACAGTCCATGTGGCAAAAGTAACTGCTGTTGAACCAGTTTGGACTGGTAAAAGTAAAATAGCAGGCGAATCGACTGGAATCATACGCGGACTAGAGTCTGTTAATGGCAGATTATTCATAGGCGCAGAGAACGGTTTTTTTGAGCTGACAGGCAGGCATGCCAAACACTTTACAAGCGCAAATAGTCCTCTTGGTATTGGCTACATATCTAAGTTGCACAAAGACACCAATAACAGACTGTGGATATCTGAATACGGTCACGGCGTTTTCCAATACGATTTTCGAAAATCGGAGTTTACAGAACTAGAGTTACCCGAGCGTATCGCTAAATATGCATGGTCTGTTACTACGAACGACGAAATTATTGCAGTCGCTGCAATCTACCGCATCGCAATCGTGAACAAGGTTACTAAAGAAACTGTCGTAATAGAAAACCTGGTATCGGGGGAGAAGCTTGCTGGTGTGTACATTGTTGATACACTGCAAGACGAGATAGTAGTCGCAGAGAGAAATAATGTATTGTTCGTCGATTATTCAGGGAACGTGAGTCGAACTATTCCGAGAGAAGAATATCTACCTTTTCTCAAAAGAATTACCTATGTAAAAGTGGTAAATGACGACATCTATATCGGCGGAATTGGTGGGGTTTATAAACTGGGCGAGTCTGAATCTATCTTTTACCCTTTAGATCATCCTGATGGAGGTAAACAAGAAGTAGAAAGTATCTTCATTTCGAACTCCGGCGAACTATGGGTAGGGGCTGGTGGTTTTTATAGGCTCGACCATGTTTCGAAGCGTTTTATTGAACCGCAGCTAGCTAAGCCAAAATATGGATTTGATCAAATAAGGGAAGTTCAGCAAATTCATCAATTACAAACTGGCGAATTAATTATTGCTTCCACACAACTCGGCCTAACAAGCGTTAATCCGGCAGATTTGGCGATGGACTATGTGCATGAAACAGACTTTCCGTTCCGGAAAGACATTTATGCCATTGCGCCTGTTGGAGACGAGCGATATCTGGCTAAAACAGCAGACAACTGGCATGTGTTAGAAGGAGAGTCCGGTAAGCTTTCGGCGTTATCGAGCGGTGCGTTTGATGCAGAGCCGATACCGCTGGTTTCAGGAGAGTTATTCGATCCAGCCTCATGCGCTGTCTACCAATTTGAAAACAACCATTTTCAGCTTCGCAAAAAACTACTCGACCCCAACCAGTACTGCCCCAACATCCATCCTCTTTCGTTTACCTTAAACAACCAAACCTATTTCTATTTTCAGAAAGAGAGCCATGCGGGATTCATTTCAATCCAAAATGGAACGTTTGCGCTTTTTACCAACGCGCCTAAAAATATAAAGCTGGCAACCCTCAATACCGACGGCAGTTTGGTATTGCTGAATAAAAGTAACGCGTTATTCGTTAGCGATACCATTGGGGTATGGATTAAACACGATATCAACGCCCTAAAGGGACTGTTTGTGTATTGTCTTTATGAAGACAGTCGCACAAATCAGATGTACTTGTGTACGTCCGGTACGGGCTTAAAACAGTTTTCCCTGACTGATAAAACGTTAGCAGAAGCGTTCCCAAATAGTGGTATGCCCCGGTTTATCCGCGACGGCCATATCGATAAAGACGGCAATCATTGGTTAGCGACAAATAAAGGCTTAATGCTGGTCAATCAGCATTTTGCGTTTGAGTTTGATAGCAGCGACGGGGTTATCGACACTGATTTCAATTATCGGGGAATATTGCCGGTAGGGAACACAAAAATCCTGCTTGTCGGCGACCAACTGAGCTACGTAATCGACACGGTCCAAATGATCGAGTATGTAGAAAAGCGCCGTAGCCATCTTGCCTACGCACAGGTGGTGGATTTACAGACCAGAACCAGACTGGGTAAGTTGGCAATTTTGGACAGTTCAGCGAAAGACGTGGCTTTCGACAAAGCGCCGGAAGAAATTACCTTTGCATTCGCTTCTGCCGACTTTCACTACGCGCATCTGCAGCACCTGGAGTACCGTTTATCAGGCTTCCACAATGAATGGAGCGCCTTGCCTACGAACTATGGCACGATCACATACTCGGGCCTTCCCTATGGCGAGTTCAAACTGGAATTAAGGGTAGTAGACAAGAAAAGTGCAGCAGAACAACCTATCACTTCATTCTCCCTGAATATTGCCAAGCCCATCTGGCTCACCTGGCAAGCGATATGTTGCTACATAGTATTAGCTGCGCTTTTAGTCATTGGCATGGTGTACTTAGTTAAACAGTACGCAGAGGAAAAAAGCCGGGTATTAGCGGAAATTATTCGGCAAAAGCAATCAGCACTGCGTGAAATGAATGTGTCCATGTCGGAGTTGCTTGCAAAGAAAGATCGGTTATTCAGAAATCTGGCGCATGAGCTCAGAACACCTGTTATGTTGATGATGGAGCCGTTGTTGGAGCTGAAGCAAAAAGCAAGGACAAATGAAGAAGCTGATACGCTGGATTCACTCTATCAGCACACCAGTCGAATACGCTCCATAGTGGACCAATTCGCAGAAGTTGAGCGGGTAGACTCGATTACGCAACACGAGCTAGCCGTTTATGATGTGGGCAAATCGGTGCAATATGTTATTGAGTCATTGAGGCCAAAAGCCACGGCCAAGCAACAAGTCTTGTCATTTGAAAACAAAATAAAGCACCCGCTATTACTCGTTGAAGACTCGCTGGAGAAGATCACACATCAACTTATCGAAAACGCTCTCGCTTTTACCCAGGAGAACGGGTTTATAAAAGTGGTAGTGTCAGAGTCAGAAAACCAAATGCACCTGTCGGTAACTGACAATGGTGTGGGCCTCACACCGGAAGAGCAAAGAGTGCTAACTGAGCGGTTTGGCGAGGGCGCAAACAACCGCGGGCTGCCCCATATGGGCATTGGCCTGAATCTGGTCAATGAGCTGGTACTGGCTAACTATGGTTGGTTAGAAATACACAGCGAACCGTCTGTGGGTACTACCTGCACAATACACATTCCGATAAAGCGAACACAAGCACCTGATGAGACGGCAGAGCATACTGAGGCCATGGATGAAATAAACCATGATGCAGAAACAGCAGAGGCGCAGCAGGTAACTGAGCCTGAGAGTGAATATCAATCTAACAAGCTGCCGTTAATACTGGTTGTCGATGACAATGAACCTTCCGCAACGTATATAACTGGTATGTTAAGCGACACGTTCAAGTGTTACGACGTGCACAGTGCGGAGCAGGCGCTCGCAATGTTAGGTGTACTAAAACCGGATCTTATATTATCGGACTTGAAAATGCCGGGCATGAACGGTATTGAGCTTACCCGAGCGGTACGAGCATTGCCGGAGTTTGAGGACACGCCCATTATTTTGCTGACGGCAGAGACCGACAAAGCCATGCAAATTGAGAGCTTCAAGGCAACGGCGAATGATTATCTCACCAAACCAATAGAGCGTGAAGAGTTGGTACTGCGGCTGCAAAATCAGCTCGCTATTTCTGCGCTCGGTCAGCAACAGGCTGCAGAGCCAAAGGATGGCTTCGCTGAGATTCAGTCTGACTATGTGAAATCTATTATCCCTGAATCGGCTACAGACAAGGACCGAGCATTCATACTTAAGCTACTGACTGTGGTTGAACAGAATTATCAGAAAGAAAACTTCAGCCGCAAGGAGGCGGCGTCTGCCTTAGCGATGAGCGAAAGGCAATTGAATCGCACTATGGCCAAACTCATGCCAGATAACTTTACATTATTCTTAAAGCGTTACCGGTTGGAAAAGTGTTTACCTATGCTGGCAAATGGACTGCAGATTACTCACATAGCATTGGAAGTAGGGTTCGGATCACCGGGTTATTTTAGTCGCTGCTTTAAAGCGGAATACGGGTGCTTGCCTACGCAAATGGAATTTACACAGTATGGTGTAAAGTTAAAAGGCGATGAAGGCTAACACTAATGAGTAAAATGCCAATTAATGTTTTGGCTCTTGCTTCGCCTGATAAAAACGATGCCGAATATGAGCAAAGTCACCATTGGCCAAGCCATCGCGAAGAATCTTCTCCAGTTCTGCTTTGCGTAAATACAACCAGGAGTCTTTATTTATAGCAACGTGCTGTTCGAGCTCCTTCGGAGGCTGAAAATCAGCTGGTCGAATACGACTGTACAAGTTTTCGGTGATCAGTCTGGAAAAAGTACTTTGCCTAACGTGAAGAAACGCATCAATACGCCCTTTGAGCAGCAGGTCAATTTTTTGCTCCAGCGATACAGCCGGCACAATGTGCTCTTCGGGAATGTGTTTTAACAGGCTTTGTCGACTGGCATTCCGGGTAACGCCGATCGTGAGGTGATCGAAGCTGTCGATGGATTGAATTGTCGACTCGTTCCCCGCTAACACAAAAATAGCCAGACTGAGTGACTCATAGGCTGGGTTCAGACGTTCGGTGTTGCTACCAATAGGCGCGACGCTTGACACCCCAACCATAATGTCCAGTGTTCCATTGTCTATAGAACGTAGCCTTCTGGCATAGGGCATAGTGCCAATCTCACTGGGCACATGCAGTTTGTCTGCAAAGTAGGTTAAATATTGCGTATGCAATCCGTCAGGAAAGTTGGTCGAAACGGCCGAGCGTAATACATCATTGCCGTATACTCCCCATGACACTATGCCAAAAAGCAACACCCAATACCGCATAATGAACAGGTTCCTTTGCGAACGAATATCTCATCATACGGTAGCCGCCCTGACTTGCAAATAACCTATCAACATGCAGGCAACAGGGCGGATGAATTATTCCATGGACAATATTATTCGCACAAAGGCTTGCCCCACCAGTCACCGTCTTCTACGTATTTTACGACTAAGCCATTGTGAATCAGTAACGCATGGGAGTTATAACCGGTGTCCTTGCCCACCATATTTCGGTAATTGACGGTGGCACACACCAGGTAGCCGTAATACACATTATCTAATTCGTTGCCCAACCAGTACCGACGCGGTTTACTGATTGCAGCATAGTCAATAGAGTCAGGGTGAGTCAGATGATAACCGTAATACGTTTTTACGATATTCTCGTAGTCTGTGGGGTAACTGCCATAATCTGCTTCGTCAATTTCTTTCTCGGTTGGCAAGGTAGTACACCCAGTTAGCAAGGTTGCAATACCTGCTGCACACAACAACGCTTTGTTCATAATCATCCTCAAACAAAATTGATTATTTTCGTAAACCCGATATGGCGATTAATAACTTAAATCACAAGCACCGAACTTGCCGTTAAGGTAAATTCGTTGGTAAATCAGTGATAAATAGTACAGACTGGGCATATTTAGTACCAGTATCACTCGGTTATGAAAAAAGTCACAGCAATTATTAAACCCTTTCGATTAGAGGAAGTCCGTGAGGCTTTGGCGCAAGTCGGCATTAATGGACTGACTATTGGCGAAGTGCATGGTTTTGGTCGCCAAAAAGGGCACAGCGAATTGTATCGCGGTGCGGAGTACGAAATAGATTACGTGCCCAAATTGCGACTGGAAATTGTAATTTCTGATGACCTGCTTGACCGGGTTTGTGAAGCCATTATAACGGCTGCCCGGACCGGTAAAGTCGGTGACGGAAAGATATTTGTAGCGGATGTTGAGAAAGCCATTCGCATCCGTACGGGTGAAAAAGGCCTGGATGCCCTGTAGGGGCCGAAGCGTGAAGGAGCGGTAGCAGGTGTTGAACAAAACTATCCAAAAAAACAAGATAGCCAGCGTGACCAAAACGGTATCTAAATGGCTGACCAAAGGTACGGTTGTGGGTGCATTCGCTACCACGCCGGTATTTGCCAAAGACATTGAGGTAACAAAAGCAGCAAGCCCTATCACCATAGATGGTGTGGCTAGTGAAGCTGCCTGGCAGCAGGCTGAATGGCTGCCAATGACAGAGTTAATGGTTGGTGACATGCCGACGCCAGAGGATTTCTCGGGCCGATACAAATTATTGTGGGACAACGAACAGTTGTATCTTATGGCTGAAATTGTCGATGACGTATTGTGGGACAACCACCCGGACCCGACTGACAAATACTGGGACGACGACTGCCTGGAAATCTTTATCGATGCCGATGCGTCCGGCGGTAACCACTTAACCAGTTACAACGCGTTCGCCTATCACATTGCGCTGGATGGTAACGTACTGGACATTGGTCCGGACAAAGGGGAAGAACAAAACTACGTTATTTTGAATGAGCACGCCAAGAGTCGTTGGACTCGCTCTGATAAAGCACCATTTGCAATAACCTGGGAAGTCAGCATCAAAATATTCCCCGACACGTTTACCGAGGCTAAACCCGGAGAGCCGTTAGCCTTAAGCGCGGAGCAAGTGATAGGCTTTATGCTGGCGTATTGCGATAACGATGGCAGCGTTGAGCGTGAGCACTTTGTTGGCTCTCACGCCGTCGAAGCGGTAAACGGCAGCAAAAACCTGGGCTATATCGATGCCTCGGTTTTCGGCAAAATCGTTCTTAAGCCATAGCTTTTTGCTGTTGCTTTTGCTCGTACATGAGCATGTCGGTTTGATGCAGCAACGTTGATAAGTCTGTGTGGGGCAAATCTATAATTTGAGCCCCCACACTGGCTGACAAGGGCAAACTGAGTGCACCAATGCGCAAATCCAGATGCATCAGCCGCTGTTTAATACGCTCTATCATACGCTCGCCAATCGCCCGGCTGTGACAATGACTCATGATTACAAACTCATCGCCGCCAAGCCGTCCAACTATATCTTGCGGGCGGCATTGTGCATTCAAGATCTTAGCTAATATTACCAATGCATCGTCGCCTACTGCGTGACCATGAATATCGTTTACCTGCTTGAAGTTGTTCATGTCGATAAACATCATCACCAGGAAGCCGCCTTCATGACGATGCTGTTTCAGTAACTGATTGGCGGCATCTTCCCATCCACGTCGATTTAGCACCGGGCACAAGGTATCGCTGGCGGCATTTAAATAAGCCGCAATCTTGTCTTTCTGCAGCCGTTTGACTTTTTCTGACGCTGCAACCGCCAGTAAAAATGCCTCAATGGTGACTGCAATGATTAAGGCGTAGCGATGCAGGAACTCACTGAAATGAGGCAGGTAGACTCTGAAAATCATTGCAGCGAGCAACAGCAGTAGTGATATCAACACCAAACCTGAACAGTGAATTTTACGAAACATGGCATAGACGGTAGCAATAAGTATTGCGACCATAGTGACGACGGTTAAACTGCCCATTGCGAGACTGGAAAAGTGGTTGTATGGGAAGGGCAGGAGTACGGTTATCGCGCCCAAAAACAGTACCAGTAAGCCTGTGTAGCGAATTAACGTGTGCTCCCATCGCCGCAATATCAGGTGAAACTCCAGTAGTTTGCTTATAAAGCGTTGCGCAGTATAAACAGTGAGTCCGGCGAAAATCAGTTTCAGGCCAACACTGTGTAACCAGGCTGCTTGCGGCAGCAACACTTTCAATACGCCTTCCTGAAGGACAAAAAAGAAACCAGCGCTGAGAATGTATGCGCTGTAGGCGTAAAAGCCTTCGTTTCGCAGGCTTCTGCCTAACACGCCAACATATAAACTGAGGGCAATACACAATCCGGCAAACCCGCTAATTGTCAGTAAATGCACACTATTGTGTTGCTGAAAATGTGCAATGGGGGCCAATTGCAGTACTAATTGCCTGTCGCGCTCTGCATTTACCGTGAGTGTGAAAGTGAAATCGCCCGCCGGGAGCAAATACGCGGCTCTGGCACTGCTTAACGGTACAATATCGACATCGGAAGCTGTAAAAATTCTTGGATTATTAACAATGTCTAAGGGAAAACTGAGTGCGCGAGGGCGATCAAGGTAACAATGTACCTGAATGTCAACAATGCCAATATTCAGGTTTATGGGGGTATCTATTGCCTGGCGGGTTGGTTGAGTAACAATACAATCTGCCAGGGTATAACCCGGCGCGCAGCACAATAAGCAGAGTAGAAAACGCAACAACACTCTGTACATCTTCCGTCCATGAAATTTAGATATATATAAAAGGCTATGTTACGATTTATAGACTAAAGTTGAAAGAGTAGGTCGCAGATTTATACTATCTTACGACCATTTCACTCAGCGGAATAGCGAAAAGCCAGGTGAGCAACGAGGCGTGTGTCGAGAGTTAATCTCCCCCAACAATTTGCACCTGTGCCAAATCGGTATCGCCTTTTATTACCTTAAAGATGGCATCCTGCACCAGGGTGCGCATGCCGTCTTGCATTGCTTGTTGCTTCATCTCTGCGACAGAGGCTTCCTTGTATACCATCGAGCGCAGAGCTGGTGTCATGCCAAGTAATTCGTGCACCCCGGTCCGGCCGCGGTATCCGGTATCACCGCACTCTTCACAGCCTTTCGCTTTGTATAGCTCAAGCGGTTCCGGTAGGTTCAGTTCCGCCATCAATTGCTCACCATACTGGCGTTTAATAAAGGCCGTATCGGTGTCGGTGGCGATATATTTTTCTTTGCAGTTTGAACATAAGGTTCTGATCAGACGCTGAGCCAGAATACCCACACAGGCATCAGAAAAGTTAACCGGGTCCAGACCCAAATCCAGTAGACGGGTAATGGTTTCAGGCGCTGAGTTTGTGTGCAGGGTAGACAACACAAGGTGGCCTGTTAGTGAAGCTTCAATGCCCGCATGCGCGGTTTCCTTGTCACGCATCTCACCGATAAGAATAATATCGGGGTCGGCCCGCAGGAAAGCGCGTAACGCATTCGCGAAGGTAAAGCCAATCTTTGGACTTACCTGCACCTGCTGTAGCCCGGGCTGGGTGATCTCAACCGGATCTTCCGCAGTCCAAATCTTCTTCTCAGGGGTGTTTAGGTAGCCGAGAATGGCATGCAGCGTGGTGGTTTTACCTGAGCCGGTGGGGCCCACCACCAATAAAATACCGTGAGGTTTTTTAATCATTTCCTCGAGGCGCTGCATATTGGCCGGTGCCAGGTTCATTTTATCGATGGGCATAGCGCCCCCCGATGCCAGGATACGCATTACTACGCCTTCACCTGCAACAGTTGGAATGGTGGCTACCCGCACTTCAACCAGCTGACCACTCATACGAAACGCCAGCTTACCATCCTGAGGAACGCGTTTTTCCGCGATATTCAGGTTAGACATAATTTTAATACGAGCGATCACGGCACTGTGGTGCGAGGCGGGTACCTGGTTTATGTCACGGCACACACCGTCAATACGCATGCGCACTCTAGTTGGCCCGTTTTTCTCGGGGTCTATGTGAATATCTGAAGCATTGAGTCGTTTGGCGTCATGCAGAATCCGGCTTACCAGGCGCACAACCGCAGGTGCGTCGTCGGATAATTCGTCGATGTGTTCGTCCGACTCTTCGGAAGACGTGCCGATTTCGTCGAGGATTTCACTCATTTCGCCCGGCGCGCCACCGCCAACAGAATCCCCCAGATATTGTAAAATATGGTTGGGTAGTCCCACCGCGATTTCGTAGCTGTCTATACCCAGCGCGCTTTCGATTTCCATCAACAGCGAAGCATTATTAGGCTCAGCCATTAATACCGTGGGCTTATCCCGGGCGTCAGCAATAACTGCTACAAAATTGCGCTTCAGGTATGAGCTATTGAGTTTGCTTTCACTCTGAAACAGATGAAACTTGTCCGGGTCGAACGGAATAAATGGCACCTGATAATGAATAGACAGCGAATTCCCAAGCTTGCCTTCATTAATGCGATATTCCGACATTAAGCGCTGAACAGTCTGACGCATGTCTGCACTGGATTCTTGCAGGTCTTTCAGCGCCTTTTCACTGATCAGTTCTTCGTGCAGCAGCAGGTCGAAGGGGTTTTTCGTTCCACCCAGTTCATAGCGGAATTTGTTGCCAAGAACTTCAGTTAGCGCTTTTGCAATCGCCATGTCGCGGTTGGTAAACGGCCCCTGCTCTTTGTTGATAATTTGCATTACGCCCATCATCACACCGGCGTTTAAAATGGGCATGCACAGAATATTTCGGGTTTTGAAGTCGCTGCTTTTATCAAATCGATCGGCAAAACGTAGGCGGGGGTGAATAGCCGACAATTCTTCGGTGTCGTAAGGGTTAGATATAATCAGTGAACGCTGCGACAACGCCACATAGCCTGCAATCGACAACGGACTGATCGGCACTTTGATTTCGAGAGTTTCTTTACCCGTTTTAAACCTGGCGACCAAATCCTGATGTTGGCGGCGACGCTGGAAAATACTCATGCGCTGAGCATTAAACAAACCCAGTATCAGCGGCTCGAGATCTTTATAGGCATCCATAAGCGTAGGATTGTTCGCTAGGATGGTGTTGATATCGTTAAACACCTGCTGATGATTATTTTGTTCAGACATACACTACAACATTTAACTGGAAACAGAGATCAAAACACTCAGTGGGTGGCAACGCCACAACTGACTGGCTGTGCGGGCTTCGTATTTATTCGTACAAGTAGCCCGAATTACTAACGTTTGCTTTAGTTTAGCACCATATACCCTAAGTCCACGCCGGGCAATAGTCTATAGGGCAAAGACGACGTAAAGCGTTCAGGCCGGACGGCTAGGCCTGGTATTAAGCGTTACGTTCAACCCTACCATTTGGATGCACATGCGCTAATCGTTGTCTTTTACGTTGTGCCGCAAAGACACGTCTATTGTCCATTCGCCAATATGCATTTGCTTATATTTGGGCGTCTTGTATTCGATACTGAGGTCACCCAGCGATTCAATCAACGGGACTTCGGGCTGGTTTTCATCAGGATGAAGCGTTTGAATTGTCAAAGATTGCCAGGCCTGCTGGACGCGGGCGTACAGGTAAAATGAACGAAATCCGTTAATACTCTCTTGTATCAGCAGGTACTCCATTTCGCCATCCTCATTGGGGTCGGCTTCCAGCAGATACATGTGTTTGTTGTTCATTAAGCCCCAGCGGTTTTGGCTACGGTCTGTGTAAATTTGATCCAATAGTTCGGTTGGAGCATTGCACCCATTAAGACACTCAATGTTGCTTAACACCAACAGCTTGTCATCTTCACTGTTTAACGGCTCATTACTCATATAAAGCCGATTCAGTCGAACAACAAAGTTTGGGTTCGTGGTTTTGTAATCTGACTTCCATTGCTGAATAACGTCATAGCCGGGTTTGGAAAGATGACGCTCAAAGTATTGAATATCGATCTCTTCCAGGGTTATATCGCCTGAAGAAAGCCGTGCTACCTGGTCCTGAACAGTGAGCTTTCTGAGGTCGAGAACCGGGCTGTTGATGGCTATAAGTACCAGCATAAACACGCAGCCCATCGAGACATTGATTTTACCCAGCGAGCGAATCCATGCATCGCGTTGGCGTATTATCCCAGCCACATAGCCAAGCGCAAACAACGCCAATAAGGCCCAGACAATCATTCCCCAATAACGGCTCAGCGACCAGCCATATTGGTCGATACGCTCGGTGAGACCATAAAATACCAGTGCGCTGTAGCAAGGAAGCAGAAGGATACCCAGATAGATAAAGCGATGTAATAGCAGGCCATAGGGACGCTCTTCGGCGTCGTTCTGATACACGCTGTTAAGGGCAAATAGAATGCATGCCTGCATCCACAGAATTAAATAGCTCCCCGGCCCATTTTCCCAAATCGGCGCCAGCCCGGTGAATGGCAAAGCAATGAGAAAGAGCAGAGAGATAAACACCAGTAGCACCAACAGGTATTTGAGCAAAGCTTGTTGGAGCCGCTTTATGGTATCGACAATAAATGTAAGGCTTCGAATAAGAATGATGCCAAAGGCGAGCGCCATCGACAAAATAGGATAGTAAAACCATTCTTCGGTAAACAATTCATAAAAGAAGTCGACGTTGATGACCTTGAATAGCCCGGCCCAAAGCATCAACACGCCCCAGGTCACCAACGTGAACACCAGCGCCACCCCGAAAGTAAGCAGGTTTCGCCAGGAGTAGCTAAACAGCTTTGGGTATGCAAATGCCTCTTTATTGGCCCAGACTTGCAGGTACATCAGTGCCTTGAATGTTAGCAACACAGTGGAAAAGCAAAACGGAAACAACAAGTCTTCTACGTCAGCAAAGGGCAGCGGCACAACCTGCAGGCCGGTGTAATAAGCCAGTGAAGAACAGAGCAAAGAGAAGCCAACAGCCCCCAGCGTAAGTCGTTTAATGTTGTGTTCATCGACCGCTAACAAGAAGAGCGTAGGGCATATCAGTACAAAGGCGTAGAGCGAATATAGTGCAGTAGGTGAGGTGGCCGGCCAAAAACCGAACTCAATAGATTCGTGCAGAATGAGTAGGCAAAAGCCCTGCACTAATGCAACTAACAGCATTATTAATGTGGGGTAGCGCGACGTATCCATACGGTATCATCCTGAATTGTAATGCATTCCAATGTACAGTAAGTTGGTAGTACAAAGAAAGCCTGTCAACTTCACAGGTAAAAAACAAAAACAGGACTCAGTTGATGCCCGGACAAGAACGAACGCTTACCCTGCGCTTTTTAGCCGAACCCGCAGATGTGAACTTTGGTGGAAAGGTTCACGGCGGCGCAGTAATGAAATGGATTGATCTGTGTGCCTACGGATGCGCTGCAGGATGGAGCGGTAAATACTGTATAACGGCTTATGTCGGTGGCATGCACTTTGTAAAACCTATACTGGTTGGCAGTATGGTGGAGGTAGATGCCAAGGTTATTTACACCGGCAGAACCTCTATGCATTTGCGTATTCACGTACGAGCAGGTGATCCCAAAAGCACAGAGCGCGAATTGTGCACCCATTGTATTGCGGTGATGGTCGCAATGGACGAAAACGGCAAACCAGCGCAAGTACCAGAATGGATACCAGAGACCGAGCAGGACAAACGTCAGCACGAGTCAGCGGTTAAACTCATGGAAATGCGTAACAGCATACACGAGGAAATGACCACGTATCTGGATGCAGATTAATTGCCAGAATGCTTCCGGTAAAAGCGAATGCTGGTGAACAGCATGGGTATCGGTGCTATTAAAAGCAGCTTACTTTCAGGTGCCGACCAATCTACGGGGTGACCACTCGCAAAAGTAATAAGGCTAGCTGCAAGCCAGAGTAGCCAGCAAGCTACTATGCAAATTACCGTACTAAATTTCATAAAATTTCTCCTCAATGCGGTGATGGTCAACCATCACCGCATAAGTTAGAGCCACTTATATAGTTTGTGCGCAGCAATAGCTATCGCGGAGAGTGTTGCTCCAGTTTCAAGTAGACTGACTCCCACGATCAATACTGGCAATACACCACCATTAACATCTATTATTTCTTGTTCGGTTAATTCATACATTGCTCACTCTCCCTTACTTGTAAACTTGATTACCTGCATACTTACCGGCTTCATACAGAGCATAAAGCGCAACCGCACCGCGAGCAGCATAATATCCAATTGTTAATAAGGGTAAAGCTCCACCAGAAGCCGAAGAAATTTGATCATCTGATAATTCAATCATTTATTTACCCTCCGACATCGCTTCAACGGCACCAGCTGCAAATCCCGCAGAGACTGCGAAAGTCCCTACATAGCCCGCTGCAAATTTGGCAAAAAAAGCTACTGCAGGTAAAATTCCGCCAGTTACATTCTCACAATCTGAAATGTTTAGTTCTTGCATGTTTATCTCCTGAATGCACAGCCCTTGATTGGGGTGTGTCCTATTAGTAGATATTCAAATGAATTTGATTACAGCTGTACAAATTTACGGTTTTAATCAAGATTGGCGGCGTTATTAGCTTGATTTGGGAGAAGCTTTGTAATTGGCGGTACTGTATGAGTTCAATACTCGTAAAGCGTGCTTAGTTCAGTAGGGGGAGTGATTGACTAATTGATTGTCACGGGCCTTAGTATGGATTTGATATTGGGGATTTTGTATTGTGTGTCATGATAAAATTTTCCGGCCTGAGGTAAATTTAAACCTTCTGTTCCCTAACAGTTTTTAAGAAAACCATAGTGAAGGATTGCAACAATGGTAGCTGGTATATCAGTTTTTATATTAATTATTGTCAACATTGTATTAGGGTTAAGGGCATTTACATTTTCTTCTGACCTTAAGACTGAAATTTCTGCTAAGGAAGATGCGAATAAGTCCCCGATGTGAGATCATAGCTGC
>CEUK01095465.1_pt1 | contig 25714 bp, 14 predicted proteins | sample 356451 | NCBI WGS metagenome assembly CEUK01 (sample SAMEA2622843, study PRJEB7988) | marine metagenome | isolation source: saline water (ENVO:00002010), including
TATCATTAGGACATGTAATGGAGGGTGGTGTTTGATCTAAAACACCCACATTAAAACTACAGTTATTTGTATTTCCAGTGGAATCCACAATAAAAAAGTCCACTCTGAAGTCATTCCCCATCAAATCGCCATCCAAAGGAGATTGCGTAATGCTCATTACCCCACAATTATCATCATAACTTATTTCTGAAATAAAATCAGCTACTTCATATTCACAATTTGAATTTAATGGTACCACCGTGTCTGAAGGACATACTATTGAAGGTTTTTCAATGTCTCTAACTAAGACATAAAAGCTACAAGAATTAGTGTTGCCAAATAAATCAGCTACTTCAAAAGTATTAAAAGTCATTCCTTTAGGAAATAGAGAACCACTAGATAAGCCAGCTATCCTAGTAGTTGTAGCATTGCAATTATCAACCCCTACAGGATCAACATAATTGAATATTGCACCACAAATAGATGAATCTGTTCCTATTATTGAATTGCTTGGACAAGTAATAGAAGGAGGTATAGTATCCACCAACGTTAAGTTAAAAGAACAAATACTTGTGTTTCCAGCTGCATCTGTAGCACTAATAGTTATTACCGTATCCAAATTAATTAAAACCCCACTGATTGGTGACTGGGACAAAGTAAGATTAGTATCGCAATTATCTGAAAAAGCAATTGAATCTAAGAAGTTTGGAATAGAATAATCACAATTTTGACCTAGATATCCAATTTGGTCAGCTAAACAATTGAAATGAGGACTAGTAGAATCACTTAAAAGCAAATTAAATGAACAAGAGTCTGTATTACCAGATAAATCTGTTGAAATCAAATAGATAATTGTATCCGAAAACACTTGAAAACCAGGAACTGGATTTTGAGTAATAGACATGTTTGCATCACAATTATCACTGGAAGTTAATAAACCTCTATAATCCAATAATGTAAAAGAGCAAGATGAATCATAAAAGTCATTCTGATCTGAAGGACATGTTGTTTGTGGTGAAATAGTATCCAATAAATTGAAATTAAATTGACAGCTACTAGAATTTCCTGATGCATCTGTAGAAGTAATAGTGATTACTGTATCACTATTAACAACAGAACTAAGGATTGGGGTTTGAACTAAAACAGGATTAGGATCACAATTATCTGAAGTGGTTGCCAATGCAGTATAATCTAACAAAGCAAATGAACAAGTAGCATCATAATAATCTGTTTGACTAGCAGGACAAATAACAGATGGATTAATAGAATCTAGTAAGTTCAAATTGAATGTACAAGTTGAAAAATTACCAGAAACATCTGTTGAAGTTAAAGTAACTATCGTATTAGTGGTAACCACAGTTCCTGCTAATGGATTTTGGGTAATTACAGGGTTAGGATCACAATTATCCGATGTAGATGCTAAAGAAGTATAGTCTAATAAAGAAAAGTCACAATTTGTGGTATAATAATCGTTTTGATCCACTGGACAATTAATCGATGGAGAAATTGTATCATTTAACGTTAAGTTGAACTGACATGTACTTTGATTTCCTGAAGCATCTGTAGCAGTTAATGTAATAACAGTATCAGTCGAGATAATTGTTCCAAGTATTGGTTCCTGAGTAATTATAGGATTGGGATCACAGTTGTCAGTGCTTACAGCCAATAATGTATAGTCCAATAATGTAAAACGACAATTAGCATCAAAACTATCATTTTGATCAGAAGGACATATTATTGCTGGAGAAATAGTATCTAAAACTGTAACGACTCCAATACAGTTATCACTTTCGCCATCTGGATCACTTACTGTCATAGTAACATTATATACACCATGGCTAAAAGGACCATTATTACTTAATGAAAACAATAATGGATCTAAATCTGGATCTGAAGATCCGTTGTCAATAGCATCATTATTTATTGAAACTTCACAATTAGCATCTACATAAATGGTAATATCTTTACAAACAGCAATGGGTGGACGATTACAAGCAACATCAATAGAAGCATCCTTAACATTAGGATTTGTTCCAATGTATCCATTTTGATTTATTACCTGTCCATTAGCATCAACAACCACTGGAGAATTTCCCAATATACCATCACTATCTGGATCTAAATTTCCTGCTTCTAAAACATCTGGGCATCCATCATTGTCTGAATCCAAATCAAGATTATCATTAACACCATCTGAGTCAGTATCACAAAAAGTGATAAAATCAGCTCCAAAAGCAAAGTTCACATAAGTTTCAGCAACTAAATAATCAAATGAAATAGTTGAAAAAATACCGTTTAATCGAATTATTGCATAACCCTCAGTTCCAGATATTTGAGTACTTGAATTTTGAACCACAGCAGTTGACCATAATACTTCAACCGGGTCACTAAAATTAATAGGAACTGTTACAGATCCACTACCAATTGAAGAAAACACTAAAACTGGATTTATCATGGGCTCATTAAAAGTTAAAGTATTGGAAGTAACTTGAGTATTTTTAATTGCAGTTTGATTAGGTATATTATAAGAAGCTGGAAAAGTACCATGGCTAAAAATCCCTCCTGTATATTGGACAGCACTACTTGAAGAATAAGTATAACCCACACCATTAATTGTACCTGTTGAAGTATTTCCAGCACCAGATGGAGCATTAGACCAGAAGAAATTTGAAATCACACATTCATTCATATCTAAAATACCATCATTATCATCATCTAAATCACAAGAATTAGGGACATTATCACCATCCGAATCGGTCCCAGTAACATTAAAGGTAAATGAACATGTATCTGTGTTTCCAGCAAGATCTGTTGTAACCCAAATATTAGTGGTTGAACCAAAAGGAAAAGAGCTCCCACTAGGTAAACCAGCAATTTGAGTTTCGTTAGTTGAGCCACAATTATCTTGTCCCTGAGGTGTAACGTAATTAATTATTGAACTACAAGAAAAAGTCCCATCAACATTAACAGTATTATCATTTGGACAACTTATAAAATGTGGTGACTCTAAATCTGTTACAGTACAAAACTTATGCATATTGTGTAAAGAACCTGTTGATGCTGTAAAACCCCAGTAAACAAAAGAATCACCTGAAAAAATAGTATTTACAATATCCCCAGTATAGGAAACAACTGGATTAACAAGATCCGTTAAATAAACCTTAAACTCTTTACTAGTTGCATTCCAGTCAATGATAAATCTTCTCCACTGATTATTTTCAAGATTTGCTAAACTTACTGGTCCAGCCAAATTGTTTGAAGTAGCATGATTTAAATCTCCATTTTTTTGTATTGCAATGTGATCACTAGCAGGATCATTGTGGTTTTCAGAAAAATGAACATTTTGATAAGTGTCAAGATATACACCTAAAGACGGATTAACTCCTTGCATACCCATTCCTCCACCACTATTTCCAATTGAAGTACTAATTTTTTGAAGTCCAAATACCATTCCATCAGCACCACCATTATTAGAGCCTAGATATATATCAAACTCAATATGTAAATCTTGATTAAGATCAATTTTATTTTTATTCCAAACTGAGCCAACTTGTTGATTAGAACTAGAAGTTAATCGAAAACAGTTACAATCAACTAGACCATTAGGCCCAGTTATATTATTGTTAGTAGCAGTGCCATTAATATCATAACTAGCATTTTGTGAATAGAAGTTAGAGATGAAAAAACTACAAATAAAAAAATAAAATATTCTTTTTAACGACATAACTTTTAATTCTAAAAGTCTAAATTTTAATTTATTTAAAATAAAACATAAAATAATGAAAAATTTATGTAAATCAATCCCTTAAAATTGTATTTATAACTAATGAAAGAAATCTTCCTTAAAATTAATTAAAAACAATTTTTCACTAGCCCTAGTTGTAGCAGTGTACAACCATCTCAAATAGCTTTTATCCAACATCTCTTCTTTGAAAAAACCTAAGTCAACAAAAACATTTTCCCACTGCCCCCCTTGTGACTTATGGCAAGTTATAGCATAAGAAAACTTAATCTGTAATGCATTGAAAAATTCATTTTCCTTAATCTTTTTATTAGCTTCCCTATCACCAACATAATCCAAACCTACTTCCGCATGTAATTTTTTATAATCATCATAGGACAACGAAGGTGTCTCACTAGATAGGGTATCTAACATCACAATTACATCTAAATCCTTTTCATCAGGATAATCCACCAGCTGAACAACTACTCTTGCAAATCTAAAACCATATATTTCAATAGTTTCTCTGACTCTTATTACTTCAACTATGTCTCCATTGGCTATAAACCCCGCCTTGCTCTTTTCATCTAACCAATAATAGTTATTTCTAACAACCATCAACATATCACCACTAGATATTTCATTCTCTTGAAATCTAATTCTTGCTCTAATTTGATTGTTATATATATTAGCGCGCTTATTAGACCTACATAAAACAATAGTATTGGTAACTCCACTATTGCTGTAAGCAGATTCCAACATATCTTGTAATTCTTCTCCAGACTCAATTCTAACAACATCATTGTTAACATCAAACTTTGGAAAACTGTAATCTTCTACACCTAGCTTATTTCTTAGATGAGTAGCATTTAAGAGAACTGTAGAGTCTTCTTCTTGCCTTACTACTTCTTTCATGGTAAATGAAATTATCTCCTTAGAATAAGCTTGATTTAAAAAACTTTCATTTAATGCAGGACTAATATCTAAGTGAACAGGTGGTAACTGAGCAGTATCACCTATTAAAACTAACTTACAACCTATACCATCATATACATACTGAATAAGATCATCCAATAAAGAACGGTTACCAAAACTTTTATCTGTTGCTTCTGGAATCATAGAAGCTTCATCTACTATAAAAACAGTATTAGAATGAGTATTCTCCTTAATCTTTATGTAAGTATTACCATTTTTTCTAGTTCTTATCCAATATATTTTGCGGTGAATAGTAGATGCTTGTTTATTAGAGTATTTAGAAAGAACCTTTGCAGCTCTTCCTGTTGGAGCTAATAAAACTGACCTTTTACCAATAGATGGTAAGCTTTTAACAAGTGCGGATATTAAACTAGTTTTTCCAGTACCAGCATAACCCTTCAACAAAAATATATCTCTTGTACTAATAGATGAAGAAAAATCAGAAATAGACTCTGCCACATCCTTTTGATCCTTTGTGAAATCAAAGGAAAAATTGGATGCCAAATTTTCTTGAAGTTTTTTACTATTCAAATTTAAAAATTATAAATATTTACAATAGATACTTTACAACAAGAAAAAAGTAGGAATACTAAAAAAATGGATATGGGAAATCTCATTTAAATGATTTTGGCACTTAAACCAGCTTCCAATAAGGCAGAACAAATAGGCTTTAAATCATTCATTTCGCCTCTTTTAACCATACACTTGCCATTGTTATGGACTATCCAAGCGCATTGCTCAGCTTGAATTGAATCATGATCACAATACTTACAAAGCATCTCTATTACATGTTCGAAAGTATTAACATCATCATTGTAAAGAAGAATTTCATTGAAACCTACTAATAATTCATTTTCTAATATATTTTCTAAATATTGATGATCTGTACTCATAAGTCTATAACAAACTTATTAAAATATCTGAATTATTTGAAAGTTTTTAAAACATTATCTAGTGAAGTTTCAACGCCATCTTTAAAAACAACGATTTTTGCAAAATTTAAATCTTGTGATTTACAAGAATTTAAATCAGTTGATGCATCCTCATAATTATTTCTACTAATAGAATAATAAGTGTCCCCATCATTTATTTTATAGGATTTAATATCTAAATTCTTTAAATTATTAAACGCCGTTTGAATTTTTAATGGTATGTCTTCATAATAAGTACCTAAGTCAATTTTAAATTCATAATTCAAATCAAAATCATCTTTTTTAACTTTTATGATTTTAGCATTATCCATTTTCAAAGATTTTACTCTTTCTAATGCACTTTCTGCATCATCTAATGAATTGTATTTTTGTGAATAATATTGCTTACCTAAAAACATAGCCCTAGATCTTATGTTTAACGCTCTTAAATTCATTATAGCATCACTTATATTCTTAGGGACAGAATCTTGATAAGTTCCTAAATCAATAAAATAAATATCTGGATTACTATATTCTGTAGGTCTATTTGGATTACTAGAATTTGCTCTTGAAAGAGGAATAGTAACTCCATCACTATAAGCAATAATAAATGCGTCTAAAATCCCATTCTCTAGTAAATTTGCTTTTTTCAAACCGGCCTCTTCAATTGTTTTAAAATTTCCTGTTGAATACTTATATAAACCATTCACTTTACTCACAACTAATGGAGATACATTTATTGAGTTGTTTGCTTCTAAAGGTTTAGAAAATGCACCTACCTGAACTGAATAAAAAACTCCTGATATATCTTTTGCGGAAAGTGCATTAGCTAAATTATCATCATTATTTAACTCTACTACCACATCATAATTTGGTGTTTCTTCTTCTTCAATTACATTATTAACAATTTCATTCTCCTCTTTAATATCAGCTACAACTGAAGGTAATGAAGATTGAATACTTTTAGCTTCTTTTATAGAGACTCTATCTCCATTCATTATGGCAACAACAAAAGCATCTTTATAACCCAACTCCCTCACTTTATTTTTGGATTCATTTGCTACATCAAATGATGTAAAATAACCTACTCTATATCGAGTAATATCATCTCTAACTTTTTCAGCACTTATAGGAGCAAATCCTTTAAATAAATCTTGAGGAATTGGATTTCTAAATGCACCAACCTGAACTTTGTATACCAATCCATCAGGTAATGGTGGATTAACAGGGATTGGGTTATCATCAGAATATACGGCATCTTCTGTAACTTGAAATATATCATCAACTACCTTTTTAGGTGGAATGAACTTATTTGACCTTACATCTTCAACTACAATACGAGTTTCAGGAATTTCAGGCTCCTCAGATGCAACTATTTCTTCTTCATCTTGAACAATTGGCGAAACTTCCTCTTCTAATTCAATTTCTTCTTCATAATTATTTTCAGGTAAATCTTGAGCCATTTGTTCTAATATCTCATCAGCTTTTCCAGAGATAGCAAGACCTTTCACCTGACGAGCTGTAGTAGAATCAAGACCACCTAAAATTATTTCTTGATTCATTTTTTTTGATCTAATATTATCTCTTAATGAATCAATGGATATGACTAAAGCCTCAGACATCTGTTTTGTCTCTTTAGCTTTAATTTTAAACTGATTAGATTCATTTATTAGGTCCGCCTTTTTTATAGGGTTTTTTTCAGATTTGGCCTGTTGATCCAGTGCCTCCGCCTTAGCATTCATTTGAGCAGATAGTTTATCATAACTAGATTTTTCTTGTTTAATTTTTTCACTTTCTAGCTCTAAAGAATTTAATTCCTTTTGATTTTCATTATAGGATTTAAACTCTTCCGTTCCTACTACATAAGACATATCTTGACCTTCAATTTCTTTAGCCAAAGCTATATCTTCCACAATCGCCATTTCAATTTCTTTATACTTCTTAGACTGCTCTTTATATTCATCAGATTTTGTCTTTTGAGCTATTGCTAAATCGTCATATTGCTGAGCAAGAACTAATGCCTTAGCCATTTCCTTTTTAGACATTGTGCTACTCTCATTTCTTATGCTTTGAGCCTTATTTTGATATTCAATGGATTGATTTTCTGATATTCTTGATAAATCCTCCAACTTTTCCGACTGAGTGCTTTCATCTAATTGAACGGATTTTGCAACTGTCAATTTATCATCCGAAAAGTCTTCTACAATAGCTTCTTCATATAGTTTCTTTGATTTATTTAAATGGCCTATAGCAGTATTTTCTGAAGAAATAGCTTTTTCAATTAAGTTCGCTTTTTCAATAGGATCCTTTTCTTTTTCAGCCTCTTCCCTATACTTAACTGCAGCATCTGAAAGCTCTTTGGCTGATTCATTATATTTATTAGCTTGAGTTACTTTATATTTATCTTTCACATTTTCAGATTGCTTTTGTGAAGAATTAACCTGCTCTGTTAATACATTTATTTCCGTTTGATTTACTTGTGCTATATCATCAGCCATCTTAATCTGAGATTTAGCCTTTTTCTTTTCAATCTTTTTAATCTTTTTATCGACCTTAGCAATCAGTTTATCGCCAATTAGATCATTTTTCTGTAATTCTAATATCTCCTGTTGACTTTTCAACTCATTTACTTTGTCAATATTCTTTTGATTACTTACAATAATCTCTTTACTAGAAGCATTTGAAATTTCTTCTGGCTTTACAACTGGTTCTGGATCAGCTACGGGAACAACTTCATAATTTTCAGGTTCCGCTTTAGGATCAAATGTTACACCTTGAAACCTTTGTACAGCAACAGGGTTTTCTTCTTTAACAACTGGAATATTAACAGGTAAACTTTCTATAAATTCATTTTCTTGCTCTTGTTCAGCACTTAATTCATTAATTTCACTTTCATCTATAGATTCAACAACATCCTGCTGCTCAACCGGATACTTATTCTTAACATCATTCATTAAATTGTTAGCTGTTTGCTGTTCATCAATAGCAACCATCTCATTTTGATAAGCCTCTTTGATCAACTCTTTTCTTTTTTCAGGAGATGTTTCGGGCTTATTCGCTTCTTCCCTGGCTTCTTTTGCTTTTTCAATAGCATTATTAGCTGATTCTATTTTAACTGTAGCACTTAAGAAGTCTTCATCACTTTTTGCTTCTTCAGACAAAGAACGAGTAGATTCTTTAAAACTTTCATTATTATGATCAATCTCCTTTTTATTAATATCCTCATATGATTTTACTAACTGATCTTCACTATTACTTAATAAGTTTTTCTTAATAGTTATTTCATTTTGAATTTCTTCAATTTTCGATGGCTTAGTAGACGATGCTAATTCATTTTCTAATGATGATATTTCATTTTCAATTGAAATTATTTCCTGTTTTTTAACGTCTAAATCTTCAGCATCTGACTGAGCATCTTCATTATTGTAACTAATTATTGTTTCTGTTAAATTTTCAAAAACTTCTGGATCTGTTGTTGTACTTTCTAATGTTTCACTTACTTCATTATAATGCTCTATTTCATCTGGTTGAATTAATGTATCGACAATAGAGGGAGATTCGGGTTCAGATTCAGTTTCAATATTATTCGTAATTTCATTTTTTAATTCATCTTCATCATTATCAATCAGAGGTTCATCAATTACAATTAAATCAAATTCATCACTATTCTTTTCTATATAGTTAGAATTCACATCAATAGTTTTTTGTTCTAATTCTGCAATATCAATAGTTTCCTCCTCTTGAATTTCAGGAATATCTTCAGCTAACTCAATTTTATCCATTTGATCAACTTGATCAGTAATATTCTTCCTCTCTTTCTCAGCTTCTTCATAAAGTTTAAATTGCTCATCGATTAAAACCTGACTTTCGGCAATTTTTTGTTCTAACGTTTCTATATTTTCATTTATACTCTGAACATCTTTTTTCTTTTTAGCTTTTGTTAAATTGTCTTTTTGCTGATCAAGTTGATATTGCATACTTTCATTATCAGACCTTAATGCTTGTGCTTCATTTAAATACTCATTAGCCTTTTTCTCTTTTTCTTTACTTTCATTAATTAATGCCTGTTTTGGTGATTCTCTTTCTTGATTTAAATCATCCAACTCATCTTCTAACTCCTTAATATCAATATTCTCTTCACTATTACTTGCTGTACTTAATTTAGAATTAAAATCTTTTAAGTCATTAATATTTTCTTCTCTTTTATCAATTTCATCATCAATTGTTTTAATAACACTTATTGACTTCTGCGCTTCTTCATTTAATGCAACTGATTCAGCGTTTAACTTTGCCGCAATTTGCAACTGTTTGTTTTTTTCAGATTCATCTGTAATAAAGGCTGATTCTTCCAAAATTTGATTGGCTTCTACAGCTTTTTCTTCTGCCTCAAGTGCTTTAGATTGAGCAATTTTACTTGCCTTTTCCCTTTGATTATTTAATTTATTTAATGATTCCTCAGCATTTTCAATACTATTATTATTATCAGCTAATAAATCATCAATTGTTTTTTCATCAGAAATTGAGTCAACTGAAATAGGTGCTTCTTCTTTTTCAACTTCAACAACATCTTCTACCTGCTCTAAATCTTCATTTAAAAGACTATCTGGAACCTGATCAATATTTATTTCAGGATTAGCCATTTGTTTAACAACTAATGCTAATATCTCTGTTTCGTTTTCATGGCTTTGATCAAATAAATTCCTAATTACTAATCCCTCTACACCATCATTGCTAACTAATTCTATTTCCTGCTTTAGTGCTTTTAGTTCTGTTTGAGGTTTTACCTCTACTAAACCAGCGTGAATTTTCTCACTTGTGGATGTTTCAATAATAAATTTGTATTTGCCAGCATTAGGAAGTAATATAGTGTATTCACCTTTCTTATTTGCCGTATATAAACCAATTAAATTATCTGTTTTAATATCTTGAACTTTAATTTTTGCTGCCGCATCCTCAGGGTTTACAGAATTAGAAAATGTTCCCGCAATAACTGTATTCTGTATTGGAAATACTTTAACCTTTACCTTATAAACATCAATCATTCCTCCGTCAGAAGCTCTTTTTGAAGAAAAATAAGCATTTTCATTATTGTCATCTACAATATATAAAACATCATCATCTGTTGTATTTATCTTGTAGTCTAGGTTTTGAACAGGTCCATAATTATTGGTATTTGCATCATAACTACATCTAAAAACATCGTATCCACCCATTGAATTATGACCCTTTGAAGAAAAGTATAATGTTTTACCATCTGGATGTAAATAAGGATAGTTGTCATCATAAACTGTATTGATACTTTCAGGTAATTTAGTTGGTTCAGACCAGTCTCCAGTAGATAATCTAGTAGCAGAATAAATATCTAATCCATTTTTTTCATCTTTACCATAACTAGAAAAAAGTAAATAATCTCTACCTATTGGAGGAAAATAAATTACTGATTTATAATCTAACTTTTCATCAATTTTAGATCTAAATTGATCTGGAAGAACTATCAATCTCCCTCCTATTTCACTTAAATCATAACTATATTGAAATTTATCTATTGTAGTTGACTTTTTATCCTCAACAATTAAGTCAGATAAATTTTTGAGCAAGCCTTGGCCACTTTCACACATCTTTATATGCATATCAACTTCTAATAAATTAGCTTCTTTTTCAGAAACTAATGATTTGAATTTATTATAACTTTTCAATGCTTGGGCAAATAAATAATTTAAATGCTTTGCCTTTCCTAGATAAAAATGAGCCCTCGGATCCACTTTTGAGTCTCTAACAGACCTTTCTAAATAACTAATTGATTTGGATTTGTCAGCATATTTAAACAAAGCACAAACACCGTATTTGAAATTAAATTCTGAATTGCTTTTTGTACTCAAAAAATGAAGCATATGAGGTTCTGCTTCAATAAAACTCTTGTTTTCAAATAAATCATTTGCATGATTCATCCTTTCCTCTTCAGATGAAAACTGTGCATATATGGATGAATTTACACAAATTAAAATCAACAAATTATATATTCTCAATTTTTTAAACATTTAATCTGTTTTGTTTTTTCGAAATTTAATCTGCATTTTGTTTTCTTGATTAATTAATAATCTTGAAATATTTTTTTTGTGTGTTACAATTACTAAAACGGCTATGAAAATGGAAAAATAAATTAAGGCAGGGGATTCTGCTTTGATAATGAAAATAGTAATAACTGGGAAAAAAAAAGCGGCTACCATAGCGCCTAATGATACATAATTTGTAAATAAAAAAATGGCTAGAAAAATAACAACACATCCTATAGCAGCTGAAAAATTAATAGCTAAAATAATGCCCATTAATGTAGCAACGCCCTTTCCGCCCTGAAACTGTTCATATATTGGAAAAACATGTCCTAAAACTGCTGTAATACCTATTAATAATTGCATATTTATATATGCATCAGAATATGGAGAATATTGAATAATATATAATGTCAGTAACTTAACAGAAATCCAACCTTTTAATATATCTAAAAACAATACTGTAAAACCTGCTAATTTTCCAATTACTCTAAAAGTGTTAGTAGCGCCAGCATTATTACTTCCGTAATCTCTTACATCAACTCCAAAAAACCACTTACTAATCCAAATTGCAGAAGGAACAGAGCCTATTAAATAAGCCAGTATAACAGACAAAACATTATGAAACTCAAAAACTTCTTGCATATTAATCCATAAATGTAGATTTAAAAGACTTTACCTGCTTTTCAGAACCTAACATAAATTGAAAATCTACCATATCTTTTACCTTAAACTTAGTTTCATCCTTTTTAGTTTCACTAATTTCAGTATTGAATTCTTCATTTGTACTATAAACCTGCATTAAACCTCTTTTATAGTTAAAGTAATAATGGTTTTTATCATCTAACTCTAAGTAAACTATAATTTCATTTCCTGTTATTCTTTTTGAAACAACTATTTTACCAGTTACATATTTCATTATTTGCTTCTTTTTTATATTGGATATACCAATCTTCCCATAAGAAATATAAGCCTTTCTATCAGGGTTCCATCTATATCTAACATCACCAAAAAACATAGGGACTTCCAATTCTTCAGGGAACTTCTTGATCTTACCATTAATAGTTAACTCAGAAATCATTTTATCAGATTTATCAATACCAACAAGTTCCCTTAATGATTTTTCATAGTACGAATTATCAATATCTAATGGCCTTAAATCAGGAAATTCTAATATAGCCTTACTCATTTTATCTAAAGCAGGTTCAGAAAATGGAAATTCAATGATGGTAGAAGATTTAATATCTGTTGACCACTTTTTAGGATTAAACTTGATTTCTCCCTCAGGTCTAACATATAATTGATCTAAATCAACACCCATATCAAATTCACCATCTGCTTTAATCCTGCAAGTTTCTGTGCTTAAAGAAACGTATGAACCTGGAAGTTTATATTCAGAAAGCTTAGCCATATTTGATAATTGATATTCCTTATCCTCATCATTATATTTTAAAAAGCCAGTTGCATTAATTAAATCTTTATGACCAGGATTTGATTTTGATGATAAAAAAGAAGTGTAAAGGGATACTGAATCTGTAGTGTTAAACATTACTCCAGAATATATTCTTTCTGGATCATCTGTTTTAGAAATAGTGTCCTTGGAAATAGGAATTAAAACAGCTAATGGATCAATGTTAGAAGTGAAATCTACCCATTGACGAGGAAGATTATCACAATTATGAATAAGCTTAAATTGACCTGAGAATTCTAAATTCTTAATTGTAGAGGCTAAATTAACTTTTCCTTTAAAATCATAATTTGGACTTAATTTAAATCCTTTATCCTCATCAATATCTGCACTTCCAAATGTTTGGTCAGTAGAATCAGGTCTAAGTTCACTAAAATAAATTTGTTGCTTATTTTCATTTTCATCTACATAATCATATGTTCCAGAGCCAACATAATCATGACGAGTATTTATATCCACCTTTGAATCATATATCTCATAATATTTTGTTACATCATTAGTGATTATTTTAGCATTTTCAAGCGTTTCTATTCTTGCTTTTTTACGAATCACTATGCTACCACTATCTGGAATTATTCTAGAATCAGCGACTTTAATAAATTTTATTTCGGTACATGTTAACTTCTTTCTTCTAACATCAAAACGAGCTTTTGAAGAACCAAAATTTAAAGAATCCTGATCTGGATTAATAGAATAAAAATTAGATGATGCTAAATCAAGATCAGTATCAATATTAATATCTGCGACTGCTTGTTTACTATTTTCCATTTCTAAGTCATCATTGTCCATATACCAATTGAACTTATCCATATAACATATGTATTCATTTTCAGGAAATGTCACAAAACTCTCTCCTGAATTAGAAATAAATTCACCAACTCTAGTTGCAAAATCCACTCTAGCATTAAGATTTTGAGTGCTAAAAGAAAGTGCGTCCATGTCAGTGTCAGATGAAATTAAACGAAAATCAGCTGTATCAGACAATATAGCATCCGTTTCATAAGTGTATAAGTAAGACTGTACTTCTCCTTTACCAAACTTCATAATTCCATTACCAACCATACCGTCATAACCAAGTGTAATTTCTCCAGCAAGATTTGCATCATCATTATCAAAAAATATAAATCTATCCTCTATTGATTTAGCTACTAATAAATTATCCTTTGGTAAATATTTGACTCTACAATCCTTTCCTTTAACCAAAGGGATTTCAGGATCGTCCTCCTTCTTTTCATTGGTATAGGTATGTGCTATAGCAGAGAGTGAATCAGGAAAGAAAGTTATTTTTTCTGATAAAGCAGTTGAAGTAAAAAACGCTATAGTTCCAGAACCTTTTAATCCTTCGTTAGACAAACTAATTTCATTGTCAAAATTAGCTAGCTGATTATAAATATTAAACCCATCTTTGGGTGTTCTTCTTATAAAACCAAGTGAATAATCCTTTTGGATAGACAAAGAATCCATAAAATCAGGAAAAATACCTCCAGACTTGAATGTTCCCCCTAGGGATAGACCATCATTTGTAAATTTATCTAAACTATCCATAACAAAAGGGTTTATAACAAACATAAAGTCATCTCTTGAATAAATACCATTTTGAATAGAAGGATCATCATAATATACATACGAATCTACATTAACATGTAATTTAGGGAAAGGATGCATTGAAGTATCTCTGCCAGATTTGTTATTCGGTCCATCAATTTGAATAAATCCGCTAATAGATTCTATGTAAGAAGGTACCCATCTGAGTTGACCAGGTTTTTTAGATTCCTTGTGATTTGCCCAAATCAACATAGAGTCACATTTAGTAAGATTTAATTTAAAATCATCATATAAAAATGAAAACCCTGAACCATAATATTGTGTTTTACCTGCATTAATAAAACCATCAAATATCATATCTCTATTTTTCTTTACAAGTAATTGATTGTTTGCAGGTTTAATCCAAACTTTTTTAGCCAAGCTTAAAGCAACTCTGTTGACACCATTTATTTTTAAATCCAATGAACTTAAACTTAATTGTGCATTAGTTTTAGCATTAGACTGAATGATTATTTTATCAAAATCTTTTTTACCAGATCTAGAATCAATATAATTAAATAGTTTTTGAGAACAGGTAATTATTTTTTGATCTGAATCATAATTAATAAACCCATACTCTGTTAATTCAAATAATAAAAACTGTAAATCAGTTACACTAACCCTGAGAAAATTAGCTAACTCCACATCTGGAAAAGAAACATCTCCATACTCCTTAGAAAACTTTTTAAGTTTGATTAAAGGATTTCCTGTTTCTCTGGTAAGTTTCTCATAAACTTTACTGTCGAAGAAATTTAAAGATGCAAATAAAGCTCCGACATTATCTGAAGTACCTTTAGTTGGATGAAAATCAATAATAGGTGTTCCTAGCTTCCAAGTCATTGATTGAGGATACATATCAAGCATATGAAAACTATTAAAAAAAGGAGCAGCTGAAATACCCATCTCTCCCCTATTAGCTGTTAAAGTTTTAATTTTATTTGAAAAGTTAAGTGCAACAGCAGGGTGGACTATTGAATCATCCTCAATAAGAAATTTGATTTTGGCTCGAGAAGAGGAAAATCCTTCATCATTGATTATAAAATTTATTGACTCAGCAAAAAAGAAGTCTTCATCATTATATTTAAACGTAATTTTTGCCAACTTTTCAATAGAACCTGTTCCAAAAAGGTTTCTACCCTTTATTGAAAAACCTCCATCATAATTTACACCTGGAAAAATATCTGGTATAAACAACCTTTTATCATAAGACTCAAAGCTTGGATATTTAACTTTTTTATATCCTAAGTTAGAAATAACTTTTTCTGTTAACTTTCCCAATACTGGAGCATCAGGAAAATAAGAACTATAAAAAAGAGCAGAATCTACAATTATGTTGGCACTTTTTAATGAAATATTATAGTCTTTTATTTCAGCATAAAACTTTGTCTTATCTAATTTTGCCCTCTGCCAATCAATCTTACCAGAATTACCAAGCCAAATATTTGTCAATGGACGAAAATCACCAGAAGTTCCATAAATAATAGAACTATCATTTTTTGAAAAGCATTTTAAATCCGTTTTTTTAAAATGAATCACTGGTATCTTCTCATAGGTAATCTCAAAATCAAGATTACTAGTTTTCCAAACAGTTGATCCTTTGGTGGTTCCAGCTATAAAAATAGATTTATCCTTGAACAAGTTTTCTGAAGTTTTTAAAAAATTAGATATTCTTTTTTTAGAAAGCTTATTAACTACTTTGTCAAGTACATAGTGCCAATCTTCAATAGTTTTTACATCTACACCAGCTTCTGCATAATAAAAAATAGTATTAAAATAAGACATATAATCTGGTCTAACTCTTAATGCTTTATCTCCCATTAAATTAGCAGATGCATATACATATGCTTTAACATCTGGCGTGAAAAAATCACCTAGCCATAATGGTTCAAATTTTTTGATGAAAATTTTTGCTTTAGATTTATCAGCCTCAGCAATACATGACTGGACTTCCTTTAAAAACTTCTCAGGCTCTGGAGTAAACCTACGGACTTGAGAAAATATATTAGAATTAAAAATAAAAAAAAATGATATGATTAAATAAACATAATATTTCATACTATTTGTATTTCATTGCCACAAGTGCCCATTGATTTTCTAAATTTGAATATAACGTATTTAATCCATTTAACTGTCCTAATTTCTCAATTGAATCTATATCTTCTTTAAAGAATCCTGAAAATAATATTACACTATCTTTTTTAAGTGTTTTTTTTATAAAATTAAATTCATTAATAATTGTATTCTTATTAATATTAACTAATAACAAATCATATGCCATATTTGGTATTGAGCTGCCAGAACCATTAATGAAATTAATTAAACTACAATTATTTTTTTGAGCATTTTTTATTGAGTTATTTAAAGAATTAGAATCAATTTCAATTGCATCAATACTTTTTGCTCCAAGTTTTTCAGCAAGAATTGACAATAATCCTGTTCCAGAACCAAAATCCAAAATTCTTTTATTTTTAATAGTAATATCAAACAAAGCTCTTGAAATTAATCTTGTAGTTTCATGGTGACCTGTTCCAAATGACATTTCAGGATCAATGATAATTTCATATTTTAAAGACTGGGAAGAATGAAATGAAGCTCTTATAAGACAATCATCATTAATTAAAATGGGTTCAAAACTACTCTCCCATTTTTCATTCCAATTTTGGAATGGATGATTAATATAATCTACTGATTTAAAATAAATTGAGTATGGTGAAATCGTTTTATCAAATAATCTTTTAGAAAAATTAGATTTATCTATAAAAGCACTTATTGATTCTGGATGATCTTCAAAACTGTCAAACCCAATATCACCAAGTTCTTGTTTTAACAATTCAAGGATTGGATTTGGATTAGTAATATTAAATTTCAACTCAATATAATCCAAATTAAAATGCTTTTACTATGGACATAAAACTTTCATATTGAAGAGCTGCTCCGCCAATTAACCCACCATCAATATCTTCTTGAGAAAATAGTTCTTTTGCGTTCTGAGGTTTACAACTTCCTCCGTAAATAATTGAAATGTTATTTGCTAGTTCTGCATTAAAACTTTCAGTAATTAAATTCCTAATGTGCTGATGCATTTGTTGCGCGTCGCTAGCACTAGCTGTCAAGCCTGTACCTATAGCCCAAACAGGTTCATATGCAATTACAATATTTGAAAATTCTTGTTCAGAAAAATTCTTCAAAATCAATGATAATTGTGAACTAACAACATCAAAAGCATTTCCATTATTTCTATCATTAAGAAGTTCCCCACAACAGAAAATTGGTTGTAATTCATTTGAAATCAAACTTTTCGCTTTTTGAAATATTAATTCATCTGATTCCTTTTGGTAAGTTCTTCTCTCAGAATGACCAATTATGGAATACTTAATATCTAAAGAAGATAACATACTTGAAGATAACTCACCTGTAAAAGCTCCATTGGGATGATGAGAAACATTTTGAGAAGATAAACTAATTTCTAAAGAATTATCAGCAAATAATCCTAAATATAATGATGGTGGAGCAATAATAATTTCAACATCCTTATGGCTATTAGATTTATTATTAAGATGATTAAATAAATTAATGGCATCTTCTAATTCAAGATTCATCTTCCAGTTACCTGCAACAATTTTTTTTCTCATAATTTTACTTTAATACAACTCTTGGATCAATTATACTATACAATACATCAACAATTAAATTAATAACAACAAAAATAATTGAAATTATAAGAGTGATACCCATAACAACAGGTAAATCATCATTCTTTAATGCATTAACCAATACAAGTCCAATACCATCCCAATTAAAAATCATTTCGACAAATACAGCTCCAGACAACAATGAGGCAAACCAGCCTGAAATTGCTGTAACAACAGGATTAATTGCATTTCTTAAAGCATGCTTCCATAGTATAGATATTGGATTAAGTCCTTTAGATCTAGCTGTTCTAATAAAATCACTTTTAAGAACATCTTCCATAGATTTTTTAGTCAATATAGAAATAATGGCCAATGGTCTTAAGGAAAGTGTGATACAGGGTAAAACTAAATGACTCCAATTGAATTTATTTAAACCAGTAATTTCATTAATTTCAATAATAGACCCACTTGGGTCTAGCCCAGTACCAGGAAAATGGAAACTACCTAAAAAAGCATCATAAAAATCTAGTAAAAAAACACTCTTTACAGCAACTAAAAGTATCCAAACTCCTAACCCAATTAAAAAACCTTTTAAGGAAGATTTAAAATGTTTCTTCCAATTATATAAATGAGCTTTATCTTTAAAAGATTTATAAAGACTAATTACAATAAAAAGCAATGAAAAAACTAGTGGTAAAATAGGAAAATATATAATCTTAGACCAATAATATCCTCCTATAACAGAAATAATAGAAGCCATAAAAAAAGAAGGAGCTGACATACCAGCTATGGAAAAAATAATTGTGAATTTATCTATAAATCCATTGACCCTGAAAGCACTCAACACTCCTAAAAAAACACCAAGGAATGAAGCTAAAAAAATAGCGAAAAATGCCAAAATACTTGTGCTAAATAATTTTTCAAAAATTAACTCAGAAACATTCCTGTTGTTTATATAAGATTTCTTTAAATAGGGTGATTTAATTATTAAACCAAAGTTATTTCCAATTTTAAATAAAATTGAACCATTATATTTATTTTTATTGTAGAAATAATAGCTGGATTTATCCTGAATATTATGAAATGATAAAGGAGAAATATCATTAACAAAATGAATATATCTTATAAAAACATTTTCATTTAAACCCCATTCTCGATTGAAGTTTTCTACAATATCTTCATTAGTATTTTGACCTCCAGATAAAGCAGCTGGAGCTCCAGGCTTAAAACTGTAAATAGTGAAAATAATTGTAATTACTCCTAAAAGAACGAGAAATCCATATGAAATTTTTTTCAGTACGTATTTAAACAAATCTTACTAATTAGTATTTATAACCTTTTTGAGCTCTTTAGCATCAAAAGATTTTTCTTCAATCCCATCAAATTCTTTTAAGATATTTCCATTCCACATATAAAAAACACCTGGAGTATTTCTTTCCCATGTTAAAACATTATAAAAAGAAGCAATATCAAGAACCCTATAGCTATATTCACCTCCAGCATATTCAAAAAATTCAGGTATTTTCTCTACTTCCTCTTCCATAAAAATAATCTCTACTCTAGGAAAATCTGGAATTATTTTAGAAAGTGAATCGATTGACCTAATAGTAGCTTTACAATGATCACAGCCAGGAGCAAAAAAACAAAGTAACAACCTACCCTTGTCAGCAAAAGGAAGAGCATCTCCAAATTCAGATTTAATTGCTTCAGGTCCACCACTAGAGATTTTTTCATCCATTGAAAACTCAATATTTGAACCACTAATTGATGATTCTTTTATAGGCAAATAAATAAAAAGAATTAATACAAATATTAAATACCCCCCAGTAATAAAATAAAAACTCTTTTTGTTGTTTAAATGATTTGCTGGTAAATAATATATTGCAAAAAGTAATCCGATAGCTAAAATATTTTTAATAATTGCTTCTAATGGAGTCATTGGAAGTAAAGCACCAAAACAACCACAATTTCCAACATTACCTGACAATATAATTTGAACTCCTAAATGAATACAAAAGACAGCTAAAAGAGCTATGGTTCCAGGCAAAATTATTTTTTTGAAATAAAATGGAAGTAAAATAAAAACTCCAAGATAAAATTCCAGTGCTATTAATAACCTTGATATAATGGCAGAAATGAAAGGATCCAATCCTAAAGGAACTAATTGTTTAGCTTCAAAAGTAGTTATTGAAAAAAACGCAGAGGGATCATGATAAATTTTAGCGTAAGCAGAAACTATAAAAAGGATAGAAATTAATATTCGAATTACCCAACTTAAAACAGTACTATTCATAATTTAATTATTAATATGGATCATTGCAAAAACACTATAATTAATCATGTCAAAATAATTAGCGTCAATACCTTCCGAAATTAAAGTTTGACCACTATTATCCTCAATTTGTTTAACTCTTAAAATCTTCATTAAAATCAAATCTGTTAAAGAAGAAACTCTCATATCTCTCCAAGCTTCTCCATAATCATGATTTTTATCTTCCATTAGCTTTTTAGATTGCTTTATTTTAAGAAAATATAAATTTATAACTTCATCAGAAGGTAGCTCTAAACGGTCATCATCAACTAAATCCATTTGAATAAGAGCCATTACACAATAATTTATAATTCCAATAAATTCAGATTCAATACCTTCATCAACTTTTGACTCTGCAGATTCTTGAATAGTTCGAATACGGTTAGCTTTTATGAAAATTTGGTCAGTCAAAGAGCTAGATCTTAAAATTCTCCAAGCAGTTCCATAGTCTATGGTTTTCTTATTAAAAATCTCAGTACATTTGGAGATTACATCATCATATTGTGCTGAAGTATTTGGCATGATTTTAATCAATTTTTTTAAGTTGTGAAAGATACATATTTAGTTGATAATTACTCTATAAATTGCAAAGGAAATCTAATTGACTTATCCACTTCTAAAGTAATGAGCATTATTAACACTACTCCTGATTCATTTTATGACGGAGGGAAAAACAATACAATCTATAATGCTCTAACAAAAATTGAGAATGACTTAAACTATGGCGCATCATTTATTGATATTGGTGGCTATTCATCCAAACCAAATGCAAATAATGTTAGTGAAAAGGAAGAAATAAATAGAACAATTATATATATTGAACAAATTCTAAAACGATTTCCAAAAACCATAATTTCAATTGATACTTTTAGAAGTAAAGTAGCATCCCTAGCCATTGAAGCAGGAGCATCAATAATAAATGACATATCCGCATTTGAGCTGGATAATAAAATGCTGGATACAATTATAAAATATAATGTTCCGTATGTACTTATGCACATGCAAGGAGAACCTAAAAACATGCAAAACAATCCAGTCTATAAAAACCCAGTGAAAGAAGTTTTTGACTTTATTTCTAAAAAAATTAAAACTCTTAATAATTGTGGGATAAGCGATATTATAATTGACCCTGGATTTGGGTTCGGAAAATCTATTTCTCATAATTATAGTATAATGGGGAACTTAAGCCTGTTTAAAGAATTAAAGCAACCTATACTTGTTGGAATAAGTAGAAAATCTATGATAAGTAAACTACTCAAAATTAGCAGCATAGAAACACTAAACGGAACTACTGCTTTAAATATGTACGCGCTTTCTAATGGAGCGAAAATATTAAGAGTTCATGACGTAAAACAAGCAATGGAATGTATTAAAATTCACAATGAAATCACTAAAAACATATAAATGAAATTATCAGTTATAAATACCGGCAATTTTAAATTAGATGGAGGAGCAATGTTTGGGGTAGTTCCAAAATCACTTTGGTCAAAAACCAATCCACCAGACAGCAAAAACCTATGTACTTGGGCAATGAGAAGCTTACTAATTGAACAAGGAAATCAACTTATTTTAATAGATACTGGGATTGGTAATAAACAATCTGAAAAATTTTTCAGTCATTATTATTTACACGGAGATGATAGTTTAGAAAAATCACTGCACAGTGCTGGTTACGGAATTAATGAAGTAACAGATATATTTTTGACTCATCTACATTTTGATCATTGTGGAGGATCAGTTAGATGGGCAAATAAGGAAAGAACTCATTTAGAGCCGGTTTTTAAAAATGCAAATTACTGGTCGAACGATGAACATTGGAAATGGGCCACCCAGCCAAATGCAAGAGAAAAGGCTTCCTTTTTAAAAGAAAACATTATTCCCATTGAAGAAAGCGGACAACTCAAACACATTACCAAAGAAGGACAATTAACTAAAAATATTTTTGAAAATATTGATGTCTTTTTTGCGGATGGGCATACAGAAAGCCAAATGATTCCAATAATTAATTATAAAGGTGGAAAAATTGCCTTTATGGCTGACCTCCTTCCCAGCACTGGACACATACCTCTCCCATATGTAATGGGATACGATACGAGACCTCTATTAACACTTAAAGAAAAAGAGAGCTTTTTAAAAATGGCCGAGGAAGATAATTTCAATTTATTTTTTGAACACGATCCCATAAACGAATGTTGTAACCTAAAAAAATCTGAAAAGGGAATTAGACTTAATAACACCTTCTCACTATCAGAAATTATTTAATGCTTTCTTCAAAAGAGATTAACAAACTTGCAATACCAGCAATATTATTTAACATTACGGAACCTCTAATAGGTCTTGCTGACATTGCAATTATTGGTCAAATTGAAGAAGGATCAACCCTTGCTCAAGGAGGAGTTGGACTTGCTGCTGGACTTATTGCAACACTAATTTGGGGGTTTGCTCAAATGAGGACTTCACTATCAGCTATTATAAGTAGACATTACGGATCAAATCAACTTGAAAAAGTTTTAACACTAGTTCCTCAAACACTCTTACTTACTCTCATTACAGGTATTCTAATTGCATTTTCTGTTTGTTATTATTACCAACCAATAGCAAATTTTTTATACGGAAATATAAATAGCCAAACCTATCTTTTTTCAGAAGAGTATTTTACAATAAGAAGTATTGGATTACCAATAAGTTTGCTAATAGCTTTAATATTTGGTGTTTTTAGAGGTTATCAAAATACATCCTGGGCAATGTATATTAGCTTAATAGGAGGAGCAATAAATATTATACTAGATTTTTGTCTTGTTTTAGGAGTTGGTAATTATATCCCGGCTATGGGAGTATCAGGTGCCGCTTGGGCTTCTGTAATTGCTCAAATAACAATGTTGTTATGTGCATTATACGGAATGTATAAATTCACCCCTTTTAATTTAAGATTATCAACTAAAATAAATTCATTTTTTAAGGAAATGGTACTTATTTTCTTCAATATGTTTATTAGAACAATGGTTTTAAATATTGTTTTTATAATATCTAATAGGTTTGCTAATAAATATGGAGACAGTTCATTAGCAGCTTATACAATTGGGTATAATATTTGGATTTTCACCTCATTTTTTATTGATGGTTACTCTAATGCTGGAAATGCATTAGCAGGAAAGTTTTTAGGTGAAGAAAACAACAACAAACTAAAATTATTAGGAAATAGCCTCTTAAAAATCAATGTTAAGATATCATTAACACTTGTTGTAATATATAGTATATGCTACCCTTTTATAGGTGAATTATTCAATAAAGATGTTGAAGTAAATCAATTATTTATTGGAACATTTTGGATAGTAATTATTGCTCAACCATTTAATGCAATCGCGTTTACATTTGATGGTATTTTTAAAGGTCTTGGAAGAGCAATAGAGCTAAGAAACACATTAACACTGGCAACTTTTCTAATTTTCATTCCAACAATTTACCTTTTAAATTATTTTGAACAAGGTTTATACTGTATTTGGATTTCCCTTGCATTATGGATGATATTTAGAGGAGGATCTCTATATTACATATTTAATAAAAGTGTTAATGAGAAACTATAATTTGTTCAGTTTGTTTTTTGCCATTTTCAAAAATTGATTCTAAAATATAACCCCCTTTATTTAGGTTTACATCAAATCTAATATTATGAGTTCCCTTATTCAACAGAGATGTTTTTGAACTAACAATTTTACCAGTATAATCGTAAATATTAAAAACAACGGTTTGCTTGTTCGATAATTTAATTGGCTTAACAAAAGATTCATTAGTAGGGTTAGGATAAACATTTAATAGGCCTAAATCCGCTTCTGATATAGAAACAGAACTCTGATTAACATATACATACATAGTATAATCCATAGAGTAAGTTCCATTTAATAATCTTAAAACAACAACATATGGATCTACTCTAGCTTCATTAATAGTCGGACTCCAAAGTAGGGATAACTTGGTTTTAAAAGGCTCATCTGCAGCTTCCTGAGAGTAAGTCATTGCATTACTATCTAAATTAAAAGATTCGCCATATGCTTCAAATAGAATATTATTGACACTACTATCAATAGCATATAATTCTAAATCCAATAAATTTCCAGCAACAACTTCTGCATAAGGTACACCAGTATTAGTATTTGGTAAATTATTAATATTTATTAAAGAAGGACCTGAACCTGGAGAAAGGACAATAAACTGCATGTCTCTCCTGATATCACCAACTTTTACACCATTTCTATATTCTTCACATTTGACGGTATATACAAAATTACCTTGAATTGAGGGAGTCCAAGAAACTGTACCAGTTATTGAATTAATGGAAAGATTTCCTCCAGAAACGGAAGGGGGGTTACTGTATCCAGAAATTGGAATACCTTCAGCTAAATTTGATGATGAAGATTCATTAGGAATATCGATTGACCAAACTAAAGAATCGCCATCTGGGTCAAAAGGTAATGGATTATATTGAAAAGGAGTATTCACTGGTAAAAAAACCACAGGCTTAGTCATAAAATAAGGAGTAGAATACAATGAAGTAAGATCAACTGTAAATGTACTATGCAACTGCATATCCACATTTAGCGGGTTACTAATGTTTAGAATAGCTCCGTTTCTACAACACTTGTCCCAGCTAACAGTATATTCACCAGGTATTGAACATGAAAATGATGCCCTGTAAAAATAAGCTTCTATTCCATATGGATAAAATGGAATCAAGGAACCATTTTGCATTCCAAATATTGGATGATATAATGAAGTATCTAATTGAGAAACTAAATTCATAACAGCAGTACCAGAAGAATTATATACAGTTATATCTTGAGTATTTGCCATTTGTATTCCTAAAGTATCTCTGTATAGAGTCAATAATACCTCATAATTGCCAATTTGATCATTTATAACAATAATCTCACCTCCCATTAAATGGGATGCCCATATATTAAAATTCAAAAAAAGAGCAGAAATCAAAATCAAAAGCTTTTTCATAATAAATTAATTAGAAACTTAATTCTATAAATTTACAAAAAAGTAAGAACTTATTTCTTATCATTTGATAAATCATAGTTTA
>CEUK01060927.1_pt1 | contig 25604 bp, 22 predicted proteins | sample 356451 | NCBI WGS metagenome assembly CEUK01 (sample SAMEA2622843, study PRJEB7988) | marine metagenome | isolation source: saline water (ENVO:00002010), including
GGCCGCCCAGAATCAAAAATAATTTTTTGCCCAACAGCGTTATACACAACCTCTGCCCCCATGTTTAATATCTTATCCTTGAGCTGGCTCAAAAAAGCACCTGGGTTCATGTGGCAGTCCTGCTTAAACCAAACCCCACCTTTGACATCCATTTCTATAGTTGGATCAATTTCGGCCAATCGAGAAGGGTCACTGATTTCCACATCAAGCCCTAGTTCTTCTGCTTCAGCAGCCATCTCGGATTCTTCATCGAATGCTTTTGAAGTTTTACAAAGCATGAGTAATCCCTTTTTGGTGATTTCATATGAACCATCAGAAGCAAGATCAACAAATAATTCACGACTTCGAAGGTTAAGGTCTCTGATTAATTCACGGTTCTTGATGACGTGTTTTTTGTTTGCAGATTTCCAAAACAAATAAAGCCATCTCAGCATGGAGGCATCGGGTCGAAGGCGTATTGAAAAAGGACTTTCTGGATTAAGCATCCATCTAAGACCAAGAGAAATCATACCCGGAGCGGCTAGAGGTACAAAATGGCTAGGCACAACCATTCCCGCGTTTTCAACCGAACAGTTATCACCATCTTTAGGACCTTTTTCAACAAGGATGACTTTTTTGCCAGCAAGCAATGAATAGTAAGCCACGCACAGACCAATGACACCTCCTCCAATAATCAGTACCGTTTGATCTTTTGAGTTGTTCTTTATCGGTGAGGCCATTTAAGTTAAAATCTGAAATTCGTGAAATGATAAATCTCAAATGAAGACAAGAACATTAAAAAAATACCTCATACATGTAATTTTTATTTTTTCACTCGTGATCAAAGTTTCGGCTGATCAGGAAAAACCCAATGTTCTTTTTATAGCCATTGACGATCAAAATGACTGGATAGGATGCCTAGGAGGCCATCCACAGGTAAAGACGCCAAACATAGACAAACTAGCCAAAAAAGGGACTGTTTTCTTAAATGCTCATTGTCAGTCTCCTCTTTGCAATCCCTCAAGAACCAGTTTAATGACTGGATTAAGACCAACAACAACAGGTGTATACGGACTGGCACCATGGTTCCGAAAAGTCCCCTCATTAAAAAATTTGGTCACGTTACCTAAGCACTTTAAAGCCAATGGATATACCACGATGAGCGCTGGAAAGATATATCATGGACGATACGGTAGAGAAGATGGAAAAGAATTTGATGAATTGGGGCCAGCAGCTTCAGCCGCCCCTTTTCCTGAAAATAGATTAGTTGATAGAACTCCCCAAAATCATAAGCTTGTTGATTGGGGATATTTTCCTCACCAAGATAAAGAAAAAGGAGATTATAAGATTGCAAACTGGGGGATTGAAAAACTAAACACTAAACCAAAAGAACCGTTTTTTTTAGCGCTTGGTTTTTTTCTTCCACACGTACCATGCTTTGCTACTCAAAAGTGGTTTGATTTATATCCTGAAAACGAAACTCAAACTCCTCAGATCATTGCAAACGACAGAAATGATACACCAAGGTTTTCATGGTACCTGCACTGGAGGCTCCCCGAGGTAAGATTAAAGTTCCTGCAAAAGAAAAATGAATGGCTTAATCTAACCCGATCATACATGGCCTGCACTAGTTTTGTGGATCATCAAATTGGGCGAGTATTAGACTCTTTAGAAAAAAACGACCTTACAAAAAACACTATCATTGTCTTATGGTCTGACCATGGTTGGCACATTGGAGAAAAGGAAATCACAGGAAAAAATACACTCTGGGATGACGGCACTCGAGTCCCATTAATCTTTTCAGGGCCTGGCATCAATCCTGGGCGATGCACACAACCCGTTGAATTACTCGATATGTTTCCGACATTAAACGATATTTGTGATTTACCTGATTTAGATCACCTTGAAGGTCTGAGCCTAAAGCCACAACTAATCAATTCAGAAACAAAAAGAAAAAGGCCAGCTATAACCTGTCATAATCATGATAATAATGCTGTTCGCTCTGAAAATTGGCGTTACATCCGCTACGCTGATGGAAGCGAAGAGCTATATAACATGAAAGAGGATCCTAATGAGTGGAACAACTTAGCAGCCAATCCCAAGTATCAAAATATCATTCAGAGCCACAAAAAATGGATTCCAAAAAACAATAAAAAACCTGTTTTAGGCAGTAAATATAGAATACTTACATATGATGAAGAAAATGGGAAAGTAATCTGGGAGGGCAAAGCTATAAAAGAAAGCGAGCCCATACCTGAAATCTAAGATCAGTTACTAATTTCTGATCATCTCATTCTCATTAACTTTCCAGACTGCCAAAAATTCGATCGCTTTCTCTGGGTCGTTAAGAACGAGACCCTCCTCGCCCTTGAAACTGTTTTTTTTCTCAATTCTCAAACTACAGAATTTATTGGCGGCCATTTTTTTCTGCAAATCCAAGGCCACTCTTCCCATGGTCATCCGGACATTGAGTTCGACAATTTTCCTGAGACATAACCTCCCATAAGAGTCACGCCAAACCATAGCATCGATGGATACGGGACCATTGTATTGATCCAACAATGAACCTAATTCTTCTGGAATTATTTTATGATACCATTCTCCAAATAACTCCTCTTTGTATAAAAAAGCGGCCAACTCTTGATCAATTAATTTACTCCATCGCGGTGCAACATCAATACCTCGAAACCTGCCCCGGTGATCGTTGACAACTTTCGTAGCGCCCAAAAAATCAACCTTTCCATTCTCAATATGATAATGCACTGAAAAATCTTCAACACGTTGGACCCATGGTTCGGCAATTACGAAACCGTTTTCTTTGATTGTGGCTGAAAGCCATTTTTCTAATTCGGGAGTTTTCTCATTGGCGATTCTAAATCCTTTTCCAGCACAGCCATATCCAGGCTTATAGACCACTGAATCATTGCTTATCATCGATAAGGCATGTTCAACATTTCTACATAGAGATCTATTGTCTTCTAGAGAGCCAATTCTTTTTTCTAGTAAATACCCTATTTCCTTAGAGAGCCACAGACTAGGAACTGGGGGTCGCCACTGATCTTTTATTTTTTTAGATACCTGTTGGGCGAATGGTTTAAACAATTGAGAGACTTCTGGCGACCATGCCCATGGTCGAAACCCACCTAACTTTCCAGTTCCCAGTTCATTTTCACCAATTGCATCTGGAAGATCAAACCCACTACTCTGTAATTTTTCAAGATGGGAAACTGAGGGCAGTTCACGGAAAAGAACAATATCATCACGTTTTGAAAATGCCGCCATAAGGATCTCAAGATCCTTCTCAATAGCTGACTCAAAACGGTTCATCTTGATATCATTTCCATTAAGTTGCGCACGTGCATGTAATTCTGCATTAGGATTGAACCAATGAATGACTGGAGTTCTTCCTCTTGAGCGCTGAAAAATTTTCAATCTTGAAATGAAATCAGGATCAAAGCCCACTCGTAAACGTGCCTCCTCATTAAAATCTACTACTCCTTTTGCCCTAGTGGCTGAAAGAGGAAAATGAATGGATTCGTTGTAGGCTTGCCAATCAGTCTGTTGTGGTTTCTTCCAGTGCCTTAGCCATTTTAAACCGTGTCCCACATGACCAATTTCATCTTGATATATTTTTTCTAATACCACAGCAGTTGCCTTATCACCGGCCAATCTGAATTGCTCAGCATAGTACTTTGAATAGTCCAGATTGGCCTGCTCAAAAGTAAGATTCATTCGAGTGATAAAATCCAATTCGTTATCTACCCTAGATGTTATTCTCCAGAAAAAATCATTCAAAGGAAACTCACCCAAGGAAACACCACAATCTTTCATTCTTTTCAGATAGAGCCTTGTATGGATTTGTTCTTCCCTCATGGCTTCGTACAAACCCTTTCTGTATTCTGATGGTGCTTTGGGAAACCTCAAGAGGGCCAGAGCCATCAACTCAGCAGCAAGCAATTCATGATTGGCCAAAAAATGCAGTAACTTGCCTCTGTCTTTCTCGTTATCTATGCAATCAATACCAGGAAAGTTTGCTCTATTTCTGTTGGTGGTTATTTCGATCGACTGGTCTCTAGAGGGTAAATCAGGCAAATTGACAGGATCACTCAATTCTAAATCTTCAGCATCAGAAGGACCAAGTATTAACTTATCGTCAAGCGATTCAGAAAATAAGACTCTCTCTGCGATGCTACTAATCGATTCAGACATTTTTTGATCAAACGGTTGCCTTCACAGCCAAGGCAACGCTTCCGTCCTCATATTCCAAGTCTTGAAAATCTCCATGAGTGGTAACATTAGAGAAACCAGACTTTTCTAGTAGTAGCTCTATTTCATATTTACCATACCATCTGATATGTGAAGTCTTAACCTCAGATCGCTTAACAACTCCACTTCCATCCAGCAGTTCATACCGATTCGTCACTCTCATGATTTGCTCACACCGGTCCAAATCCATACAGGTATGGCACAAGGCTCTTTCATTGGTTTCCTCGTTAACTTCATCTTTCTCTAGTCTCCACACTCCATCTAAATGCTCATGAGAGATTTCATAGAACGGATTAAATAAACTAAGAATGAGAGTACCACCAGGGTTTAAATGACTATGGAAATTTTTAAGTGTTAAAACCGCATCTTCATAATCATGAATAAGTTGAAAACTTCCTCCAGGGACAATGAGGGAATTAAATTTCTTTCCCAAGTCAAAATTCACCATATTACCCTCGAGGATATCAGTTGCTATATTCTCCTCTCCAAGATTCTTGAGACAGTTGGCAATCATTTCAGATGAGGAGTCAATGCCTGTTATGTCAATACCTGAATGAGCAAGAGGAATAAGCACTCTTCCAGTTCCACAACCCACGTCTAGGCATGAACCACCTAATTCACTGATTTTTTCAATATAGAAACCAATTTCATCCAAATCGTCGCCTCCCCTAAACAGGTCATAAAGCTCACCCTCCAATCCTTGATATTTTTTAGCTGACATTTTGTTTATTCGTCCGAGATTGCTTATTCGTCACTCTTAAATTTTGCCGTATATTTTTATTTATGCAAAACAGCATAGAACAAACAAAAACCCAATTCTATCATTTTAATAACAAGGAATCTCCTTTTGAGTTAAAATGTGGTGAACATCTTTCTTCTTTCACCCTCGCCTATGAGGTTTACGGCGAGTTGTCTGAAAAAAAAGACAACGCAGTCTTACTTTTTCATGCTCTTAGCGCTAGCCAACATGCTGCCGGAATTAACGAAAATGTGGATGATTTGACGGTAGAATGGGATAAAGAATGTCAGATTGGTTGGTGGGATGAATTTATTGGACCAGGAAAAGCTTTAGACACTAATAAATACTTTATCATCTGCGCTAATTATCTAGGAGGCTGTTATGGTTCAACGGGTCCAGGCTCAGAGAATCCTGAAACTGGTAGACCTTATGGTTCCGATTTTCCTAGAGTGAGCATAACCGATATCGTCAAATCTCAAATTGAGTTAATTAATGACCTAGGAATTAATCAACTACATGCCACGGTCGGAAGTTCTTTGGGAGGACTCATGGCCATAAGTCTTGCAGCCCAATATCCGAATAAGGTGAAAAATGTTGTAGCTTTAGCTAGTGGAATCAAAACCTCAGTTCTTCAAAGAATTCATAATCTCGAACAAATAACAGCTATAGAATCTGATAAGGATTTCTCTGAGGGTAATTACTACGACGGCAGGCACCCTGAAAAAGGACTGGCCTTAGCCAGAATGATCGGACACAAAGTCTTTATCTCTCTTGCGACTCTTGAAAGACGAGCAAGCAAAGAAATCAAAAAGGAAGAAGATTCGTCTTGGTATCAGATTCAAAGTTCCATCGAGTCTTATATGTTGCACCAAGGTCAAAAGTTTGTGAAGAGGTTTGATGCTAATACATATCTTAGAATTTTAGATGCATGGCAAAGTTTTGATATTCTCAAAGAATCAGGGTTCGATAATTTTAAGGATATGTTTTCAAGATGTACTCATCAAAACTATTTGATATTCACCATCAATTCTGATGTTTGTTTCTATCCTCACCAACAAGAGGAATTGAGAAAAGCACTATCAGAGGGAGGCATAAATCCGATGCATATCACAGTTCACTCAGAAAAAGGACACGATTCTTTTCTACTCGAGCCTGAGCTTTTCGCGCCACACATTGATTACGCTCTGAATAATTAGACGTTGAACCTGAATTCAATAACGTCCCCATCATTCACCAAATATTCTTTACCCTCAATCCTTAACTTGCCTGCATCTCTTGCGGCTGACTTTGATTGAAACTCAACATAATCATCGTAATGAAGGACTTCAGCGGCAATAAAACCACGCTCGAAGTCAGTATGAATAACCCCAGCAGCCTCAGGGGCTTTGGCACCTGACTTAATAGTCCAGGCCCTCGTTTCCTTTTCGCCTGTAGTGAGGTAAGTACTAAGACCTAGGAGTTGATAAACTGAACGAATCATAGTCGAAACTCCACTGTCGGTAATTCCCATATCCTGAAGAAATTCATTAGCTTCTTCGCTCGATAGATCTATCAACTCTTCCTCGATTCTTGCAGAAATAACAATGGCATCAGCACCATGTGTTTCATGAGCATAACTCTTTACTTTCGATACCATCGGATGACCGTCTGGATTATCGAGGGCATTCGCGAGCTCGTCTTCGGAAACATTGCAGGCAAAAATAGTTCGCTTTGATGTTAGTAAAAAGAATTCTTTCATTATCTCTTTTTCATCATCATTAATTGATGCCGTTATGGCGGGCTTACCGTTATCAAGATGAGGCAAAAGTTTCTCCATAAGAGCTAATTCTTTTTTCGCTTCTTTATCTCCGCTGCGCGCTTTTTTTTCTCTAGAAATCTTCCTTTTTTCGAGAGCAGCATGATCCGCAAGGATCAATTCTGCATTGATTATTTCGATATCTCTAAGGGGGTCAACTGTACCTAATTCATGAATGATATCGTCATTTTCAAAACATCTCACCACCTGGACAATTGCATCAGTTTCTCTGATGTTGGCTAAGAACTTATTGCCTAATCCGGCACCCTCAGATGCCCCTTCAACGAGCCCTGCAATATCAACAAATTCAATAGCGGCGGGTATAATTTTCTCAGATTTTGACATCTTTCCTAAAACCTCAAGTCTAGGATCCGGTACGGATACGACTCCCACATTCGGGTCAATCGTGCAGAATGGATAATTTGCGGCCTCTGCGTTACGATTTCTTGTAACGGCATTAAACAAAGTTGATTTGCCAACATTTGGCATTCCTACAATTCCAGCTTTTAGCATAGGATGCTGAGACTAGACGGGAAGAGCAGTCTGCGCAAGGTTATCAAATGAACAAGCTGGATAAAATTGTTAATTATCTCGATAAGACCCTAAAAAATAATGATATTCCTGATTATCCTGGGGCAATTAACGGGTTACAACTTCGAGGCAACTCAAAAATACTAAAGGTAGGCGCAGCAGTAGATGCTGCATTACCCGTAATTAATGATGCAATTAAGTCGAAAGTGAATCTTCTTATCGTTCATCACGGTATGTTTTGGGGCGGCACTCAGAAAATTGATGGTGCTCTATATAAAAAAATAAAATTATCAATGGATGCGGGAATGGCAATCTATTCATCTCACATTCCTCTCGATGTCCATCCGAAATATGGGAATAACGTACTATTGGCAAAAGCATTGGGCTTAAGCAAAGGAACACCTTTCCTCGATTGGGAGGGAATAAAAATTGGTCTCAAATACAATTTCAAAATTAAGAGGAAAACTTTAATGCGAAAGATTGAAAAAGCTGTGAATGGAAAAGTGCACTTGGCACCTGGTGGCAATGAAGAAGTAAAAAAAATCGGCATTGTCACTGGAGGGGCGGGATCCATGATCGAATCTGTAGCTAATCAGGGAATCGATACCTTCATTACAGGTGAAGGCGCGCATCATACTTATACCGTTGCCGAGGAACTTGGTGTAAACTTGATCTACGCAGGTCACTATTCAACTGAAACCTTCGGCGTCAAAGCATTAGCCCATCACGTAGCTGAAAAATATAATCTTAAAGAAGTCTTCATCGACCATCCTACTGGTTTGTAAGCTCAGTAAATGTAAATGGAACGTAGTCAGTTAAAACTTCATTCAAGTTTTTTTGAACAAGACCCAGTCGCTTCCGCAAAAAATCTCGTAGGCAAAAGATTGGTTCATGGACGATGCTCCGGCATCATTGTCGAAACAGAAGCCTATGCCGCAGAAAACGATGAAGCGGCACACACATTCAACAGACCAAGTGCGAGAAAATTTATTACAAATCACGAAGCGGGCTCAGCATATGTTTATCTCAATTACGGGATGTACTGGTTAGCAAACGTTCTCATCAAAGGCAATCAAGGGCATGGATTTGTCCTCATTAGGGCAATAAGACCGGAAAAAGGAATCACTACGATGCAAAAGAGAAGAGCCACTAAAGACGTAAAGAATCTGTGCTCAGGTCCAGGAAAATTAACGATAGCACTTAATATAAATGGGGATCATCATGGACAATCTTTTACAAAAAAAACTAGTAAATTTTGGTTTGAGGATACTAATGAAAAAATCAGAGTCATCTCTGACCGACGAATTGGGATAAGCAGATCAAAAGATCTTTTATGGCGTTTCCTTGAAGATGATAGTGACTTCGTTAGCAAAAAAAAGGCAGGTGAAATTTCACCTGCCTTTTGAAACTATGATGCTGAAAAACTATTTTCCGCTATCAATATAACTGCCTGGGGCTACTGGCGGAGCTGTTTGATAACCGGCATCCTTATTCTTGCAAGCTCCAAAAAGAAGTAAACTTACTGCAGTTAATGCCAACGAGATAATTCGGATAGTTTTCATAAATAGTATATTTAAAATTTAAATGTTATAATGCTAGTTCAATATGAGGTTAATCTAGTCCAATCGCTTTGCAAGTGATACCTAAAATTACTCAGTGATTAGAACTTTAGAACCTATAGTTAATAGATCATAAACCTCTAAAACGTCGCGATTAGACATTCTGATGCACCCCATACTTGATGGTCTACCGAGGTCTTTTTCATGATTAGTTCCGTGAATGTATATGTATCTGTCAAAAGTATTGGAATTCAGATTATCTAAACCGTTTAACCAAAGAATCCTTGTGAGAATGAGATCCTCATCAATTTCATTTTCAAACTCATGAATACCACAAACTGACCTTCCTTTGAAAATCGTTCCCAATGGTTTTCCATCACCTATCTTTCGCTTAATTTCAAAATTACCTAGGGGTGTCTTATAACTATCAACTTCATAGCCAACACCAAATCTTGATGAAGAAATTTGATATTCTTTGTATTCATTAACATCAAAATATAAGCGCATTTGCTGATTTCGTATTGAAATCTCTAAATTATAAATTTCTCCAGTTTGCATCATCCTGACTAGAAGCTAATATCATAGACTCGACAAAAACCGTACTAAAGAAAAAATTCATGGCAGAACCTAATATAGCAATTGTAGGAATCACAGGAGCAGTAGGACAAGAAATGATTAATTGTTTGGAAGAGAGAAATTTTCCAGTCAAAGAACTTAGGCCTCTTGCCTCTGCACGGTCCGCTGGTAAAAAAATGAATTTTAGAGGTAATGAAATTATCATACAGGAGCTTACTGAAAAATCTTTTGAAGGAATAGACATTGCTCTTTTCAGTGCTGGAGGAGGAATTTCAAAAACATACGCACCAATCGCTGCAGAGGCAGGAGCCGTGGTCGTCGACAATTCCTCTGCGTTCAGAATGGATGAAACTGTTCCATTAGTGGTACCTGAGATAAATCCCGAAGAAGTACAAAATCATAGTGGGATTATCGCGAACCCTAATTGCACAACGATAGTCACTTTAATGGGCTTAAATCCACTTCATAAAAAATGGAAAGCTCTAAATATTATTGCTTCAAGTTATCAAGCAGTTTCTGGCAGTGGAGCTCAAGGAATTGAGGAGTTGAAATCTCAAATTAACGCAATTGCCAATGGTAATGAAATTGAAAAAAAAGTTTACCCGTGCCAGATAGCCCACAACGTCATTCCTCAGGTTGATATATTCCTTGAAAATGGATACACCAAAGAAGAAATGAAAATGGAAAACGAAGGGCGAAAGATACTTGGAATACCCAATTTAAAGGCCTCGGTAACTTGTGTTCGGGTGCCTGTTTACCGCTCACACTCCATAGCTGTAACAGCTCAATTTGCATCCGATCCTGATATTGAGGAGGCAAGAATTTTAATTGATCAGGCCGATGGTGTTGGCATTATGGATGAGCCAGATTCCGGAATCTTTCCTACTCCATTAGACACAACCAACAAAGACGATTGTCTAGTGGGAAGAGTTCGTAAAGATATTGTATTAGATAAAGCTCTTTCTTTTTGGGTCGTTGGTGATCAGGTAAGAAAAGGAGCTGCACTTAATGCCGTTCAAATTGCAGAATTACTCAATTAAATATGGGAACCTCAGATGACTTAACGGCTTACGCCGCTAAACAGAGAAAAATAATCGATCAAGCACTTGATGGTTTTTTGCCTAAATCTTCGATACGCCCAAAAACCCTTCATAAATCGATGCGCTACAGTCTATTTGCAGGAGGAAAAAGGTTGCGGCCTATATTATGTCTAGCTGCGGCAGAAGCTTGTGAAGGAAACCCCTCACAAGCCATACCGGCAGCATGCGCTGTTGAATGTATTCATACTTATTCATTAATACATGACGATCTTCCATGCATGGATGATGATGACATGAGGAGAGGAAAACCCACCAATCATAAAGTCTATGGAGAACCAGTCGCCGTATTGGCTGGTGATGCTCTATTAACATTGGCGTTTGAAATAATTAGCACGGCAAAATCAAACAAAAGGTACAACAATGGAGATATGGTCAGAGAATTAGCCATAACTTCAGGAAGCAAGCACCTTGTTGGAGGGCAAGTTTTAGATTTAGAGGGTGAAAATAAGGATATAAGTGCAAGGACTCTAAAATTTATTCACCAAAGTAAAACTGCTGCTCTATTAACTAGCTCTTTAAAACTTGGTGCTATGTCGGCGGGAGCGACAGACAAAAAAGTTCAGCATCTCGAGGAATTTGGACAATGTACGGGATTAGCATTTCAAGTTATTGATGACATTCTTGACGTAACTCAATCAAGTAAGACCCTCGGAAAAAGTGCAGGTAAAGACGAGGCGGTTAATAAAGCCACCTATCCAGCCATTCATGGTTTAGATAAATCTAGAGGGCTTGCAGAAAAACTCACTAAACAGGCAATCAACGCACTTAAACCATTTAAAAGCAAAGGTAAAAGATTAGAGGAATTAGCCAACTATTTGTTGGATAGAGAATATTAAATTTAATTGGCTTGAGCACATACGTCCCCCATAAGTGCGTAGAGCTCTATTCCATTCTTGCTTTGCTCTAGGAGATCATCTGAAAAAGTCACCACTCCCGGCTCTATAAAAATCATGGTCATTGATCCTCCGAATCTAAAGTATCCCTTTTCTTCTCCCTTTCGAACATTGCCCTGATCATATGTTTGTATAATACCTCCAACACAAGTTGCTCCAACTTCGAGAAGGCAAAGCTTACCAAAGTTATCTGAATTTAATTCTGTAATAGAGCGCTTGTTTTGCCAGAGATAAGAAATATTTCTCATCAGAGCTATAGGGTTCACCGAATATAAATACCCATTCATAAGCTCTGACTCTGAAATAATACCGCTACAAGGAAAATGAAACCTATGATAATCAGTGGGGCATAGTCTTGAGATTAATACGGAACCATGTTTATATCGTTCAGCTCTTTCAGCAGAACCTAAAAGTTTTTTTAAATTGAATGATTGTCCTTTGGCCCAGATGGCTTGTTCCCGAGATAAATCGTTAACTACAATGTGCCTACCATCAGCTGGAAAAATTAACTGATTGTCAGTGCCATGTATCGGTCGGGATGAACTCTTTAGTTTTCTTGAGAAAAAATCGTTAAAGCTTTTGAAATTTTCCAGAGAATCAACAAATTGTGAAGAATCTAAGTTATAATCTGAAATAAAAGGACTGATTTTTTTGGCAGAACTTTGAGCTGACATTCTAGAACCGTACCACTTAGAAAAAAAAGATCTCTTAACTGCCGCCCATAACGCTAATTTGCCGAGTGGATTACCATAGATAAACTTAAGATATGACTCTCCGTAAATGGCTTCAGTTTCCATTTTTTGAGAATATCGATTAAAAAACGTAACCAACTGCTTTTCTGCCATTAATCCACTATTGCCTATAATAATATAGATTCAATAGAGTTAGTTATTGAAAAAAAACTCCGCCAGGGCAGAAATTCTATTTACCTAATGAAACCTCAAAAAGTTAGGTAGAGCGCATATGCGAAATTCTGCCCTGACGGATATACTCTCACTCTATGACAACATTTAAAGCATGCCTCGTGCCAACTTTGGCTAATTATTCAAAGTTAAAGAAAAATTTTCTAACTTATCACTTATCTAAATAAGAAATATTGTTCATATTGGAAAATAAGTGATGAAAATATTACTAATTGTTGTCTTTTGCCTTCTGAGTTATGGCCGTAACTGTTACTCCATTCCACAAAATTTTGGAGGCAACCTATTCGGGGCAACTTTTCTACCACAGAAGATTGCTAATGACTTTACTGAAAAATTAATAGCTACTTCAATATGGGAAGATAATGACTTACCAGGCCAATGGAAACGAATTCCATCAATTGATAAGGATACAATTTTAATGCTCTCGGTTCGGCCGTTAATTTGGGGTTATCATCCTTCATCAGTGTATGCAAACTATGAGGGTAAAAAAATAAAATCCATTTCGATAATGTATCTAGAATCAGGAGATTTTGGAAAACAAAGTGCGAACACAATCAAGAAAGAAAATTTAACTGCATTAAAAAGATTATTCAGGAAAAAATATAGCGAAATTGAAACAGGCATCAAAAAACAGCTCTCCAAATACGCACAAAAATCTCCAAATGATTCATATGTAGGAATTACGAAATATCTCCGCAATCATTACATTGACTATGAGATTGAAAATTTGACTGTTAGATTAGCGGCAAAAGAAAATAACAGTATCAGCCTTATTATTATGAGAACTAAGGATCTAAGCGAAAATTACTTGGATCCAAAGGTTAGGGAATTAAGCACACGAGAGCGAAGACAAATTCTCGAAGAAAAAATTTCTATCCATTCGAACGGTGACTTAAATATAACTGACATACCAATTTTTCAACAGGGACTAAAGCCATATTGCGCCGTTAACACTTTAGGAATGGCTACTTATCATATCGGATTAAGAATGAGTACAGATGCTCTCGCAGCAGGAGCGAGATTTAGATATAGTAACTCTGCAAAAGGTTCTAAAATGTTGGACTTGTACCGAGCGGCCGCTGAGGAATGTAAAGCCACTTTACAAAGAGGAAGGAGTTTTGATTTTGATAGGGCTCAGAAGTATTTGGAAAAAGGATATCCTATAATTGTATGGAGACGTTTTAGCTTACATCGCGATCAAATTCATACCGCTGCTTCAAAAGGAATAAAACTACCTGATCCATCAAAAGAGGACCAAAGCAAATGGCCAACTTCTAAAAGTGATCCTGGTCATGCTTCAGTTATTACTGGTTTCAATAAAAAAACAGGGGAAGTGATATTCATGGAAAGTTGGGGAAAAAATGCTAGAGACAAAAGGATGACTGCGAGTGAATTAGAAGCCACTAGCTATGCTACTTTTTATTTTAAGATATAAAATAAATTTTCAATTAAGGCTTTTTAAAGAAATTCTATCAATTCTGAGTCTTTCGCGATCATCAAATAATTTAGTCGATACCATTTTAACTGCAATCATGCTGCCAAAACCGCATCCAACAGCAATCAATAACCAAATCACAATTTGATATCTAACAGCATCATTCGGTGAATTTCCAGCAAGTATCTGTCCAGTCATCATACCAGGTAAACTTACTATTCCTGCAATAGCCATTGAATTAATTACCGGCATTAGGCCAGATCTGAGAGAATCTCTTACAATATCTTTGATCGCCACCCTTGAAGTTTCTCCAATTATAAGTCGAGCTTCAATCATTTCGCGATCATTCCAAACATTTGCTGTGAATCTATCAATGCTAAGGGCAACAGCAGTCATCGTGTTTCCAAGCAACATCCCGAGGACAGGTATGGCATACCGTGGGTCCCACCAATTTTCAGCTCTAATTATTGCCAAGAGTCCAAAAATAGAAACTGCAAAAGAGGAAACAAACATAGAACAAGTTCCTATACCGTAGGACCATAAGCCTTTTATAGAATACTTCTGTCTAGCCGATACTTCCCTCCCCGCCACAAGGAGCATTATTAAACCAATAAGTAATACCAAAAGTGGGTGATTGATACTAAAGATATAAACAAGTATCAAACCGATAAGGAATAGTTGGATAACCATTCTTAAAGAGGAAACTAATAGAGGTTTTGCCACATCAAGATCAGATCTCCATGTGAAAAATCCAAGAACCAAAATAAGCAATCCCGCCAAAATAATTCTGTCATTCGAGAGTGTAATTATCTCCTCAGAATTAATTTTCATAACTTAGTAGAGATTTGTTTTTCATTAATAATCTGGTTTGAGACACCCGTACTAATTGGGATTCATTATGAGCAACCCAAATCACAGCTGCTCCATGCTTATTGCGATAGTCATTAACAAGTCCCTCAACTAAGTTGGTATTATGAGGATCTAAATTGGCTGTCGGCTCATCTAATAGCAGAACCTCAGGTAAACCTGATAAGAGTCGAGCAAGAGCTAATCTCTGTTTTTCACCAGATGATAACTTATCAACTTCACTTTCAATAATTGACGCATTAGAAAATCCAAAATCTTCAGGAGAAAAATTTTCAGTATTATCAAAATGTTGACCCACCAATGAGTGCCACCATTTAGACTCGGCTGGCAAATATCCAATTTTTTTTCGCCAATTGGGTCCTGAAAAACTGGATCTTTTTTTATCCCTAATTGAAACCTCTCCATGATTTAGATCTAGATCCGCAATCGCTCTTAAGAGAAGTGTTTTACCAGAACCAGATTGACCTGATAAACCCAAGCATTGACCAGAATCCACGGTGAAACTCATTGAATTCCAGTCTAAAAATCTCAACTCTCGAACTTGTAACACAAAAAAAAATAGAATGCTGTTATAACAAGCACAAGAAAACTCGCGCAGATTCATAATTATTCTTTGAGATTACAACAAAATCACTTTTATCAAGCTTGCTGATCTCTCATTAATAACTAATATATAGACTGTCTTTAAATCCTATAATTCGCTACAAATTGACAATTCACAACATAGCCATCTCGAAACGATACATATCAGTACCATTTAAATTATCGTTTAACACTAATCTATTATTCTAAGATGAGTCACTATACAGAATACATTAAAGAGATTGAGGAAAGAAAGACTCAAGGTTTAAATCCAAAGCCTATTGATGGCAGTGAACTTCTTGCAGAAATCATTTCCCAAATAAAAGATCCTGATAATGAACACAGGGAACAATCTCTTAATTTTTTAATCTACAATACTCTGCCTGGAACAACTGATGCAGCCAAGGAGAAAGCTAATTTCTTGGAAGAAATAATTCTTGAAAAGGTATCAGTCGAGGAAATTCCACCAAAATTTGCATTCGAATTATTATCCCACATGAAAGGCGGCCCCTCGGTAAAGGTGCTGCTAAATCTGGCTCTAGGGGATCAGATTTCAATAGCGAAAGCAGCCGCTGAAGTACTTAAGACACAAGTTTTCTTATATGAAGCAGACATGGAAAAACTGAAGGATGCTTATGATGAGAACAACGAAATCGCCAAAGAAATTTTAGAAAGTTATGCCGAAGCTGAGTTTTTCACAAAACTTCCTGAGGTAGAGGAAAAAATTGAAATTGTGACTTTCATTGCAGGAGAAGGCGACATTTCTACAGACTTACTTTCCCCAGGCAACCAAGCACACTCAAGGTCCGACCGTGAACTACACGGAAAATGTATGATCTCTGAGAGTGCTCAGAATGAAATTAAGGCACTCCAAAAATTACACCCTGACAAGAGTGTAATGTTAATTGCAGAAAAAGGGACAATGGGCGTTGGCTCATCAAGAATGTCGGGCGTAAATAATGTTGCCTTATGGACAGGCAAACAAGCGAGCCCTTACGTTCCCTTTATAAACATTTTCCCAATCGTCGCTGGAACTAATGGCATATCACCAATATTTCTAACAACGGTCAGTGTCACTGGTGGCATAGGTATTGATTTAAAGAACTGGATTAAAAAACTTGATGAGGAGGGAAATGCAATCCTTGACGATGACGGTGAGCCCATTCTTGAACAAACCTACTCCGTGGATACAGGAACCACTCTTACGATCAATACAAAAGATAAAAAATTGTATAATGGGGATACTGAACTTGTAGATATCTCATCCTCCCTGACCCCTCAAAAAGTCGAATTCATTAAAGCTGGAGGTTCTTATGCCATTGTCTTTGGAAAAAAATTACAAAGTTTTGCAACTAAAGTACTGGATAAAAAATTAAAACCTGTATTTGCTCCATCAAAGGAAATTTCTCACGAAAACCAAGGTCTTACTGCTGTAGAAAAAATCTTCAACAGAAATGCGGTTGGAGCAACAGATGGGGTCATTCTCCATGCCGGTTCTGATGTAAGAGTAGAAGTAAATATTGTTGGGTCACAAGACACCACTGGACTAATGACGTCTCAGGAATTGGAATCTATGGCAGCAACAACCATTTCTCCTATTGTTGATGCCGCCTATCAATCTGGTTGCCATACTGCCTCAGTTTGGGACAAGAAAGCCCAAACGAATATTCCTAAACTCATGAAGTTTATGAATGAATTTGGACTCATTACCGCTAGAGATCCTGAGGGTGAATACCACTCCATGACTGATGTCATACACAAAGTTCTGAATGATCTTACCGTTGACGAATGGGCTATTATAATCGGCGGAGATTCGCATACGAGAATGTCTAAAGGGGTGGCTTTTGGAGCCGACTCGGGAACTGTCGCTCTTGCTCTTGCAACAGGAGAAGCATCTATGCCAATTCCTGAATCAGTAAAAGTCACATTCAAAGGAGATCTAAAACCTTATATGGATTTTCGTGACGTGGTTCATGCCACTCAAGATCAAATGCTCGCTGAATTCGGTGAAAATGTTTTTCAAGGTAGAATAATCGAAGTTCATATTGGAACTTTACCGGCTGACAAGGCATTCACTTTTACTGATTGGACCGCTGAGATGAAGGCAAAAGCTTCAATATGCATTTCTCAGGATGAAACTCTTATTGAATCATTAGAAATTGCCAAAAGTCGAATTCAAATAATGGTCGACAAGGGGATGGATAATGATGAAAAGGTTCTTCAAGGTTTAATTGAAAGTGCTGATCGGAGGATTTCAGAAATACGCTCTGGGGAAAAACCAGCTTTAATGCCAGATTCTGATGCAAAGTACAGCGCCGAATTTGTTGTAGACCTAGACCAAATCATCGAACCAATGATTGCCGATCCGGATGTTCATAATGAGGACATTTCTAAAAGATATACACATGATACCATCAGAGCACTTTCATATTATGAGGGGCTCAAAAAAGTTGATCTTGGATTCGTAGGTTCCTGCATGGTTCATAAGGGCGATTTGAAAATAGTCGCTCAAATGCTAAAGAACCTTGAAGCACAGAACGGCAAAGTTGAATTTAACGCGCCGCTTGTGGTCGCCGCACCAACCTATAACATTATCGAGGAACTAAAAGACGAGGGTGATTGGGATATTTTACAAAAATACTCAGGTTTTGAATTTGATGATACTAATCCAAAGAGTTCTGCTCGTACAGAATACGAAAATATGATGTATCTCGAACGACCAGGTTGTAATTTATGTATGGGCAATCAAGAGAAGGCTGCTAAAGGCGATACAGTAATGGCAACCTCGACTCGATTATTTCAAGGAAGGGTTGTTGAAGACTCTGAACGAAAAAAAGGAGAGTCGCTATTATCCTCTACTCCAGTCGTTGTTCTGTCTGCGATTTTAGGAAGAATTCCAAATTTGGAGGAATATCAGAAAGCTGTTGTTGGAGTTAACCTAACCAAATTTGCACCACCTCAAAGGGAATTAATGATTGCATCATAAGTATTAGAAATACTTTTACTTTTTATTAATCAAAAAGAGATTTAGAGAAGTGATATTCCTCCATCTTGAATATTAATCTTTTTTTCTTTGTACAGCTTTCCCACAGCTTGCTTAAAAACTTTTTTACTCATTCCGGTAATTTTTCTTACGTCTTCTGGTGAGCTTTTGTCATGAATCGGCAAAAAACCACCCTCTGATAAACTCAAAAAATTAAGTAACTTTTCAGCAGCACCAGAAACTTTTTTATAACCTGGAGGCTGCAAACTTAAATCGAGGAAATTTTCCTCAGTAATTCTACTAATATAGCCCTTGGTTTTTTTACCAAATTCAAAGCTATTTTCAATTATTTCTCCTTTTAGAAAACCCCAGTATTTATCATTAACAATGGATCGAACACCAATATCTGTTTTTTCTACAGCCATAATGTCGACTTCCATGCCGGGTCCATAATTAGAAGGCGGTTTTTCAGATAGAAATTTCTTCAATTTTGCTGATGCCACAAGTCGACCACTGACGTCATCCAAATATATATAAACAACAACAAAATCCCCCACCCGTGATCTTTTTGGTTGCTCACCAAAAGGTAACATTAAATCCTTAGGTAATCCCCAGTCAAGAAATGAACCTGCTCTGGTTGAATCAATGACTTTTAAGTATGCAAATTCACCAGCAACGGCTTTAGGTGATTCTGTAGTAGCGATCGGCCTGTCGTCTGAATCTAAATATAAAAAGATTTTGATTCTTTCACCAACTTTATGAGAATCTGGCATGTATCTTTTTGGGAGAAGGATATTTCCAAAGTTATCACCTCCATCCAGGATTAAGCCTAAATCATTTTCCTCCAAGATGAGTAAATTATTAAAATGGCCTAATTCTGGTGTAAACATAAAATAAGAAATCTTGTAGAAAGAGTAGTTAGATATTTCTAACTAAATTGAAACAATCAGCTAGATTCACGATAAAGAACAATTATTTTTTAAGATGGTTAAAATAAAAGATCTATCTCTTATATTATTCACTTTTATTATAGTGAATACATCAAACGGATCACCTGAATGGTCTAAAGATGCAATATGGTACCAAATTTTTCCGGAGCGATTCAGAAATGGCGATATATCTAATGACCCGACCATTGAAACACTAAACGGCACATGGCCTTTTGACCCAGTAGAAGAATGGCAAATAAGCCCGTGGGGATCAGACTGGTACAAGATGCAAAAATGGGAACTAAAGACCGGAAAAGATTTTTATTACGTCGCACAAAGAAGAAGGTACGGAGGAGACATTCAAGGAATAATAGATAAACTTGATTACCTAGAGGACTTAGGGGTAAATGCATTATATCTTAATCCTGTTTTTGAGTCTCCCTCTCTGCACAAATACGGAGCCACACTATTACATCACATTGATAATAATTTCGGTCCAAACCCCGAACTGGATTTATCAATATGGAATAATGAAAACCCTGCTTCTCCTGAAGAATGGAAATGGACATCTGCCGATAAATTATTTTTGGAGTTAATTAAAGAGTGTCATTCAAGAGGCATGAAGATAATTATTGATGGTGTTTTTAATCATGTTGGACTCAACTTTTGGGCACTAAATGATGTCCGTAAAAATGGAATTTCAAGTCCCTATGCTAATTGGTTTACAGTAAAAAAATGGGACGACCCCTCCACTAAAGAAAATGAGTTTGAGTGCGAAGGTTGGTCAGGCTTCATGGGGCTACCAGAGTTCAAAAAGACTAATGATGATTATCCAAAAGATTTAAAATCATATTTTCATGCAGTGGTTCAGCGTTGGATGGATCCTAATAATGACGGAAATCCGGAGGATGGAATTGACGGGTGGAGGCTTGACGTTGCCGCAGAAGTTCCAATTAAATTCTGGAAAGAATTTAGACAATGGGTCAAAGATATTAATCCTGAGGCTTACATAACGGGTGAAATTTGGTGGGAAGATTATAAGAATAATAAGCTCAAAAATGCTGCTAAGTGGATAAAGGGTGGCGATGTATTCGACGGTGTTATGAATTACAGATTTGCCGACAGTTGTTATCAATATTTCATTCAACCAGTAAATCCCTTAAATGCAGCAGAGTTCTCAAAAGAAATAACAAAAATTCATAATGATTATGGATATGATGTTTCACTAGGGTTACAAAATTTGCTAAATAGTCATGACACTCAAAGGTTAGCCTCAATGGTTCAAAATCCTCGTCATCGACTCGACCACGGGGCAAATTTAAAATCGAATAAAAATTATTCCGTTGCTCCTTTGGCAAAAGAAAAGCATTCACAATTAGATCAAATATTAGCTTTTCAATTCTTATCTCCAGGTGCTCCATATGTTTATTATGGTGATGAAGTGGGTATGTGGGGAGCCGATGATCCAGATTGTAGAAAACCAATGATTTGGGATGACATTATTTACGATCCTGAATACGAACTGCCTTTTGCCCCCAAAAGAAATAATGGGTTCAAAGTCTCTCAGGATAAGAATCGTTTTAATTTCATAAAAAAATTATGTTCAATTAGAAAAGACAACCCTTCACTCAGAAGAGGTAATTTCAAAATACTGGTAACTGACAACGACAATCAAATATTTGCGTTTACTAGAAAATACAAGGAGAACGAATGTTTAGCCGTTTTTAATTCCTCACCTCAATCTCAAAAGATGCCAAGTATTCCTTATAACATGCACTTAAAGATTGGCTCATTAGGAACTACAAAAGAAATAATAAAAGCCGATGGGTTTGCACTTTTCATAAAATAAAATTCAAAAAATAGTTTTAGAATGCGTATTCTAATAAGCCTATAATTAGACCCAATGAATGTTCATCTAGTGACAATTTTTTTAAATTACATATTTTTGTGTAGTTTTTTACAACTCACATTAAAGGCCACTGATAATTGGAATCAATTTAGAGGACCTAATGGCTCAGGTATCGCTAACGAAAAATTTATACCCCCAATCAATATTTCAAAAAAGCATATCGCTTGGTCATCAAATATACCAGAGGGATTATCATCCCCTGTTATCTATAGCGATAAAATTTTTTTAACTGCATTTGAAAAGGATAGATTAGTCACAATTTGTATTAATTCCACAAATGGCAATTTAGAATGGAAAACAGCTGCGCCTAAATGTGAGATCGAAAAAGTACATAAAACAAGCAGCCCAGCCTCGTCGACTCCATACGTAGATAAGGATCACGTATACGTATATTTTGGCTCATACGGTCTCATTTGTTATGATCACAATGGAATAGAAAAGTGGTCTAAATCCATTTTAACTCCTAAGAGCCTATATGGGATGTCTACTTCTCCTTTGGTATACAAAAACAAAGTTATTCTTGTAGTCGACAATGATGCCAATATTGAAAAAAGTCGTTTAAGCCAATCAAAAATTATCGCACTCAATAAGTCTAATGGTGAAATCATTTGGTCGGCAGAAAGACCGCATCATCGAAGTGGATGGTCTAGCCCAATTATATGGAAACATGATAAGGGTTCAGAGCTCATAGTATTAGGAAATGAGAAAGTTCGAAGCTATAATCCTGAAACTGGTTCTGAAAATTGGTATGCAGGAGGATTCTCTAGAGAAACTATCGCTGTCCCTGTTGTAGGTAACAATCACGTTTTCGTATCCTCAGCACAATTAGGTGGCGTTCCTGACAAGCAAATTGACCCGGCTCCATTTTGGAAAGCCTTAATTAAATTTGATAAAAACAATGATGGTAAAATAAGTAGAGATGAGATGACTGATAATTTCACCTACCCATTGCGCCCCGAATTACCGCTCGGTCATCCTGGTTTTGGTATTCCAATGCCAGATAATCCACAAAGGAAAGAGGAAAGAATTAACGGAATTTTGAGATGGGTTGATAAAAATGGGGATAAGGCATGGACTAAAGAAGAATTTATTAATCATATGTCTTTTCGCCGTGGAAGACCTATTCTCTTGGCCATTAAACCCGGGGGGGAGGGAAATATAGAAAAAACCCATATAAGCTGGGAGTTAAATAAAAGTATTCCTGAAATTCCATCCCCTCTATTTTACAGGGACATTGTTTATTTAGTGAGGAATGGGGGCATATTAGCAGCAATTGATTCTGAGACCGGAGAACAACTTTATCGCGAAAGAGTCACTGGATCAGGTCAGTACAGCGCCTCACCAATTTCAGCCAATGGTCACATCTTTCTAGTCTCTAATAGAGGGCAAGTATCGACAATAAAACCAGGTAGAAAATTTGAACAAATTCATAGTTATGAAATCGGAGAATCCGTATTTGTCACTCCAGCAATAGACTCCAACACTATCTATTTTAGAGGGCAGAAAAAATTATGGGCTTTCAGAAATAGCGAATAAGTCGAATTGATCGACTATTATTCAATTACCACTTCCAGGATTGTTTACCCCAAAAGCTATAAAGTTGATCCACAGTACCGTTAAAAATATTTCTCTCGAGCGGACAACTCATGTCTCCATAATATTTGGGAGATCTATATTTACCAAAGCTATAGTTATGAATAACAGACATCGACTTTCTTTTATTCCAATAAACTCCCGAATATTGCCATAAAGACCATTGATTCCATATACCATATTTAGACATTAAACGATTAGGAGTTTCCATCTCCTTTCTATCAGAAGAGTATAAAGCAATCCAGTAAGGGCATTGAGCAATCCTCTGCTTTTGACTCCGCGATGCTCCACTCAAGACCCTCCTGAGATGATCACTATTCTCTAAATAAATCATAGGCAATTGGCCGGTACGTTGCTCAATTCGATTTATAAATTTTAGAATGTCAGATACCGATGATTTAGAATCAAAATCTCCTACTAAAAGAATTTCAGGTGTTTGTAATTTTTTAGTTAATTTTATCTTTTTAATCTGGTTAACAAATTTATCAGCTTGCCATGTTGGATCCACCCCCTTGAGAACAAAATAATAAGCACCTAAAAGCATTCTTTGCTTTTCGCCTGCTGCGAGAAAAGATGCACATTCCTCGTCTAGCTTTCTCCCTTTGCCACATCTTGCTATAAGACCAAGAGCTCCGTTTCGTCTCAATGCTCGAACATCAAATTCATTGTAATATGACCCAGAGCGTTGTTTTTCTTTTGGGTCATACGAAGAGACGTTAATGATATGAGGAGCCGCAGTAAACGGGTTATGCGATATTAGGATATTTCTATTCTGAGGAATGCTTCCGAAACTTCTACTCGATTCAGTGATCTCTACCTCATTAGTTGTGCACCCAGAAAAGAAGAAAAATGGAAAAATTACTGTAAGTATTGCCTTTAATATATTTTTTTGGGCAATAATAATCATATCTTCCATGAATAAAATATCCCTAGATTTGCAAAATATGCAAATTCCATAATTATTATATTTTATTCATTTTGCCATAGTTTAGTAATCTAAACTAAATCCTGATCAGATTGATCAGAACGACTATTCAACTGACCGCTATAAAGCTGAATCGCTCTTTTACCTACAATGCCTAAAATAGATGGCTGAATGACCCTAGCCGCAGCGTTCGAAGCCGCTAATCCAGCCCATGTCAGGGGTGATCTATATCTCACTAGCTGAACAATCGGTCGAATCTTTTTATATATTGGAGAGCAAGCTTTAAAGATAGGATTTTCTGAAACTCCTTTTCCTTTTTTATAAGTTCTAATGGCCGCACCTGCACTAAAATCAATTAACCTTCCAATTCTTTTCTTCTGCAAAAAATCGGCTATATCTGTCGCAGCAAGTTCAACGGCTCGAGTAAATTCACCAAGTTTTGGTGCCTTCAATGGCTCAGGGCTATCCGGATAATAGACACCTGCAATTTTTTCAACCAAAGGTGGAATTTCTTTATATAGGGATGCAAACCATTCCGGGTTCAGTTGTTTGTTAAGTCTTATTGAATCTTGGGCATTCTCTATTAAACCCAGTGCAGTTGAAAGTTTTTCATCCTGATCATTATCGGAATCATTTATCAAATATTCTTTGTTTGTCTTTCTAATGTCAGACCACAATCTAATCGTAATTAAAAATATCCATATTATAGATGCACAGAGGAACCCCGATCCGAAAGCAATAACCCAGTCTATATTATTCTTTAAAAACTCCATATTATGAGATGTGCCAAAAAATTTAGATCGATTATAATTTATCAGATTTTACTCTATCATAATTATAATCACCACTAAGTGATTTTAAAAATTCAACTAAATCTTTAATGTCTTCCTCAGATAAATTTAATGTCCCAATAATAGGCGAAAGCAAGGGATCATCACTTCCTCCATCATTGTAAAACCGAACCACATCTTCAAGTGTTCTCAATGACCCATCATGCATATATGGTGACGTTTTAGCAACGTCCCTCAATGTAGGCGTTTTAAATGATCTTTTATCATATTCTAATTTAGTAAATTCGTACCTTCCAAGGTCCTCAACCAACCCTTTTGATTTGCTTCTATGGCTAACACCAGTGTTGTGAAAAAGATTATCACTGAAAAGCACTCCTGGACCCGCAATAGAATGACATTGCCAGCATTGAGCTTGGCCCGCAAATAATTGGTATCCTCTTTGGGCAGTTTCATTCATCGCATTGTCTTCTCCTTCATAATACCATCTGTCATAGTCGGAATTACCAGAAACAAGAGTTCTTTGAAAAGAAGAGAGCGCAACAGCTAGATTTTTTTTATTAAGCCCGCCTTCTGGAAAAAATTCACCAAATAGCCTTGGGTAATCTTTTGTATTTTTTAATTTTTTTAAAACCGAATTGACACTGGAATTACCCATTTCATCATGAGCAAGAATGGGCTGCCATGCCTGTTCTTCTAGTGTATCTGATCTTCCATCAACGAACATTGATTGAGCATAAGCTATGTTCAAAAGTGTAGGCGCATTCCTCAATCCTTTTTTACCATCAATTCCAGTGGAAAAAGGCTTACCATTCTCTGCAAAACCTTGATCAGGAACATGACAAGTCGCACATGAAATAGTACCATCTCTGGAGAGGAATGGATCAAAAAACAATTTTTCCCCTAACTCAATGACTTGACGATTAAACAATAAAGGTTCGGGTAATTCAATAGATGGCAACCCTAAAGCAGGATCTTCAACATCTGGAATAATGAGTTCTGCTTTAGTTGTTATAACTCCCAAAACACAAAAAAGCATTAGTCCAATGATCATAAAAAAATGATTTTCATGCTTCACAATCATAAACAAATGCCTTTTAACAAAAACTTCAAGTTCTTAGATAATTAGAATCAATAATAATATAAAAATGGAAGGTAACCCTAAATCATTAAATTATAAAATAGTCCAAGATTCAAATATCAACGACGATGATCAAATCGAGAAGTATACA
>CEUK01044808.1_pt1 | contig 25563 bp, 15 predicted proteins | sample 356451 | NCBI WGS metagenome assembly CEUK01 (sample SAMEA2622843, study PRJEB7988) | marine metagenome | isolation source: saline water (ENVO:00002010), including
CATGACCAGACTGGCCGCACTCCGTATTGAACACGGTTCCGATCATTGTATTATCCGAAACAATGAATTTATTAAGACTGGCCAAGGTATCATGTCAGCAGGGGAGCATACCTTAATAACACAGAATTATTTGGATGGCCCGAGTTATGCATTGTGGCGCACCTCAAAAAGTAGCTGGGGACCGATGGGGATACACCTAAACATCGGAAACCAAGAAGTGTCATATAACACCATTAAGAACTTTGGTACTAAAGACAGCCCATGGGGCTCGGATGGCGGAGCTATTGAAATAGATTGCGGTAAATATCATAAGAAAAATATATATATTCACCATAATTATTCGGAGGGAAATGCTGGATTTATTGAATCAAGTTGGGACTATGATTGGCCACGATACCGGCAGGAAATCTATAACTGGAGAGTGTCCTTCAATGTGTGCTACGATGGACAGTCATGGCTGTTCATGTTGGCACCATGTACCGGTATCTATTTTGATAATAATACGATAGCCCGATACAATGGATTCGGGAGGTCCCAAAATGCCTGCGCTCGTATTGACGTTCGTGGAGGTAAGCCCGTTGGTAAACCTTCGGGAGCTCATTTTAGGAACAATCTCTTCATCTATTCGTCCTCTCCGTATACGGGTAATCGATCTAGTGGCGCTCTAAAAACAGCGAACTGGTACTCAAAGTATAAATCTCCCAGTACTAAATATATGGGTGACAGCAACCAGGCAGGTAGTGGCGATCCAGCTCTTGTCGATCTTGAGAAACAAGATTATAACCTCAAAGTAGACAGTCCATTGCGAGGTAAAGCAATCAACTTGAGTGAGTTATATAAATTAGATTTTTATGGTCGTCCATTGCCTAAGACTGGCAACTGGGATATTGGTGCAATTCAATACAACACAACAAAGCCCACCGAAGCATTGCAGCCGAAACGGTGACGTCCTTATCCTTGAGAATACCGCAAAGGCCGTTATCGGAAATTCTCTGAATATATTTAAGTATTTCAGAAAACCACATATCCCAATCGAGATAGTTTAGAAAAGAGTGGGATGTGTTTTGGGAATCGAATCCAACGAACATCGAATTCCCAGTTCTAAAAGTCTAGTTAGACAATGCTTAGTATTTTAATGTAGCGATTGATTGATTTTTTTAACCAAACAACTTTCCAAAAGTTTTAAAAGCGAGGACGAGTGTCACTATTAAACCCATAATGACTGACCACAGCATCCATTTAGATATTCGTCGCTTTTGTTGATCTCTTTGGTTGATTTTAATTCCTAAAAATAAAAGAGCTAATGCTAGTGTAGGTCCTCCCAAAATAGTAGATGCCTGCGCGATTATAATGGGATCTATGCTATTTTTTGAATTTGGATCTGTAATAGCAAAAAAGGCTCCGAGTATACCTGCAATTAAAGCCAACGCTGTGCAATGTTTTGACCATTTGGAATCGATTCTATTACCTTTTCCGAAACCATCTGCGAGGAGGCGCCCTCCAATCATTGCGTTAATTAGAAAGGAGCTGAGGGCTCCGGCGAAAATTCCTATAGTGAAGATTATACCCGCCCAACTTCCAAAAAGGTTCTCCATTTGACTGGCCACATCAGTTACAGTTTCAAGTTTGATAGCTTTTCCTGACAATGTAGAGGCTGCGGTTAGCATTATTACGAGTGTTATCAGACCCAGTGTCGTGATTCCAATCACTGTATCCACAAAAGTTTCTTTCACGTTATTAGGCCTCCAGCCACGGTCTTTCACAAGGTATGCTTGATAAAAGGCGCCAGCAATTGAGAAGGTTGTAGCGATAAGTGCAAACACAGACAATGGATCTTTATTTTTCGGGAGACTCGGTTTGAGGCCTTTAATTGTCTCAATTAATGAAGGTTTACTGATTATGCAGTTAAATATGAAAGCAATAACCATGAGTCCGACTAAGACTTTCATCATTTTTTCAACTGGACTGTATAAGGATTTTGATCGGTAAACGACAAACAACAAAAAAGAATTCAGCGCAATTAAAACCGTAGACGGGAGGTAGTTGCGTATAAATACTGAATGATGATTGTCACTGTATGGGGCTATTGCTTTAAAAATAGCCATGTTATTTGATGTCTGAAATCCGGCAGCGATCAGGAAAACTGTAAAGCCAACAAATATGGCGGTCCCCCGGCCAAAGCTATTCGCAATTTCGTCACAAGGTGTTCCATTCATGAATACGCCTAACCTTGCAGAAAGAGCTGAGCTTCCGATCATCAAAAATGCGGCAAGAAAAATGACCCATGTCATTGAATAACCGAAATCGGCACCTGTCTTTGATGCGGAAAGGATACTCCCAGGTCCACAGACAACTGCGGCTACGATTATTGCAGGACCAATACTTTGAAGGTGTTTATTCATTCATCAATTGTTATTAGCTTTGATAGCCGCCCGAGGGTTGATCTGCATAAATTTTTCTATTTGCGTTTCATTCATATTTAAATGTTTTTTTAGATTTCCTATAATTTTGGGTGCAGTTAACGTTGATCCAATTAGATGCGACTTGTCTGGTGACATGGCTATACCGTCTTTTTCAATCAGGATATCCCAATCCCCTAGAGTGTATTTCCCCGGTTTCATCCTTGCGGCTGAAATAGAGTCTGTAACAGCAATGGCATTTTCTGGTGGAATGATTTTTAAATAATTGTTTAATGTATAAAAAGGTATATGAACTCCATCGGCGATGAAAGTTATCCACATGCGATCACTAACATTTAATATTCTTTGGATAATATTGTCATGACGCTCCAGCGTCATGGGGCATCCATTTCCGAGGTGAGTAAACATAGTTACACCATTATCGATTGCTCCTTCTATTTCCTCTTTGGTTGGATTGCAGTGGCCAGCGGAAACAGTAATTCCCAATCCACTAAGCATAGATGTTACTTTGTAATGAGGATCTCTTTCAGGTGCTAATGTGACAATTTTTGTGAGTCCATTAGCAGAATCTAGTAGCCGTTTAGTATCATCAATGTTGCCCATTATTGCATAACTTGATGGATGAGCTCCGATGTAGCCGGGTGATTCATTTAAGAAAGGGCCTTCAATGTGAAACCCTGTGATCATTTTCTCACATATCGGATTTAGGCTTCTGAATTTATTAATCGTTCTTATTCTTTGACACATCAAATCAATTGAGTCCGTGATTATTGTTGCCAGTATTTTTTCAACACCATCTTCACTTAGAGCTAAGCATGCGTGATGAAGAGACTCCTCAGTTAATGAGTTAGAGTTAAAGTCAGCTCCCGCATAACCGTTAATCTGAAGGTCGAAGAAACTCATGTCAGATGATTTCGGGTTTTCCTGATTCGCAGGACCTTAAGGCGGCCCATCCCACATCGGCAGTCATTGAGGAGTTTTCAAAACTAAGAAATGATTGTGTTTTATTGTGGATGCAGTCTAAGAAATGACGAACACATGCTCCCGTCTGGTGGTTAACTACATCACCACTATCTGGTGTTGTTGTATCTTTGGGCCATTGAAATTCTTCTGGGCAATTTTTAGTGTCGAGCGGTGAGATCCAAGCTCCATCAGTTTTTAACTCTGACCAAAATCTAATTTTCTGAGGTCTCGGCAAGTAACTATCAAATATTAATCCACCTTTTGTGCCATGAATATTGTGATAAGCGTCATATCCGTTGGCGACATCAACATTACCAAAACAAAATCCAGTGCTTCCATTATCAAAATTAATTAGGATGTTATAGATTGGTTCTATCTCAAATCCCCGCGTGTTTTTAATGTTTCTTGTCGCGTAGACTGTCTTTGGTCTTGCATTGTTCTCTTTCATGATATTGAGCATAACCGACAAGGAATGAATTATTCCCATTCCAATTGCATCACCCATAATTTCAGCGCTTAGTTTCCATTTTTTTTCACCTTCAATATTGATAGGGTGTCTGTAGTTGACTTGGATTTGAGTGATTTCACCAAATTCATTATTTTTTGCCATATTACAGATTCTCTTCTCCATTGAATCGAAATTCATAAGATAATTTACATAAGTAACAAGATTAGGATTTTGTTTTGCCAACTTAATTTGCATTAAGTATTCATCGTAATTTGTAGCGCATGGCTTTTCACAAAAAATGTGTTTGCCCGCTTTTAATGCTTTGATTGATTGTTGACCATGTAAAGAGTTCGGACTGCAAATGAACACGGCATCAATTTTAGGATTCGAGAGAATGTCATCGAAGCTATCAGTATAAATAGATTTTTCTAAACCTAAATTTTTTAAGGTTTCTTCGGCTCTTTTTTGTGATCTTTGATGTAGTGCTAAAAGTTCAGTGTCATCGGATTCAATGATTCTTTGAATCAAAGTTGAACCCATCCATCCGGCTCCGACAAATCCAATTCCTATCTTTTTATTATGCATTTAGTATTAAATTAATTATTCAGGAGAGAGCTGGATTGTTTGTCTAAAAAGAGATGACAGTCTTTATGTTCATTTAAAATTGATGCGGGGTAATTTGGTGTAACTGGAGGAGTTAAAGAATTTTTGACGGCATTAGCTTTGCGCTCATCAGGAACACTGCATATAATCTTTTGGCTCTTCATTATTTGAGTAACAGACATGGAAACTGCTTGCTTTGGAACTTCTTCGATAGTTTTGAACCAACCCTCTCCTAATTGTTGATTTCGACAATCATCATCCAGATTCACTATTATATAAGGGGCGCTAATTTTAAAATCGGCAGGGGGATCATTAAATGCGACATGGGCATTTTCACCAATACCAATAAAAGCAACATCGATGATTAATGAACTGATAATTTTACCAATTTTTTTACATTCTTTTTGAGGGTCTTCTTCTGTATTAATAAAATGAAATGAATTCATTGGAGTTGGTAGTTGGGATATAAACCTTTTCCAAAGATATAATCTAAATGAGGCTGGGTGACTTATTGGAATGCCAATATATTCATCAAGATGGAATCCATTAACCTTGGACCAGTTAATATCTGTCTCCTTTGAAAGTTCATGAAGCATTTCGAATTGAGATGCTCCAGTAGCCAAAATTATGTTGGCTGTTCCATTTTCGGAAATAGCTTTTTTTATTGCCTCAGCTCCGATTGCAGATGCTTTTATTCCGAGGTCATCCTTGTTTTTTTCTATATGGATATGCATTTCGATTGGTCTTAACTCTAATTAGTTTTCTCGGTAATTGTATTTTTATTTATTTGGGTCTTTCTCATTAAATCATGTACTGCTTTTTATAATGGTCAGTTTTGAAATGTTTTTTCACGCGTAATTAATTATGATTCCAGATTGAAAAGTGAGGTTATCTTTTAGTATGAATATCTTTACTGTTGAGTAGAAGTTTTTCTTTTATCATAGCTCTTTACGCGTTTATTGTTGATATTGCATAATATAAAAACGAATAACCGCTGTTTTATGAAGTTTAAATTATTTTTACTGTTCACATTTCTTATCATTCCAGTTGCTAAAGCAATAGAATTTAAGTCCAATGATAGGGTTGTGTTACTTGGTAATACTTTCATTGAGAGAGATGTTAATTTTGGTCATATTGAAACTTTTTTATCAATTGCTTTAGCAGACAAGAAAGTAACTTTTAGAAATCTGGGATGGAGTGGTGATACGGTGCACTGTCATGCGAGGTCTTACTTTGGTCCTCCTAAGGAAGGTTTTGATAGGTTGAATAAACATATTGATTTTATTAAGCCAACAATGGTTATTATTTGTTACGGATCAGTCGCTGCTTTTGAGGGCGATGAGGGAATCGATGGTTTCGAGGAGGGTTATGAAAAATTGATTGATATGATTAAGTCTAGAGCTGGATCTAGAATTGCACTAATGAGTCCTCCACCGTGTGAAAACCTTGGTCCGCCTCTTCCCAATATGAACTATCAAAATGTTAGACTCAGTAAGTACAGTAAAATTATTAAAGACATAGCTGTGAGGAAAAAATGCGATTACATTGACCTTTTTTCTGCGCTAGGAGCAGGCAAAACAAAAATGATTCCACCAGTAACGTTAAATGGGGTGCATTTTACTTCTCAAGGTTATCGAAAAGTTGCTTCAGTCATGATGGAGGTTATGGGGTTTGAAAATAAAGTTGATGTTTCAAACTCTGAGAGAGAAAAATTAAGGCAAATAATCTTAAAAAAGAATCGTTTGTTTTTTAATCGATGGCGTCCGCAGAATGAGACGTATCTTCACGGTTTTAGGAAACACGAACAGGGTAATAATGCCAAAGAAATTCCAATGTTTGACCCTTTAATAAAAGAGAAAGAAAGGGAAATACACAATCTCGCTCATAGTTTTGGCAGAGATAAATAAACTTAATAATTAGATTAATGAATTCCCAAAAGCTTTTTCTATTATGTTTGCTTTTTGTTTTGCAAACTCTGAATCTTTTTTCTCAAAGAAATCTTCCACAGAGTGAGATTCCAGATCCTGACCCAATGAAACAGATGGAATCCTTTATATTAGACGAGGGATTGGAAATTAATTTGTTTGCTTCAGATCCAATGATGGCAAAGCCAATTGGAATGAATTGGGATGAACAAGGACGTCTTTGGATTGTTAGTAGTCGGTTGTACCCTCACATAAAACCAGGACAACGTTCTGATGATCAAGTTATAGTTTTGGAAGATAAAAATGGTGATGGCGTAGCTGATAAGTCTTCGATTTTTGCAGAAAATTTATTAATTCCGACTGGTATAATGCCTGGAGATGGCGGGGTTTATGTTGCAAATTCTACCGAAATACTTTTCATGGAGGATCTAGACGGGGATCTCAAGGAAGATAAAAGAACGGTTGTTCTGAGTGGGTTTGGAACTGAGGATACCCACCACATTATTCATTCATTTAAGGGAGCTCCAGATGGAATGATGTATTTTAATCAATCAATTTATATTCACTCCCATGTAGAAACTCCTCATGGGGTTAGGAGACTTATGGCAGGGGGTATATGGCATTATCGACCTGAGACTGGGAAACTAGAGGTTTTCTCTCGTGGCTTCGTTAATAGCTGGGGTCATATCTTTGATAGATATGGACAAAGTTTTGCTACTGACGGTGCTTATGGAGAGGGAATTAATTATGTTTTTCCGGGCAGTGTTTTTTTTACTGCATATAATGCAAAAAGAATACTCCGTGGATTAAATCCTGGGCAACCTAAACAATGCGGTCTTGAAATTATTAATTCTAGTCACTTCCCAGATTCATGGCAGGGTAATTTGATAACTAATGATTTCAGAGGTCACAGAGTAAACAGATTTATTATAAGCGATAGTGGCAGTGGATTTGTTTCTCGACAGGCTAAAGATTTGATTCGCACTAAACATAAATCTTTTCGTCCAATTGATGTTAAAATAGGGCCTGACGGAGCTCTTTATATTGCCGACTGGTACAACCCCATCATTCAACATGGGGAAGTTGATTTTAGAGATCCAAGGCGGGATCACGTTCACGGTCGGATATGGAGAGTTACTCATAAAAATCGGCAATTATCAAAATTTCCAAAATTAACAAATGACCAGACAGCTTCAGTAGTTGAACAGCTTCGATCTCCTGATGGTGTTACTAGACATTTTGCTAAAAGGCAATTGAGACAAAGGCCAAGATCAGAAGTTGTCTCAGAGCTCAAAAAATTTGAAGAAAGAGATGATTTAAGTGCAGAGGACAAGCTTGAGGTTTTATGGGCCCATCAATCAATAAATCATGTTAGCGAGGATTTGTTGAAAGACTTGTTGAGTTCAAAAGACCATAGAATTCGATCTGCTGCTGTTCGCGTGGTTTATCATTGGAAAGATGAAATTAATGCTCCGATAAGTTTAGTAAGTGATGCAATTAAAGATGATCATCCGAGAGTAAGGCTTGAGGCGATTTCGACTCTTCGCAATATAGGTACAGCGGAAGCATTTAATTTAATTATGGATGCATTTGATAAAGAGATTGATTCAAATATAGATTTTGCCCTTTGGCTCGCTGCAAGAGAACTAAAAAGCGTTTGGCTGCCTTTACTTGAGGAGGGTAAGTTGGAAATTAAGGGACGTCACAAAGCGTTACAATTTATTCTAAAAGCTTCAGAGGAGCCCGAGGCTTTGAAGCTTTTAGCTAATTCGTTATCATCAACAGATTTAAAAGGTGCAGGATTTAGAGAGTTGTCATCACTCTTTGCTGATTTGGGTAATTCTAAGGACATTGATTTGCTATACTCCTCTGCACTTATGGAGGATAGGGAAAAAGAAGATAGAAATCATGTTTTTAATGAATTAATTAGAGCCTTTAAAGATAGAAATATTCAGCCGACGAAAAAAAGGGAACATGAACTGCTAAAGTTAGTAAAGAGTGGAAATGAAGCTGGGGCTATGCTTTCAGGTGTTTGGAAGATCGAGGGAGTTAAGCCGATACTTCTAAAATGGTTAGATAATGATGATAAAAGTATTCTTGCTATAGCTGCTCTTGGAGAAATAGGAGACGCATCGAGTCTCAAGGCTCTAATGAAAATTATTGATAATAATGAGGCTGACGTTAAAACAAAAGCCCATGCAATAACGGCTATTGCTCAGTCAAATTTACTTCAGTCAGCCACTTACGCTTCTAACTTGATGGTCGAAGCAGAAACGCCTGAACCAGTTAAGACGATTCTTGATTTTTTTCTTACGCGAAAGGATGGGCCTAATTTCCTGGCGGCTGCAATTTCAGGCAAAAAAATGAATGCTAACGTTGCTGGAGAGGCGGTCAGAATGACTATCGCCTCTGGAGGTGAAACTGAAAAGTTAATCCAAGAATTATCCAAGGCAGGTTCACTTGAAACAATTCAAGCAGGCCTTACTGATAGTGAAATGAGAGAATTGATGAATTTAGTCAAATCGGACGGTAGTCCTCAAAGAGGAGAGGAAATATATCGCAGGTCACAACTTTTGTGTCAAAGTTGCCATGCAATCGCGGGGGCAGGAGGTGCTATAGGTCCTGATTTAGTAAGCCTCGGATCAAGTGCGCCGATTGATTATATTGTTGATTCTTTGTTAGAGCCTGCAAAAAAAATCAAAGAAGGATATCATACGACTGTTATTACGACAAAACAAGGGGAGGTAATTACGGGTGGTCTCGTTAGGGACTCTGATAGTGAATTGGTGATTAGAATGGTTGATGGTTCTTTTAAAAATATAAAAACTAGTGTGATTGAGAAAAAGGAGATTTCACCAGTATCTTTAATGCCTCCAGGTCTTACTGCAAGTCTTCGTAAAGATGAGTTTATAGATCTCATGAGCTTCCTCTCAGCTCTTGGTAAAGAAGGTGAGTATAAAGTTTCGGCTGGAAGGAGTGTTAGACGATGGAGGACATTGCCAAAGGATTCAAAGACTAGTGGGCTAATTAAAACTAAAGGGATTCAATATACTTTAAATGGAAAAAATAATCTACCATGGAAGCCAGTATACAGTTTTGTGGATGGAGGATTGCCTCTTGCAGAGATGGGAATAAACAATGGTTTTAACAATAGACTTAGTATTGCTAAATTTGAAATCGAAGTTTCGATTCCTGGAAAAATCGGAATTAGGATTAAAAACCCTGAAGGTTTACAGCTTTTAACCGGCGGTGAAATGATAGAAGCTAAAAAGAATTCATCATTCACCTTCATTCAAGGGCGACACGAAATCTACGTGATCGTCGATAACGACATACGTGAATCCGATTTATTTATTGAGATTATTGATGTTGATGGGTCGCAGGGGGCAGCAGAGTTAGTTACTGGGCTCTAAGGGTTTTATAGCTGTGATTTATGAGCCTCAAGGAGTCGTTTGACGATATCAGGGTGTTCGTCTGCCCAGTTTATTTTTTCTTCAGGATCCTTTTCAATATTGGACAAAAATAATTTCGTAGGTTTGGCGTATCCAACTTTGGCAGGGTTAGAAGAGTCTCTCACATTGCCAATTAATTTCCATGGGCCTTGCCTTACAGCCCATTGTTTTTTTGGTCCTACTCCTACTTGCCAATGAAGTGTTGAGTGAGGGCTGGACTTGCTTTCAAATTTGATCATTGGCGATAAGCTTTTACCATCGATTTTAGTTTTTATGAGTTTTATTCCTGCAAGATCAGCCAATGTTGGTAACCAATCACAGGAATGAGCAATCTCCGTGATTTCTCTATTTTCCTGTAATTTTGATGGCCATGAAATGATTGCTGGTACTCTGATTCCTCCTTCAAAGAGGCTAAACTTGGCTCCTCGATATTTTCCAGCGCTACCTCCTCCATAGTGAGCTCTTTCTTCAGTGGAGTGGCCATGATCAGATTGAAATACAATTATCGTATCTTTTTCAAGTCCTACTTCGTCAATGTATCTTAGCAGATTTCCAATTCTTGCATCTTGGGTTGAAACAAAAGCGTTGTAAAGATTGCGAGGGTATTTTACGTCTTTGTAATGATTTAACCAATGATGGTCACCCTGATACGGGTAGTGAGGTGTGTTTAGTGCAAAATAGATTAAGAATGGTGATGCTTGATTTTCTTTTATAAATTCACATGCTTCTTCGACCATTAGATCAGGAAAAAATTTACCATCTTCAAAAATTTCTTTTCCATTTTTATGTAAATCGTGTCTGTTTGGGCCCTGCCAGTAGAAAAAATGGGAATAATTGTCAATGCATCCTCCCATGTGCCCAAATGAATAATCAAATCCCTGTGCATTTGGCATGTGTTCCGGAATGTATCCGAGATGCCATTTTCCTATGTGAGCGGTAGCATAACCAGCATTCTTAAAGTGTTCAGCTATTGTAATTTGTTCAGATGGCATTCCTGGTCTTCCTTTTATAGAAGTGGTATTTCCTGGAACTTTTGCATTGATAGGGTAGCGGCCAGTTAAAAGGCCTGCTCTTGATGGTGAGCACACAGGAGCAGCCGCATAAAATTGAGTAAAGCGAATTCCTCGTTCAGCAATCTTGTCAATATTCGGCGTTTCTAGGTCTTTAGCACCAAAGCATCCCGCATCTATAGAGCCTTGATCATCAGTTAAAATAATAATGATGTTTGGTTTCCTATTCGCCGAAGAAATAGAACACAGGGAGAGAGTAACTACGAGAATTGGTAATATTTTTATGAGTAGAGTGTGCACTGCTTTTAAATCATTGTTTTATTTGTTATAAATGACTATTTTCAGTGATAGTTATATTAAATAAAACAATGAGTAGACTAGCTTTCTGTATAATATTTTTTTTAATCAACTTCAAAGCTTTTGCTGAAACTTCCAATTGGACACAATGGAGAGGAGTTAATGGGCAAGGCCATAGTCATTATGATAATTTGGCAGTATCTTGGAACGAAAAAAAGAATATAACATGGAAGGTTAAGACAAAAGGCAGAGGATGGTCTTCGCCGGTAATTTTTAATGATCAGATTTGGTTTACCTCTGCTGAGGAGTCTCTGGCTACGGAGGAAGAGGCGAGGGAGAGACTCAAAGAGAATACTGGCAGTCAGCCTTTAACTTTATTAAAATCATCTAAATTCCATGCCATTTGTCTTGATAAGAAAAGTGGCGAAGTGATCCATAGTATTTCACTTTTTAGTGTCGATAAACCGCAATGGGTACACAGATTTAATAGTTATGCATCGCCAACACCAATCATTGAAGAGGGGAGACTTTATTGTCACTTTGGAACTTATGGTACTGCATGCGTCGATACTGCAACCGGTAAAGTATTATGGAAAAATTTAGAACTTCAATGCATGCATGAAAATGGCCCTGGAAGTTGTCCGGTTCTTTATGGTGATTCAATAATTTTTCATATGGATGGAAGTGATGTACAATATGTAGCAGCTCTTAATAAGGATGATGGCTCTCTTAAATGGAAAACATCACGAAGTGGTAAGATGAATCCAAATCCGCAACTTAAGAAAGGTTATAGTACCCCAATAATTATAAATCGTAATGGTAAGGATGAGCTAATTTCACCTGGAGCTAATTGGCTTTACAGTTACGATCCAAAGAGTGGTAGTGAAAATTGGAAAGTTGATTATGAGGTTCTAGGTTTCTCTAATGTAGCAAGACCAGTTAGTGGAGAGGGGATGATATATGTGGCGACTTGTTTTATGCGATCTCAAATGTTGGGAATTTCATCTGGTGAATCACCTGAAATAGTTTGGAGATATAAAAAGGGAGTTCCAAATACGCCATCACCTTTGCTATCCAAGGGATTGCTTTATTTTGTTGGTGATTCAGGGGGGTTAGTGACCTGTCTCGATTCTAAAACAGGTGAACTTGTTTGGAGTGAAAGGATCGCTAGCGGCAAGTATTGGTCCGCTCCATTCATAGCAAACGGAAAGATTTATTTTCATAATGAAGACGGTGTTACTACTGTCATTCAAGAAGGTAGGGCATTTAAGATTCTTTCGGAAAACAAAATCGAAGGTAAAATAATGTCTTCTGCGGCAATTTCCGACGGAGCTATTTATCTGAGAACTGACAAGGCCATCTATAAGGTAGAAAATGAAAAATAGTTTGTTTTCATGTTCTCGGATTGGATAAGTGATTATAATCAGATTATTCAATGGGCCGGGATTGTATCCGTTTTTCTGTTTTTTTTATCACTTTTCCTTTTGAGATATGTAATACTTAGACTGCCGGAGGATTATTTTATAACGGCTAGTTCTATTTCAAAAAGTCATCCAAAAAGCCCTCAAAAGATTATCGTCAGAGTTGCGAAGAATGCAGTTGGGTTTTTACTTACTATTTGTGGAATAATATTGTTGTTTACTCCTGGTCAGGGAATGATCACAATTTTAATTGGTTTGTGTTTGATTGATTTGGCAATTGTTAATCAATTTAAGAAAAAAATAATTAATAATAGCAAGGTTCAAAAAGCTTTAAATTGGATTCGTACTAAAAAATCTGTAAAACCATTCAATTTTCCAAAGTGTTAAAAAATTTAAAAACTTTTCAACTAACAGAGCATAAATTTTAAATTTGGTTTTTTAAACAATCATGTAGAGATTGTAAAGATTTATGAAGTAATTTAGTGTATGGTAGATTTAATTATTACCATTAATTAACAGTATATTTTATGCTTAGTCTTTATTCTCAAAATTCTGGAAGGTTTTGTGATGGTATTTCTCGTAGAGGATTTTTAAAGGTCGGTGGTCTTTCCCTTGGTGGAGCATCACTTCCGCAAATGCTTTCTGCAGAATCGAGCTCAACCTCGAATCCTGGTGGTCTTGGCCATAAGGCAGTGATAATGATTTTCTTGGCAGGTGGACCACCTCATCAGGATATGTGGGATATTAAAAGGGATGCTCCATCAAACATTCGAGGTGAGTTCAATTCCATGAAAACTAATGTTCCTGGAATCGAAATATGTGAGCTTTTTCCAAAGATTGCTAGCATGGCCGATAAATTTACATTTATCAATTCGATCGTTGGTGCTCATGGTGGTCATGATGCTCAGCAATGTCTAACTGGTAAATCTCCTAGGAATGCACCACCAGGTGGATGGCCATCAATAGGTGCGGTGATGTCCAATCTTCAAGGTCCAGCTAGTAAGGCTATCCCGCCCTTTGTGGGTTTGTCGCCCAAGTGTGGCCATGACCAATGGGGAGACCCTGGTCAGACTGGGTTTTGTGGGCCCTCACATGCTGCATTTACTCCTAATCGGGGTGGTGGAGCAGGTGATATTAAATTAAAAGGAGTTTCATTGGAGCGTCTCGATGACCGTCAGCAATTACTTAAAAGTGTTGATTGTTTTCGCAGAGATGTTGATTCATCTGGAATAATGGGAAGCATGGATGATTTTAATAAACAGGCTTACGGTGTGCTAACATCAAGCAGACTGGCAGAAGCCTTTGATTTGACAAAAGAGGATCCAAAGCTTGTCGAAAAATATGGTAAGGGAACTGAAAAACTGACAGCAGATGGTCCATGGAAAAGACTAGATCAATTTCTTATGGCTAGAAGGTTAGTTGAAGCTGGAGCTAGGTGCGTAACAATTGGATTTAGTCGTTGGGATTGGCATGGAGGTAATTTCAAAAGAGCGAGAGAGGATTTTCCTCTTCTTGATCAGGGTGTTTCTTCACTTGTTCAAGATATTCATGACAGAGGAATGGAAAATGATGTTTCTGTTATTGTTTGGGGCGAGTTTGGTAGGACTCCTGTAATCAATAAGAATGGAGGTAGAGATCATTGGCCTAAAGTTTCAAATGCGTTAATAGCTGGAGGAGGAATGAAAACAGGTCAAATTATTGGTTCAACAACTAGAGATGGAGGGGAAGCGCATGATAGGCCTGTGACTTTTCAGGAAGTTTTTGCAACTTTATATCACAGTGTTGGGATTGATATTAACAAAGCTACAGTTAATGATTTAAACGGAAGGCCTAGATATTTGGTGGATCAAGGTGTAGAACCCATGCCGGAATTAATTTAGGATTATTTCAAAATAAGTTTTTTAAATGCTTACTTTCTTAGGGGACCGCCAATCAAATCCATTCTGCGATGGAATGACGAGAAGAAATTTTCTGAGTGTTGGTGGTCTCGCTATGGGTGGAATTGGGTTGCCTAATTTGCTTTTAGCTGAACGCCAAAATAATATTGGTAGTTCAAATAAATCTCTAATAATGATTTACATGCCTGGAGGACCACCTCATCAGGATATGTACGAAATTAAAACCGAGGCTCCATCAGAGATAAGAGGAGAATTTAAACCCATTAAAACTAATGTTCCGGGCGTAAATATTTGCGAACACCTTCCGAAAATCGCCAGCATTGCAGACAAATGCGTTTTTATTAGAAGTGTTGTTGGAGCTAAAGATCGACACTACAGTTACCAATGTTTAACTGGAAGGCACAATGATAACGCGCCATCTGGTGGATGGCCCGAAATAGGATCGGTAGTTAGTGACATAGATCATAGAGCAGGAATTGAGAGGGGTGTTCCTGGTTATGTAAATCTTTCGCCCAAGATGAAACATAAGCCTTATAATTTTGGTGATTCAAGTTTCCTTGGGGTTTCGGCAAACCCTTTTAAACCAAATGGGAATAGTTTATCTGACATGTCTCTAAATGGGCTCAGTTTGGATAGATTGAATGATCGACGTTCTTTACTTAATAGTTTTGATAGGTTGCGTCGAGACGTTGACTCTTCTGGAGGTATAAAAGGGATGGACGGACTGAATCAGCAGGCTTTTGATATTTTGACTTCTAGTAAATTGGCTGACGCTCTTAATGTAGATTCAGAAAGTCAAAAAACTTTGGACATGTATGGCACAGGAACAGATAAAGTTCAAGGTGATGCAGCGCCCAGAGTAAATAGGCAATTTTTGGCTGCTAGGCGATTAGTGGAAGCTGGTGCTAGGGTTGTTACATTAAGTTATAGTTTTTGGGATTGGCATGGGGCTAACTTCAAGAGAGCAAAAGAAAATCTGCCTGATTTTGACCAGGCTTATTATGCATTAATAACAGACCTAGAAGAAAGGGGTATGCTTGATGATGTTACGGTTGTAGCCTGGGGGGAATTTGGTAGAAGTCCAAAAATAAATAAAAATGCTGGTAGAGACCATTGGCCGAACGTGTCCTGTGCACTTCTTTCTGGTGGAGGAATGCAGGTTGGTGGTGCTATAGGCTCGACTGATCGATTGGGCGGAGAAGCAGAAGAAAGACCTGTTCACTTTGGTGAAATTTTTGCTACAATGTATAATAATTTGGGAATTGATGCGTCTCAGACAACGATTATGGACCTCGGAGGTAGGCCACGTTATTTGGTTGAAGGGCATAGTCCTATAAATGAATTAGTTTAAAAAAGAGAAGATTAATATGAAATATGGAATTCAAATCTTGATATGGATGTTGCTAACTACATTCTATCTTGCTGCTAATGAATTAAGTATATATTCTGTTTCCGCTCAGGATAAAAAAGCCAAACTTCTGGGGCCTGACGCGAATCTACAACTCGTAGTTTACAATTCTGATCTTCAAGATATGACTAGAGAAGTCGTTTATACTTCAGCTCCTGATAATCTGATTTCTATTTCAGATTCAGGTAAGGTAATGCCTCTTGGTAACGGTGATGTGACTATCACAGCAACTAATGACAAAGGTCTCACTGGTAAACTGGATCTAGTTGTTGAAAGGTTTGAAACACCCCAGCCGATTAATTTTCCTAACGAAATCGTTCCACTATTTACTAAGCATGGATGTAATGGGGGAGGTTGTCATGGAAAGTCTGAGGGACAAAATGGATTTAAATTGTCACTTCTTGGTTTTGAACCTACAGAAGACTTTGAATATCTGGTTAAAGAGTCAAGAGGTAGAAGGCTGTTTCCCGCTGCGCCAGAACACAGTTTATTATTAAGAAAAGGTGCAGGAGATCTTCCTCATGGAGGAGGGGCTCGTTTTGAACATGACTCTTGGGATTATAAAGCGATTGTCAGATGGATGGAACAAGGAATGCCTTATGGTAGTCCAGATGATCCTATTTTAGAAAAAATATCAGTTTTTCCTGATTCAAGGATAGTTGATCCTGGAGGAAAACAACAACTAGCTGTCACTGCATATTATAGTGATGGTTCTGTTAGGGATATTACTGGTATTGCTACCTATGAGTCTAATCAAAAAGAAATGGGAGAGGTTGACCAAAATGGACTAGTGACCATGTCTACTGGAGAAACTGGCGACATGGCAGTTATGATTAGATATCAAGAACAGGTATCTGTGTTTCAAGCAACAATTCCTCTTGGTATCCCGATAGAATCCTTTCCGATTGCTAAAAACGTTATTGATGAAAAAGTTTTTGCGAAACTCAAAACTTTAGGGCTTCCAACTTCTGAAATATGTGATGATTCAACCTTTCTCAGAAGAACGTCTCTCGATATAGCGGGTAGATTGCCGACATTAGAGGAGACTGATAAATATTTAAACAGTGACAATCCAAACAAGAGATCTGAATGGATTGATTCTTTGTTGTCTACAACTGATTATGCTGAGTTTTTCGCCAATAAATGGTCTTCCATTTTACGAAACAAGCGTAAAGCTGACACCTATACAAGAGGGACTCAAGCCTTTCATGAATGGATAAGACAAAGCTTCCATATTAACAAACCATATAATCAGTTTGTTTCTGAACTAGTAACAGCCCGGGGTGAAATTTCCCATAATCCTGCTACAGCTTGGTTTAGAAATGTCACTGACCAGAAGGAGAGGCTTCAGGATACGGCCCAAGTCCTTCTCGGGGTTAGATTGCAATGTGCAGAATGCCATCATCACCCTTATGAGAAATGGAGTCAGCAAGACTATTATGGATTTTCGGCCTTCTTCTCAAGAATTGGTAAAAAGAAAACTGACATGCCCGGAGAAGAAGCGGTGTTTCACAATGTCGGTCTAGCAACGGCAAAACATCCCAAAACTGGACAAAACATTAAACCAACACCTTTAGGTGGAGACGAATTGGATATCTTGGCTGAAGATGATCCTCGCGACGATTTAGCTTCATGGATAACAGATGAGAAAAATCCATTTTTTGCACCTATGTTAGTCAATAGGTATTGGAAGCATTTCTTTAATAGAGCGATAGTTGAGCCAGAAGATGACATGAGGGTTACTAATCCACCAACTAACCCTGAGTTGCTTCAAGCTTTATCAAATCAATTTATCAGTACTGGTTACGATATTAAGGATTTAATCCGTACAATATGCAATTCGACGACTTATCAGTTAAGCGCAATACCTAATGAACATAATGCTGGGGACAGACAAAATTATTCTCGCTACTACCCCAAAAGACTTCCAGCTGAAGTTTTACTTGATTCAATTGATCGAATGACGGGTTCACCTACAAGTTTTGCCGGTCAATTACCAGGAACTAGAGCTGTAGCGTTGCCCGATGATAGTTACAATTCTAGTTCCTATTTTCTGACCGTATTTGGCCGTCCAGAAATGGATAGCGCCTGCGAATGCGAGCGAGCTCAAGGGGCAAGCCTTGCCCAAACACTTCATTTGTTAAATTCGAAAAACATTCAAGACAAGTTGTCAGGAGCTGGTGGTAATGCGCAAAAGCTTACTTCCCAAAAAGAGCGAGTGAATGAAGATAAGATTACCGAATTATATAAGTTGGCTTTCTCACGTAATCCAAAAGATGACGAAATGAAAACGGCTATTGGTTATATTAAGAAGAAGACCGAGCAGATTGAGAATGATGCCAATAAAAAAGAGGACAGCATTAAAATGGCTTATGAGGATCTTGTATGGGCCCTGCTAAATACTAAGGAATTTCTTTTTAACCATTAAGGAAGGTTTTATTTTATGAAAGGATTAACCTCTCTTTGGGTGCTTGCATGCCTATTTGCTATTTCTTCTGTATCTTCGCAAGCTCAACTGCCAGTTCCTCGAATTGATTCTATTTTCCCTCTAGGTTCCAAAGCCGGGAGTTCTATAGAAGTTGTTATTAAGGGCTCAGATCTGGATCCATCTGGAAAACTTTTTTTTGAGGACGCAAGGATAAAGAGTGAGCCACTGGGGGACAATAAGTTTAAAGTTTCTGTTCATGAGGAAGTTGCTCCAGGAATTTATGACTTTAGGCATGGTGGTAAAAGTGGCACAACTTCATCTTTAAGCTTTTTAGTTTCAAATTTAGAGGAAGTTACAGTTAAAAATGAGGCTATTACAAAAGATAAAGCAATGCTTGTCGATCATTCTATGTTTTTGAATGGTCTTGCTCAAAAGGGGAATGCTCATTTCTTTAAGTTCTTTCTTAATGAAAATGAAAGAGTTTTTGTAGATTGTTTTGCGGAGAGAGTTAACTCGCGAATGGATGCTTTAATAGTGGTTGAGGATCCTAATGGTAAAGAGGTGGGCAGGTCTAGGGAAGCGGTTGGTGGTGATCCATTGATTGATTTGAGTGCTCAAAAATCAGGTGAATATATATTGCGTGTGTCAGATTTTCTTACAAGAGGAGGTGATGATTATTGGTACAGGATAAGAATTCGTAAAGCTGCTCAAATTGATTTTGTTTTTCCATCTAGTGTACGCGTTGGGGAAAAACAAAAGTTTCAAATATTTGGTAGAAATTTACCCGAAGGTGTTCCTTCTGGCGATGATGGTTTAGAAATGATTGAAATGGATGTTGATGTGCCTGATGTTTTGGAGAGGCAAAGATTTAGTCCTACTAAGCCAATTAATGCAGGCATGAAAGGTTTTAACTTTTCAATAGGCGAAGGTCTCGAATTATCCAATTCGGTATTTATTCCATTTTCAAACCATTCACATTTTATTGAAAACGGCGCAAACGCCACTCCAGATGATGCTCAAAATATCAATCCACCAGGAGAAGTGAGTGGAAGATTTTATCCTGGTAAGAAGTCATGGTTTTCTTTCAATGTAAAAACCGGCAATGATTATGTTGTTGAGGTTGTATCTAATAGGTTGTACAGCCCAACCGATCCCATTCTATCAGTAGATAAGGTTCTGACAAATAATGAAGGTAAAGAAACTATTACCAGTTTGGGTAAAGCAGATGACCAAGCTTCAAATATTGGTGGAAGAAGATATCCCACTAATCATAGGGATCCTAGCCTCAAATTTAAGGCAGACTCAGATTTCGTTGCTCGGGTATCTATAAAAGATAATTTTTCCACTAATCTACCATTTAGGCTGATTGTTCGAAATCCCAAACCTGATTACGAATTGTTTGTCTCAGTACCAATACCTGATGGCGATAATAACAAAGGTAAGAAAATTATCAAAGGGGGACTTGCTGTGCGCAGTGGTCAAGTAGGGCGATTGGAAATATTTGCTCTTCGAAAAGACGGTCATGATGCTCAAATCGACGTTAGTATCAAAGGACTGCCTGATTTCTTTGAAGTTAGACCTGCTTCAATTGCTAAGGGCCAAAACAGCTGCACTTTAAGTTTTTACAATAAACAACATGGTTCTGAATGGGTAGGAAATGTTGAAGTTATTGGAAATTCAGAAATCAACGGTGAGAAAATTTCAAAAAACGCCGAATCCGTTGCAGTTAATTGGTCAGTTAATGATGCTGATAAAGAGAGGGTCGTTTCAAGAACCAGTCCGGTAATGACGATTGCATCTATCAAAGAAAAGATTCCTCTATCTGTTATTCCTGTTGAAGATAAAGTCTGGGAAAGTTCTCTTGGAGCGACATTAGAAATTCCTGTCAAATTTGAATCAACTGGAGAAATTAAGGATAAAGTTACAATTCTTCCAATAGATTTCCCTGGCATGGGTAAGGCTCCACAAATTCAAGTTGATAAAGGAAAAACTAAAGATGCACATAAATTAGTGATTCCATTATTAAATAATAAAGATAACAACAAATATAATGAGGGAATTCATCAATTTGTAATTAAAGCAACCACAAAGTTAGGATACAGAAGGGACTTACATTTACTAAACGAGGCTGAAGAGATAGCAAAAAAAAATAAAGAGGCTCTTGAGGCAAATCGTAAATCAATTGAGCCGTTGAAAAAGGCGGTTGAAGATGCTAAGAAAATTTTGGAACAATCCAAAGCTTCTTCTCAAGAAACAGAGGAGCAAAAGAACAAGGTTATAGAGCAAGCCGCCAAATCTCTAAAATTATCTGAGGATATGCTTAAAGAGGCAAATTCCAAATTAAAGGAATTAGAGGCCCTGAATAACAAAAGTGCAGAGGATGTAAAGAAAGCATCAGAAAGATCAAAACCTAAAGATATTCAATTCGTTTCTTATTCCAAGCCAGTTAAAGTCAAAATTAATGCGACGCCAATAAGAGTAGAATTTTCATCAGCCGATAATACTGAAAAAGGTTCTAAAGGAAAGATTCAATTGAAAGTCCAAAGGTTATTCGGTTTTGCAGATACAGTTAGTTTTAGTCCAATATTTCCAGAGGGTCTAAAGGGAATTAAAGTGACAGAGACTGTGTGTGCAAAAGATCAGTCTAACGTTGAAGTTCCATTTGAAATTGAAGACCAGGCTCTAGTTGGATCAGTAAAATTTGATCTTTCGTGTAAGATCAAATTTAATGGTATTGAGCTTACGGAAAAGGTTCCAGTTTCATTTGAGGTTGTTGAAAATAACCAGGTGCAGGCTGAAAATAATAATCAAATTGATCAGGAGGATCCTCAAAATTAAGATTTAAAAGAACCGGTAATGAAATACATCGCGATTATTTATTTGTTTTCAGTTACTACTATTCTCGGTGAACCTTTGCCAATAGATGATATTGATTCCTCTAGAAAAGTTAGTTACGCAAAAGATATTGAGCCAGTTTTTAAGAGGAGTTGTATCGCATGTCATAATTCGACAAAGGCTAAAGGTAAATTGAACTTGGAAAGTGTTTCTTATATGATGGAAGGTGCTGATGGATTTGATGTCATAGTTCCTGGAAAATCTGATGAAAGTCTGGTGTTCTTATTAGCTGCGCATCAGGAGGAATCGTTTATGCCTCCACCTAAAAACAAATCGAATGCACCAAATTTAACGCCTGAGGAATTAGGTTTGTTAAGGTTATGGATAGACCAGGGGGCGATAGACGATGGAGTTAGTGCAGAAAATAAGAAAATTAACTTTGCTAAAATGAGCGACAAAGTAAATGCCATATATTCTGTAGCAATATCGCCAGACAATCAATTTGCAGCGGCTGGTCGTGGAAATAAGATTAATATTTATCATTTACCTAGCGGCAAAGACTTAGGGCGTCTTATCGATCCAAGTCTTGAAAAACTTGGAGCCTCTGCTCATATTGATATTGTTGGGAGTATGGCTTTTTCAAGTCAAGGTACTCTTGCTTCAGCGGGTTTTAGAAATGTAAAACTCTGGAAAAAATTACCGCCAAAGGAATTATTTAAGTTTGAATTAAAGGGGCCAAATCAAAGTTCATTTGCTGTTGATAAAAAGACAAACAAAAGTCTTCATGGTAATGAACAGGGTGAAATTTATTTTTACAGTCCTGATACCAAACAACTGCAATTGATTTATAAACATTCTTCGGAAATTAAATCCATTTCCTTTGTTAGTGAAAACACATATTCCTTTATAGGTTCAGATGGTTTTTTGGCTTTTTTGGATATCAATAAAAAAGAACCCAAGGTTTCTACCAATCTGGGGTTTCAGGCTCAAACTATTGAATACATTGAAAATGTAAATTTGGTAGCCATAGGGACCGCAGATGGAATGATTAAAATTCTATCTTTAGATGATGGTTTTAAAGTTGTCGGTGAAATGAAGGCTCATTCCGAAAATGTTAGTCTATTAAAAGCTTATGGGAGTGGTGGAAATGAAATTGTTTCATTTGGCAGTGATAACATCATCAAGTTTTGGAAAGTTGAAGGAACTAAGATTAGTAAAACAAGAGAAATTAATAATGGAGCTGGTATAAATGATATTTCTATTGCTGATGACTTTAAATTGATTGCCGCAGTGGAAGGAAATGAAAAAATCAAAGTATGGAATATCAATGATGGTAAGTTGAAGTTTGAAAGTAACAATAAATGGGTCCTCGAAAGACAAGCAAAATCAGATGAGCAGAAAAAAAATGTGTCTGCTAAAGTTCTTGAAGAAAGAAAGAAGCAAGTCGCTGCATCTGAGAAAAAAATCAAGGATGATTCCGTTGCCTTGGATAAAGCTAAAGAAGCTGAAAAGAACGCAAAGGCTGAACTGGATAAAAAGAAAATTGAGCTCGTAGCTTCAAATGATGTAAAAACCAAAGCTGAAGCTGATGTAAAAACTAAAGAGGAAGCAAAAGATGAAGGTCTCAAAGCTGCTCAGGATCAATTAAAAAAAGCAACAGAGGCGGCAGATGCAAAAGATAAAGAATTTAAAGACGCTGAACGGAAAAATACTGAAGCTATAAGAAGCAGAGAAATAGCCGAAAGGTTTCTTAAAAGAGCAAATGATGCAGATAAAAATACAAAGCAATTACTTGCTCAAGCTGAGAAGAAATTAGCTAATGCAACTCAAATTCATATAACCTCTGCCAAGCTTTTTGCTGAATCTGAATCTCAACTTGGAAGTATTATTTTTTCTGAGGATGGAGCTCAAGTATTTGCGGGATCAAATGATGGGAAAATATATTCATGGGAAGTTGAAAGTGGAAAGCCCTCAGATTTTATGGAGGTTGGTGATGATTCCATTAATTTAATCGGTCTAAAGGAGAATAAATTTTCTTTAATCAATGGTAATAAATGGCTTGAGGGGCTTCACAATGAGCATGTCTGGGTTATGGACCGAATGATAGGAAATATAGATGATCCAAAAACGATTGTTGATCGAGTCAATGCCTTAGGGTTTAGCCCCGATGGAAAACTTTTAGCCACCGGCGGTGGCGTTCCATCTAGAAGTGGTGAACTGAAAGTTTGGAATGTCAGCACTGGTGAATTGGTCTCATCAAACGTGGATTCGCATAGTGATACAATTTCAGGTCTGGTGTTTAGTCCATCGGGTCAATCCATTGCCACTTCTGCAACTGACCGATTTGTAAAGGTTTTCAAAGTTAATGGAGGTGACCTTGAAAAGAGTTTTGAAGGTCATACTAATCACGTGCTTGATGTTACATGGAGTGCTGACGGGTTTTTGCTTGCAAGTGCAGGGGCAGACAATGTTGTGAAGATTTGGGATTATGAAAAGGGGACCCAAAAAGAAACGGTAAAAGGGCATTCAAAAGCCGTAGGGTCCATAGATTATTTGGGTTTAACTGGAACTTTGCTTTCTAGCAGTGGAGATAAATCTGTTAGGCTTTCCAATAAGCCTTTACCTGATTCAGATACATTTATTCATGTCTCTGGAGCGAGTCATGATGGTTCTCATATAGCAGCAGGTGGAGAGGATAGTGTTTTGCGTATATGGACCGCTTCTGACAGTAAACTAATTCTTAAACTTCAGTAAAACCTATTAAAATAATCATGAATCTAAAAAACCTTTTTGTTATATCCTCGATTTTATCTCTTTTAAATGTTGCACAAGGTGCGTTTCAAATTAAGGAGGAAGCTAAAAAATATATCGATATCACTCATGATGGTAAAACCGTTGCAAGGGTAATGACCGCTTACGATGAATCGACTCCAGAGTCGAAGCATGAAACATATAAAGTATATACACATATTTTTGATAAACAAGGTAAGGCTCCAATCACCAAAGGTGCTGGAGGAGCGTTTACTCATCACCGGGGAATATTCCTTGGATGGTCGAAAACCAGATTTTCAGGAAAGAGCGTGGATTCTTGGCATATGAAAGGATGCGTTCAGGTATATAAAAAAATAATCGACTCTAAGGCGGACGAAAAGAGTGCAAGCTTAACAATACTCATTCAATGGATATCCTCTGATGGAATAGTTTTTATTGAGGAAGAACGTACTCAGGTTTTTCGAAATTTATCAGACAAAGGGCTCTTTTTGGAAGTTGACTTTAAAACTACCCTTAAAGCTCCTCATGCAGAGGTCGAATTAAATGGAGACCCAGAGCATGCAGGCTGCCAGTTTAGGCCGAGCAATGAAGTTTCAGAAAATAAGTCAGCCAAATACTTGTTTCATAAAGAGGGTATAAATCCCAAAAAAGACAAAGATCTTCCTTGGGTTGCTGAGAGTTTTACAATTGGTGATGAATCGTATTTTGTGCAACACATGAGTCATCCTTCTATTCCGAAGGGTAACGTATATTCAGCATATAGGGACTATGGAAGGTTCGGTGCTTATTTTGTTGATAAAATAGAAAAAGACAATTCTCTAAATCTTCGGTATAAATTTCTTATTGGTAAAGGTAACCTTGCAGAGCGTGAATTTTTTAACGCTCAATATAAAAATTTTGTTAAATAAATTTACTTCATTGCTCCAAACGCTGAAATTAGGGAAGGCTATGAACCAATGTTTATCGAAACCAAGGACGGACTCAGCATTAGCGGTTTTTTGGTCGACGAAGGAATTTTTACTATAACCATAATAAGCTTTGATGGGCTTGATAAGACCTTTCAAAATAACAATATCAAAAATTTAAATCCACTGGGTAGAACCTAATGCCAGAAAATCTAGTGATGGTTTGAGCAATCCCCAGCTGAGAGATTTTTTCGCGTTCTTCCGGTCCACCCAGCCTTTCGACCTAGATTAAAAATTTAAAAAAATGAGCCCTCATTCCTGAGGGCCCATCGATAAATTGTTTAAATTAATTGATAAAATTTAAGCGTCCTATTCCGATCCGTCGTCAGAGGATAGAGATTCAGGACCAAATCTGTTCGGCCCAGTCGTGCCTTTAGTGACATGCCAAATAAGGAGGGGAATCAGACCAATACACGTAAAACCAATAAAGAACCATGCACCGGATTTATCAATATCATGTAATCTACGCCAAACCATTGATAAACTTGGAATAATCAATGCTAAGCCAGCTAAACCTGCAACGACATAGATTCCTAAAATTTGGTCGATGAAACTGGCATATACATTAACTATAACGGCAAATAAAAACCAGTACCAATATTCTGACCGGCTTGCGCGACCACTAAAATTAGCATAATTACTGAACCCCGACTTGACTGCTGCCCGTAATGAATTCGATCTAAAAATAAGAGCTAAAATTCCAAACGCTAAGATTAGC
>CEUK01093660.1_pt1 | contig 25550 bp, 18 predicted proteins | sample 356451 | NCBI WGS metagenome assembly CEUK01 (sample SAMEA2622843, study PRJEB7988) | marine metagenome | isolation source: saline water (ENVO:00002010), including
TTCAATCTGGAATGAATGAAGCCTTATGGTCAAAATCTTTACCTTTTTTGTTTCATAAAAAAGGATATCGCACAGGTTTTGTAGGCAAATGGGGCTTAGGAGGTGAACTACCCAACGCAAAATATGATTTTTTCCAAGGATTTTCAGGACAAGGTGAATACTTCAAAGACGGTATACATATGCAAGACAGAGTATTCAATTCATTCAACGATTTTATCGAAAGCCCTAATAATCGGCCTTTTTTTCTTCAGATGTCATTCAAGACGCCCCATGTCCAAGATGGTGATGCTGAACCATTTCAAGCACCGTCTTCCTTAAAAAATTTGTACAACGATTGGATACCAAAGCGTCTACCTACCGATTCACTGAAATATTTTCAAAATCTGCCTTTAATGATTCAAACTGGCGAAGGTCTAAAGCGCTACCAATCACGATATAAATTGGATACCCGTTATCAGCATAATATGCGTCAATACTACCGGCTGATTACAGGTATGGACCAAAAAGTAGGCGAAGTAATTAAAGTTTTGAAAAACAAAAATTTATTACAAAATACGATTATTGTGTTTACTTCAGATAATGGTTTACTAACAGGTGAATACGGACTTGCCGGCAAATGGTGGATGTTTGAAGGCTCGATAAGGGTTCCACTACTAATTTATATTCCGGGCAAATCGACTACGACAGATAATCGCATCAGCCTAAATATTGACATTGCTCCTACTCTTCAAAAATTATGTAATTTGATAGAGCAAGAGAATCATGGATTAGAGCTAATACACCCTCATAGATATTACGAGCGGGAAGCGTTTTATTACGAACATCGTTTTCAGACTAAGGATGTACAAATTTTACCAAGTTCGGGTTTACGTACCAAGCAACACAAATATATAAAATTTAAGAACCATAATCGTTCTGAAGAGTTTCTGTTTAATATAGCTGTTGATCAACATGAAAAATACAATCTAGCTAGCTTAGAAAAATATCAATATTTATTATCAGAAATGAGAAGTTTACATGACAAACTTGAAATTAATCTATCTGATGAATCCTTAGATTAAACACATCAATCCCACTGGTAGCTAATTAACTGTTAATACGACTTACTTTTTGTTCTGTTACTATAGAAACAGCGTGAAAGATAGTAACGTTGGCAACTTGGATCAGTCTGATAGATGTTTCTTCAAGAACTCTTCTGCCATAGCATAAAATTCAAATCGATTTTCTTCATTCCGAAAACCATGACCTTCATTTTCTTTCAGTAAATAAGGAACATCAATACCCCTCGCTCTCAATGCAGATACAATTTGATCAGATTCAGCTTGCTTAACTCGAGGGTCCTTTGCTCCTTGCGCTACTAATAATGGAGCTTTAATTTTATCAACATGAAATACCGGTGAGGCTGCTATTAAAAGATCCTTATCTTTTTCTGGATGCCCTATCATTGTATACATCATATCCAGCATAGGCTTCCAATAAGGTGGTAATGTTTCAAGCAATGTAAATATATTACTAACTCCAACATAATCGATTCCACAGGCATATAAATCTGGTGTAAACGTAAGTCCCGCCAGCACTGCATAACCGCCATAACTAGCACCGTAGATTGCAATACGATCGGGATCTGCAATTTCAGATTTTATTAACCAATTAACACCATCAGTGATGTCATGCTGCATTTCTTGACCCCATTTTTTAAATGAAGCCTCCCAGAATTCTCGACCGTAACCAGTACTCCCTCTGAAGTTCATCTGGAGAACCGCATAACCGCGATTAGCTAAGAATTGAATTTGAGGATTAAATCCCCAGTTATCCCTAGCCCAAGGACCTCCATGAGGGTTTACAATAATAGGCAAATTCTTTAACTTGGATTTCAATGGCAGAGTTAAGTAGCCGCGAATTTTAAGACCATCTCTAGAACTATATTGTATAGGTATTTGTGGAGCCATTTCTATGGGATTTATTTTCACACTATAATCTTCTAATAAACTTAATTTTTCACTCGACTCTTCAAATAAATATGTAGAACCCTTACTACGATCACTATAGGTCCTAACTAAAAAAATCTTTTCTTCTTTATCCCAGCCTGTTATCGAAATTTCAAGATCTGGAAATTGACTTTGTATAAATGCATAGCGATTCTTCCAGATATGATCAAAAAATTTTCGTCCTCGTTTGGCTCTTACATAATTTGCTAAAATTAAGCTTTTAGTCTTTCTAGAATAGCTAAGTGAACCAACATCCACTGCCGGATGAGAAAAAAGTATTTCTTCCTCTTTTGCAGTGTGAGGATTGAATATAGCGATAACAGATTTATCACGACCAAGATTGCTTGATACATACAGTTTTTTATTATCAAAAGTGAAGAATAAAGGCCTGATACCTTCTCGAAAATTCGTCGTTAATATTGTTTTGAACGGTTTTTTTGCATTATCTCGATACAATAATGAAGAATTGACACCATCGGTACGCGTAGCTATGCGAATCTGTCCATCATGGTCGGTCTTCCAACCCATTACTCCCCCGGGGTTGGTGGCGATTAAACTCGATTCTCCACTATTTACATTTACCTTATATGCATCAAATAGTCGCTTATCTCGTTTATTTAAACCTATAATCATGTGATCTTCTTCATCCTCAAGACTATCAATAATTTGAGCCTTGACCCCTTCGAATGGAGTTAAATCTATCTCTTCTCCGTCATTGATATTTACAGAAAATAAATGAAAATTTTCATCTCCTCCAAAATCTCTTAAATAAACAATGTGGTCGTTACCTTTCCAAAAATATCCTGAAATATCTCTGTCTTTCACAAAAGTCAGTTGCTTCTTGAGGTCTGGAGCAATCTTTTTAACTAACTTATTACCGATGTTTTCACGCTTTATAACAAATACATTCATTCGTTGCTTCCAAGGCGCCAAAAAGGATATTTTAGAACCATCAGGTGATATTCTGAATCTAGCAATACTAGGATTTTCAAAAAAATCTCTCATCGGAATTTTTCGAACACATTCCTCCTTATCAACGCATTTTGATTGGATCTCATTTATGTGAGCTTGGAGTCTTGCCTCTAAAATTCGGTCTCTTAATGTTGGTAACAGGCTTGCAGCGAAAATATTTGAACTAAAAATGAAAAAGATAAAGAGTTTCATATTTCTAATTTCCTTTGACATATCTAAATTGAATAAAGGATAAACCTATGAAATTTAGAATCCAAAGTAATAATTTAAAATTTAACTAAGTAATGAATAAATCCAAATCCCACATAGCATTTAATATCGGTTCTAACGGAAGTCCTAACAAACTATCATGAGAGCCAATTACTTTTTCAAATAGAAGTTTACCTGAAGATTCGAAATAATATCCGCCACATGAATCATAAGATTCTTCACTCTGAACATATTTGGTTAGTAGTTCACTAGTCATTGGGCGCATTTTCATTAAAACAAAATCTGTTCCACTCGCTAAAATCTTGTTCTGATAACCAATTGCCCATCCTGTCAATAATTGATGTTCTTTAGACTGCAGCTCAATCAGTTGTAAAACCGTATTTTTGAAGCTTCCTGGTTTTCCCAATAGTTTACCTTCAAAAAGAACCATTTGATCTGCACCAATAACAAGACTCTCTGGATACTCTTCAGAAATATTTAATGTTTTTGCAATAGCTAAATTTCTCACTTGAATAACAGGTTTATTCCATTTATTACTATTCAAAATAGTTGTTTCATTGACATTAGCTGCAACTTGTTTAAAGGGTATTTTAGTTGACCTTAAAGTCTCAGCTCGAGCCTTCGATTTGGAGGCTAAGATCAATTCATATTTAAGTTTTATAAAAGGCATAATCCCTTTTAGAAGGCAAACCCGCTAGTTTAAGATCCTGCTTTGATGCAAACTTTACTGCTCACAACTTCGCCCTATCAGATGACTTAATTTTTTAGTTCAAATACTACTTGATTTTCATGAGTCCACTGTTCAAAATCATATTGATTATTCAGTAGTCCCATAGTACGACTGTCACTTATGATACGGCTAAACCTTCCATGCACACTTATAGATTCCAGTTTTTCCGCATGAAAAACAGGCGTACCTTGACTTACAAAGTGACGTTTAACACTATTGCCCAAAATTGTGAAACGAATCTTACCAGAAGCTATCCCAATACCATTCTTTACCTCAAACTGATTAGTCCGTTGTCTTTTTATATTCCAGCATAATATTTTCTCACGTACTTTTATAGCGCACTCAATTGCTGTTTGATGGGTATTTCTAACTTTAGATTCAAAAAATATGATTTGAATAGCGTCCCCGACGAAACGCTCTATTATTCCACCATACTGCTCTACAGTCTCAGCCCATATTTCAAAATACTGGTTCAACATTTCGACTACTTCTTGTGGTGATTGCTGTTCAGAAAGCGAAGTAAAGGAGCGGATATCAGAAAATAAAACTACAGCATTATCCATAATTTCACGTTGTAAACTACCATTTTCGTCACGAAACAGATTTAATATTTCGCCAGCGACAAAAGGAGATAACTTCTGGTTTTCAAGTAATTGCTTACTTATTTGATTAAAATTATTTATAACTTGAGAAGTCTCATCCCAACCTTTATTTTTCAATTGAATTCCAAATTTTGAATTAGTAACTTCCTTCAAGCCGATAAGTAGATTACTGAGCTGATTTTTAACTCTAAACATTGTTAAAATTAGTATTAATATGGAAATTGAACAAGCAACATTAAGCGATTTTGTAAAGTTTGTTCGTTGTATAATTAATTTACTAATACTTTGTGATTTATCAGCATAAACATGAAAATTTTTTTTACCAAATGCTGCATGACTAAGTTTCACTTTAATCCATTCACTGCTACCTTTTGTCAATCGCTGAATTTGCCTCATTCGGAATCTATTTTGAATTTCAGGATCAATTGAACCCCATTGATGTAAGATCCGATCATTTTCATCACATAATATTGCACCTAATCCATTAGTTTTCCAAATTGCATCTACTTCGTTGGATTTTATAAAGGTTTTTAACATCTCAAGAGTACTATTATGTAAAACTAAATAACCTGCAAACTCTCTATCTGCAGAAACTGATTCTGTCCAAAAAAGGCCATAATCATTTTGACCAAAACTCACATATCTAAATGTTCCTATATTTGCGGAAGCATCTGACCTCGACCGCCAATGCCCTCTTTTTTCCTCAGTAACCCAAATATCCATTATTCCTGCACGACCAGAGAGAATCTTCTTTTCAGATTCTGTGAAATCTCGTCTAATCAATTGCTTTATTGATGATTCTGCAAAAACATCAATTAAGTTACGAGAATAGCTCTGAAACTTGTTAGATAACTCCCAAATACCCACTGTTGTTATTAACGAAACGTCAGTGTATAAATCAAAATTTGAGATTTCCTTGAGATGATTTACGTTATTCTTTTCTAACTGATTCCAATCTATTTTCTGTTTGAATAATTTAGCAACTTGACGCCCATACATATCAGTATTTCGTCTAAAGTTATTGAGCAAATCTACAGTCATATCTGACATTTGATTCCGCGTTTGTTTAATAATTACTTGTTCTTGTGAAGAAAACCAATCCTCCATCACGTATTCTATGCTGTCTCGCACAAAAATAATCATGGTACATAAACAAATTCCCAAAAGAATGTCATATCTACAAAGATAAAAAGCTGTGAGTGGATAAATTAATACTACACAAATGACTAATGTCATTAGAGCGCTCAAGAGGAAACGTAATGGATATTTTATAAGAATATAGAAGGCTCCTGGGATTTTCTGTTTCGCGATAGCTTCTATTTCAACTTCATCTATCAATGCTAAATCGTAGATTATCAGTAAAAAATGATCAGGTGAGCCCTGTATAGACCATAGCTTGAAAGTCTTACCTGTTTTAGCCACCATCAACCGACCCCATTGCTTTTGAAATTCATTCCACTCCCAAGAACGATCAAAAAAGTATTCAGATTTAGATTTAAAAACCTTACCTTTTTTTCGTATACCTAGAATAAATTGATTGAGCCAACTGGGATCATGATAGTTAGTTTTTAGCTTTCCATACTCTTCTAAAATTTTGCCTTTACGTGCTAGAACTAGTTTTAGCCCCTTTAGCCTTGGTTTTGGAATTTCTAATAAACTCTTTGTTTCTAAGACGATATCAGAATATCGTAAAATCCAATCGGCCAATTGATCTCTAAGTTGAGTGTATTCTGGCATAAGCTGATAGCGACCCTTAGTCGCATGTACTTTTGTAAAATCTTGATCATTAAAGACTGGTGTATTATCTGATTTTTCTAAAAGAGGGAATAGCCACAGAGCGAACAACCAAATGAGGCCTACGATAATAATTAGTCTAACTTTGGAATACATATACTTCTTGTTTCTCGGATTTACCCTTAATTTGCAGAGGTTCGAGTTCTTTGAACTGCCATGAACTTTGATAGTGATTTAAGTAAGTATTTTTGTCTAAATAGACTCGATTTAGAGGTAGGTTTCTAGACAAAGATAAAGTTTCTAGACGAGCAGCTAGATTTACGGTATCACCAATACAAGTATAATCTTTACGTCTAGGACTACCTACATGACCCAACATCGCTTTACCTGTTGATAGCCCTATACATAAATTTAAATTAAATTCTGTTTGCTGACCCCAAGATAGTATTTCTTTAGAAGCCAGTAACGGGCAATCAATAATATTATTATGTCTAAACACAGCTAAGCATGCCGAACCAGTAAATTTATCAATCATGGCACCATGTTTATCCAATATGGTCTGATTCTGGTCCAAAAATCTTGCCAAAATTTCCATTTGTTCATCTTGACTTAAAGACTCTAATCCAAAAATACCACAGAACAATATACAAACTTCTTCTACTTTAGTAGGCCGTAAATCTCGGATATTCTTTGCAGCCGAATCTGCTAAGAATCCCGTCAGATCTTCCGTCTCTTTTAATTCTTTAACTAGTAATTCAAGATCGACAGATAAGCGATTTAAATCTCGAGGAATAAAATGTGGAATTTTTACCTTAAAGTTACCTCGTATCACTTCATAAAGGTTTTTATCTAACTGTTTTAATGGTTTTAAAAGCCCATTAGCTAACAAGTGAATAAATCCATAAATTAAACTAAAGCCCAATAATATTGCCCAAAATACAGTGTTTTTTTTATTACGATGTTTCAATAAAATAGAATCTAAGGAAAAATCAAAACAGACAAAAGTGCGGGCTAAAGGAATTCTACGCCCTACGAGCAAACTTTTCTGATTCCGGTGAATTACTACTTCTGTTGTTTCCTGGTCTATATGATGAACTTTAGCAGCAAATTTCATCAAATGCTTTTGGTTGTATAAACTTCTTGGATAGTCTCTACGCCAGTCTCTGCGCTTTAAAATAATTTTAAGGCCTATTTTGTCAAACTCTGTCAGTAATTGAGATTTTATAAGCCTGTAAGTTTCATGAGTAACGTATCGGTGTTGCAGCTCAACTCCCGCAAAAAATTCTTCTTTGTCTAATTTTACCCAAGTCCAAAAAAAATCTTCGTAAGTTTGCGACACATTGCTGTTAAGAATTGAAACCGGCTTTAATGGTTCCTCAAGGGCAGCATGCAAGTCTATAATGCTACCCCCATAATCCTGAAAAACTTTTCTTAATTCATCAAATGAAGAATCTCCAAACACTTTTTTATCATTATTAAGCTCTCGAGTAACTCGCCTAGCAATGACCTTAAAATCTGATCTCATTCGACTATTCCGACTGGGGCCGTAGCCATCTCTTTGAAAATATCTCTGCTTACTATATAAATAAACCTCAGTATCATAATCATGAAAAATTCGTCCTAAATGAAAGCATAAAGGATGTGTTGTTTGAACTAACTTCCTTACGATACTATAGCTATCTTTAGTAAAATATTGACTCAATTTTCCATCAGCAAAATGAGATAAGTGTTGTTTATATTCTTCTATTTTTTGATTCCAAAAAGGATGAGTACTCCCAGAATAATTCCTTAAAAAATTTCCTCGCTCTTTCAATAAGATATCAATAAGACTGGCTATCTCAGTTTGATCGCCTGACTTTATTATGGAGTCAGACAACTCTAGCCATTTTAATTGACCTATTTGGGGATTAGTCATTCGATCTTTTTGTACTAGATATTTAAGTTTTCTAATTTCTGCATCAAGAGTAAGCATACAAGCTCTCTGAGCGCGTTCTCTAACTTCTAGTATCCTTTCGTGATTTTCATTTACTGTGCGATAAATTCTAGTTTTTAATGAAAAATCAAGTGCATTAGCTAACTCAAAGATAAGACGTGGAAAAGTAAAAAATACGCTGATAATAATAGGTAAAACAACTAACCATAGTTGCGAAGAAATTTTAGTTGGACTAGTAAATATTACATAGCAGGTAATTAGTAGGAATATTGCAAGGATAAAAATCAATAGATTGTTATTATCTAACAACGAATAAGTGTCTTGTTTTATCCATTCATCTAGCGTCTTATCGGTAGTCTTAATGACTTGAGAAGAAATTTCACTAACTTTAATAGTACGTATAAATGTTTTTTTTAGATCATACAGATAAATATTTGGATTAGTTCTTTCTATATCTTTCACGGAATAAAACAATTGCGACTCATCATCATATAGTTTGTAAGTATCTTTATATTTTGCACTAGTTCTTTTAATTTGATATTTACGCTTTGATGATCTGTCACCAGCTGAGAAATTTATATGTGATTTTTTTACGGAATCAGTTAGATTCTTTTTTAAATGTGGAAAATACCATGTGAGAGTAGTCCATCGACTCCGAGGAAGTCCTACTGTATTCGGAATAGAAACCCACTCAGGATAGCGATTAACCCCACGGGCACTATGGAGTTCTATCTCGCGATTTGGGGTGTCTTCAGAAAGCCACAACTCCAATTCTAGTTTCATTAATCTGCTGTTGGAATTACTGATATTTAAATCAGCTAACGGAAAGCTTTTGAGGCAGTCTACATTCACCGCGTAACTATTTGATATTTTTTTGATTTCACAATTTCCGTTTAATTTTGAATTACTTTTTAATTTCAAATTGTGAGTTTTAAAACCGTTTTTGGTTACCTTCCAAGAAGCATCAAAACAAAATCCTGTACAAACCAAAATAAATATTACATAAATTCTTATCAAAGATATCCCCTTTGGATTTTCTTTAAAAAACTTATGATTAACCGCATGGAATTTAGCGATGCTATACAGTCTTGGTGGAATTGTATAACTACTTCAAATTTATTTGGATTGTCATTAGTAATTGATCGTAAACTCAGCCCAATAGTTTCTTTTCTATCATCATGACTAACTTTTACAAACACATCCGTTTTCTCAGACAAGAGTGAATTGTAAACCCCTTCTAGCTCATTTACATTCCTAACACTATTGAATTTATAATGTTGTGCTGGCTTTATTAAATCTTCTCGAATCATACGATCATAAAATATCGCTAGCATCAGTTGAGGCTTTTCAGCAGGGATAATTACATCTATCGGAAATTCATTACAGGGCATAAAAATCATCTGTAATAAATCAAATAATTGATTACAAAGTAACTCGTTAGAACGCATTTTCAATGGTAATATCCAATGATAGTCTTTATAAAATAACATCCACGAATAACCCACTATTTTTTCAGAAAAGACTTGATGGATACTCATGGTTTACAAGCATTAATTACTATTCTCAAACAAATCCAATAATTTTCGTTTTCACACCAGTATTTTGGATGCGTGATTTTAAATAAAATGTCGTCAGTACTTATTACTACCTGAGTACAATACGACTTATCCTCAACTGTGAAAGCTATACCGTTATATAAAGTACAACAAATTTTACTAACTGATACCTCTTCAATTTTGTTTTCTACCAAATAACTCTCAATATAATTTAAGTACGGCTTAAAAGAAGAATTATTGTGGTACCTCGGTGAGCCAAATAAATCATTAAGTTTTTCATATAGAAGATTCTTTTCATAAAATTTACGTGGAATACTTAAACAAATATCATCTTTTATAAATCTAAAATTATGCCCCTCACCGATTAATTCTAATCGAAAATTGTTGGACATTTGATACAATAAAGTGGGATATCTGTGGATTGCAGACTCGTAGAAATATAATTGGCCTCGTGTAGAAGATATCCATCCGAAATCGCAAATCTTCTTGTAAAAACTTTCAAACACATACATCTCGGAAGGATTAGCTTCCTTTGGATCAATTGGTACCAGAAGGTCTGTCAGTAATTTTAATGGAGATCGCTCATTTATCTCCATTTACCACCATCGTTTAGTCACCGTAAATTTTTCTATTTTTTCAGTTTTTAACTGATAAATACTTATTATTTCGCCACCCTCATGAATCTCTCCTGCTGTAAATTCTCCAAAAATTTTAAATGGCGATGAAGCCCACAATGGCACTTCTGCAACGCTGGGATCAACTTCTAACATTAACCAATCATTAAGCTTAGGACTATCTCCAAAACAACACCCCGGAGGATCTTTTATCAATAGAGAAGAGATAACCTTTCTTTCATCGTTTACCTCAATAGGCATAGTGAAACCGACTATTGATATCTTTTTTTCATGTAATTGCTGAATTGCTTTTGGAAACTTATTTTCACCTTTATAAGTGTAAGCTTGTAATAAGACAAAGGGAACTTCAATATAGCCATCACTAGTTACTTTTAGACTTATTTTACTACCTGTCTTAATCTTTTCAGAGAAGCTAGATACCATCTGAGGCATAATTATTGGAGTGCTAGTTGTACGGCTCGTAGAATAAATAGCCTTCGCAATCGACTCTCTAGAAAAATCCTTACCTATAAAACTTGATGTCGAATTTGTCTTCACTTCGCTGTTTAGCGATGGTAAAGCAGGTTTCTCCATAAATGAACGTCCTTCATTGAGAGGAACGACAGGTTTTTGATTCTTTTCTTTAATTTTTGGATCAGGGGACTCAAAAAGAAATAAATGAACATTTACGACTAACAATAAGAGTAAAAATACCTTCAAAAAAACATTATAGTAATTTTTCTTTTCCTTCATTTCTAACTATCCGGACTTAGCTGCGTACTGACATCTGTTTGATAGGCTTTGTTAGCAGGTAAAATACCTGATATAGCTCCCAAAATCATTAAACTCGGAATAGCCCAGATATGCACTTCTTGAAATTGTAAAATTTCAAGTACTACGCCAGTTTGAGCTTGGAGGACTTGCCCTGCGCCTCCCATAATAGCAAAATATACAAAATATCCCAGTAGAGTGCCTATACCAGCTATTAATGAACACTCCACCAAAATCAATTGAAATACTTCATTGCGACTAGCGCCCAAAGCCCTGAGAATAGCAAACTGTTTCCGACGATCATGAATTGTATTATAAACACTTGCCATAATTGACGCACAAGCAACTAGAACCACAAGATAAGCAACTAACGTTAAAACTTTATGGACCCATCCTAATTTGTCAAACAGCTCCGCCATAACCATTGCAATAGGCCAAGCCAATGTAGCGACTTTTCCTTGTTTATTTATTGTTTGATCAAGAAAAAAACCAGATTGCGGATTTTTAAGTTTTAGCAAGATTGCAGAAACTTCTTTGTGCTCATTTGGAATCTCTTTACCTTGCTGGGGCGTGTAATCTTGCCCGGTACCTCGAAGGACATGACCGCCCATACGAAATACACCTTCAATAGGTATGAAAATCACTCGGTCAACAGGACTATTTGAAGGTTCCATGATTCCGACGACCACGTATTCTTCATCATGTTTAGTACCAGGATCAAAACTTAAACCATGATAAGGATGTATTATATCACCGAGCTTCAGACCCGTTTTTTGAGCTACAAAACTTCCCACTACGGCCTCTTGACGCATATTGTCAAATAGTCTGCTTCCTGTAGTCAATTTTAGTTCATAGCCTTTGCGGTTTTTAGTAGCCTCAAATAATTGATTAGTGGTACCCACAATACGGTAACCAAAATAATTATCTCCTAGTGCATACGGTACAGCCTCCTTGACTGCTGGGTTTTCTGAGATAGCCTTAAACATATCCCAATTTAGGTTTCCCGGACTAGTTTCTAGGTGATAAATTGCATTTAAAACTAATTGTAGTTTGGAACCTCTTGCTCCCAAAACAGCGTCAAATCCGAAAGTACCGCTTACAAAAGCAGTATTTACTTGATCTCTAATACTAAATACGGACATGAGTAGACCTGTAGCTAAGCCTATCGAAATTGCCGTTATTGTTGTACTGAAACGGTATTGCCAAAGACTTTTTCTTAGAATTAACAGAAAACTTGAAAGCGAAATATTCATGATGTCGCCCCATAGGCTTTATTAATAATTTCTAAATTTTTGATACTGCCAAATTGACTTAGAATTTCATCATCGTGAGTTACTAAAAGCATAGCTGCATTGTATTCAGTACAGAGATCTTTAATTAGTTGAATCACAGATAACGAAAGTTCTATATCCAGATTAGCAGTAGGTTCATCGGCCAAAACTAAGCAAGGATTATTAGCAAGAGCTCTTGCAACGGCTACTCTTTGACGTTGACCAACACTAAGCTGACCTGGGGTATGCAACATTCTATCTTCGAGACCAACCCTAACTAATAAATCTTTCGCCAAATCATGATTCATATTTCCATTAAAACTCATTCCTAAAATCACATTTTCGTATGCCGTGTAACCTGGCAAAAGATGAAAACTTTGAAAAATATAACCTATTTTCTGGCCCCTAAGTTTATCTCTTTGAGCTTCGTTTAGTTTCTGGATGTCAATACCATCCACTATGATAGAACCTCTCTCGAATGAAGTAATCCCTGCAATTGTATTGAGAAAAGTAGATTTCCCACACCCTGAACTACCTTTTAGTGCTACCTGCTCAGATGTCGATAACTGAAAATTATCAACACTTAAAACCACCTGCATACCTTCACCAGGAATAAAATACTGCTTCTCTAGATTTTCTATACTGAGTACTGCCATAAAACTTTAACTTTAATTATTCTAATAAAAACGGCACATTATAAATTTTTTAATCTCAGCACGCTATTTCAAAAATCCTTTGTTTGGTTTAATGATAAATAGAGATACAATCAAAACCATGTTGTTACGTTTCCAATTTCTTATTTTTCTGTTATCACAAGTTTTTTGTTTATCTGCCGAACAAAAAAAAAGACCAATACAAGAATATCCATATGAACATGCTTTTAGCGTTCTTTTCATGCCTGATCAAAAATATCCCTATTTTCAATCGATGCCGTTTGGTTATCAGCCTACTAGAGCTATCAATTCAGCCCTTTGGCATGCAGAATTAGCTCTATTGCTTTATAACGAAAAAAACTTCATTCTAGATCAATTAAAGAATCTTCAGGTAAATACCACTTATTACGATGCCCCTCATACCGATACGCAAGCGATTTTGATTCAATCTGTGAATAATTGTCATGCCATATTCCGTGGCACAGAGACGTTTAATTTAAGAGATACGCTCACCGATTCTCTATTCTGGACAACGGAATGGCAAGGAGGGGGAAGGGTTCACCGTGGTTTTCAAAGGGCTATTGATGACTTACTGCAAGCCACTTCTATATCTGCTGATTTGAGAAAATGTCAAAATTTAACTATGGCCGGTCATAGCCTGGGCGCAGCATTGGCGACATTAGCCGCCGATATTATTCCTGGTGTTCAAAAAATCTACAGTTTTGGCGCACCCAGAGTAGGCGATGAAAACTTTGTTAAAAATCATAATGTTGAAACCATACGTTACGTTCATTCGACAGATATAGTCAGTTTTATACCTATTAGATCCATGGGATATAAGCACTCTACAGCTATAACTCCTTTAACTTCGCAGCATAAATATCCCCCAGGAATTTCCTGGAATCTAATAAAGAAAAAAATCTTCCTTCCCATCATTGACCACGCCATGGTTTTTTATTGTCTAGCTTTCAATGACAGAGTCCAGAATTAAGTATTTATGATAGTCCATCTCATGATTTGATAAAATCTGTTAATGCTTAAGTGCAACATTGAACTCAATCGTAGAGATTTTTTATTCAAGAGTGCAAGCGGTGTGATTTTATTAGCCTTCCCATCCATGGGAGAGACTGCTCAAAAAAAACTAGGGTTTTATCCACAGGAAAAAATAATCCAATTGGCAAGATTAAGACGCGGCGAGGTTCATTACTTTGAATATCCTCAAAAATCTAGTCATATGTGTATTCTTGTCCGACTCGATGGGCCTGCAGGTGGAGGAGTTGGACCTCATGAGGACATTGTGGCCTTTCATACAATGTGTACGCATATGGGAAGGCAACTAATTGGAAGATATAATCCTGAGCATAAAGTGCTCGGACCATGCCCTGTTCACCTCTCCGTCTTTGATCTTTCAAGATACGGAATGCTAACTAGTGGCCAGGCAACTCAATCTTTACCACAAGTCATTTTAGAACACAGAGATTCTTGGATAGTAGCTAAAGGCTACAGTCAGTTATTATACGGTCACCATACAAATAATAGATAATGAAAAGTTTTGAAGACTCGATTCCTTTACCGCCTCCTGATGCAGAAGAAATTTCTACAGCTTGTGACTACTGCTCAATTGGATGCGGATATCGCGTTTACCGTTGGCCAGTCGGCAAAATTGGAGGGCCCAAAAAAAATCAGAATGCTCTCAATATAAATTTTCCCGCTGCTGGCCTTTCTGGAAATTGGATATCACCATCTATGCACAATATTATCAATCACAAAGGAAAGCAGCATCATGTGATTGTACTACCGGACCCTAATATGAGTGTCGTAAACATTGAAGGCGATCATTCGATTCGTGGAGGTGCTCTCGCCCAAAAACTGTACAATCCAAATTCATTAACCCACGATCGACTCCAAAAACCACTTCTTAGAGTCAATGGAAAATTAGAACCTATTGATTGGGACAATGCAATCGAAATATTTGCTCAATTAAGTCAATACGCTATTGATAAGTTTGGCCGAGCTAGTTGGGCTCAAAAGCGTTATAACTATCAGTTTTTTGAGAATACTTATGCATTATCAAAGTTAGCTTGGCAATCGATTCAGTCGCCTGCATTTGCAGAACACGATAATCCTGGTAAATTTCCTTCAACCCCTGGCTTAATTGACGCAGGAATTGATAATTTCTCCGCCTGCTATGAAGACTATTATGAAGCAGATGTATTGTTCATATCTGGCTCTGATCCCTACGAAACTAAAACTATATTATTTAACCAGTGGATTAAGCGGGGTATTGAAGAAAAAGATAATAGAGTCATCATGGTTAATCCACGAAAAACTAGTGGAGTAGCTTATGTAGAAGAGATGGATGGTTTACATCTAGCTATAATGCCGGGTACTGATACCCTGCTACATTTAGCTTTAATGAGAATTATCTTAGAAAATGGCTGGGAAGATACAGATTTTATAAATAATTACGTATCGACCCCATTGGATCAAAAAAAGTATAAAAAAAGTCAACGCAAAGTGCCCTGGAGATGGATGAGTTCCTACGATGACTTTAAGGCTGAAAGCTTTGATGATTATAAAGCCTGGATATTACAGTCGAAAGAGAGTCAATTGCATTTTGTAAAGGAGAGAACTGGCCTGTCGGCTGATCAAATTTTTACAACTGCTGAACTTCTAGCTAAACCTAAAAAAAATGGTCAAAGACCGAAAACTTCGTTCTTTTTCGAAAAAGGATTATATTGGTCAAACAATTACTTAAATACAGCTTCACTGGCGTCTCTCGCGCTCATTTGTGGTGCTGGTAATCGTCCTGGTCAAATGATTTCGCGTATGGGAGGCCACCAAAGAGGTGGAATGACTACTGCCAATTTTCCTAGAATTGAACAACCAAGAGAATTTGAAGGCTATCATCGTCAAGCACTGGACCTCGATCGCTGGTTAGAATCAGGTAATATTAGATTTACATGGGTTGTCGGTACCACCTGGATTGGTTCGATGACGGCAAGCACTACAATCAGAGAGGCAATTGAAGATCAAACTATTAAACACAAAGTTCAGCTGACGAGTAAAGAAGCTATTATTGAGCAAGCAAAACAGAGGATGGACCAAGGTGGAATGTTTTTAGTTGATCAAAACATTTATCTTACTCAAGAAATTGGAAAAAAATATGCGGACTTAATTTTACCCTCGGCCACCTGGGGTGAATCTGACTTTGTTCGTGCCAATTCCGAAAGACGTTTGAGAGTATATTCCAAAATTGCAGACCCACCAGGAGAAGCAAAACCAGACTGGGAAATTGTAGCAATGATAGCAAAAAAAATGGGGTTTTCAGGTTACGACTGGACATATCCCCATGAAGTTTTCGCTGAAGCTGCTCAAGCAAGTAGACGAACAATTTTTAATTTTCAAAATTTAGACGATGAAGCCAAGCGAAGATTAACAAATACTCACGAGGTATTGAGAAGCTTTGGCTCTGAAGGAATACAGGCGCCAATTCAGTTTCGTGATGGCAAATTAATCGGTACAAAACGTTTGCATGATCCTAACTACATTATTTATCAAAATGATAAAAGACTGAAAACACGCTTTACAAAGGGTATGTCACAGTTCAAAACAAGCCATGGAAAAGCAAACCTAATTAAAAGTCCATGGGAGTATTTCGAAGATTTTTATGAAATGGTAAAACCTCGTGAGGAGGAGCTCTGGGTTCTAAATGGTCGCATCAACGAAATCTGGCAAACAGGTTTTGATGATCTACTCAGGCGTAATCAAATTCGAGATCGCTGGCCCCACAATTTTTTAGAAATTCATCCCGAGGATGCCAATCGTTTATCAATAGAATCAGGCGATCTGGTAAAAGTAAGTAATGATCGGGTTCTAGTTCAATCAGAGGAATTTGCAGGTAATACTTTAGAGGCCAATCGCTTTAAAAATCTTCAAGAAAAAGGCTATATAAGAACAGTTTCTGCAAGCGTTGAATTAGTGGCTATTGTAAGCGAGGTTGTTCGACCAGGTGTTACGTTCACTTACTTTAATTTTCCCGGAAGCACTGCAAATAGCCTTGTATCTAGAGTGCCTGACCCCATTAGTGGTAACTACAGATTTAAGTTGGGTGTAGGCAAAGTCACAAAAATCGGAGAATCGGAATACAAAAATGATTTCTCCAGAATGAGCTTTGCTCCTCGTTATCCAATTTAATTATTTGAGGACTTTTTTTAGCTCCGATGTAATGCAATAATTGTAACTCAAAAATAACAATGGGAGAGCTTGTGAAATTATTGTTATATTTCGGTCTTTTAATTCTCAATATCATCACAGTCGAATCATTCGAAAGTCAAAGTCTAACGAGTAAATTTGGATCGCCGCGATACATGGAAAAGGCATTTGAAAATCCTGAAATTCTAGATCTTCTTCGTCAGAAAAAATACGATCTACTAATCGAAAAGTATGAAAAACAGGCGAAAATTTTTGATTTACCTTCAGAGTACACAGCAGCAGCCATTGCATATTTTGCTAAAGGTAATCAGTATAAAACAGTTCATATTTGTGCTAAATCTATGAAGTTTAGGGATTTTCGAGCTCAAAATAAATGCGGCAGATTAGCCGCCCAAATTAAAAAACAAAACCCAGGAAAGTATCGCTTAGCATTTGCAGATTTTTATCTGCAAGATAAGGATTATCCTGCAGCTTTAATAAAATACTATCGATTAATCGAAGATAATTTAGAACTAGAAAATGCTCGTTTAGGACTGATTAGCTTATTTAAGAAAAAAAACCATCCTGAATATGTGATGGATCAATATCAGTATCTTACACGTAAAGTAAACAAAGCGAAGGTAAAAAAATATTTAGATAATCAGCAGCGGCAGTTCAAGAGATCATATGATCGTTTGAAGCTCAAAGAACTGAAACGACATCAAAAATCAGTTTATAGAATGATGATTTTAAATGGTAAAGCTCATAGAAACCTATACATAGAATTAGCTGGTATGTATGAAGACGATTTGATTAATAATTATTCAGCGGAGAGTGCTCTACGACTTGCTAATTTATATATGCTCAAGAAACAATATTCAAGGGTACTCGATGTATTAGGCCAATTAGACTATCGCATTCCTGAATTAGCGCAAAATTTCACATTAAAGGACAAGCTTGCATATGCTGCACTTGTTGATAGATTACCTAAGAAAGAACAAACTCTGTTAAGTAAAAATATACAGTCAGACTCGATTAAAAGTTCTGAAACTAATGATGTAAATGATGGCGATCATCTACCTTTTAAGCAACCCATAATAGATAGATATAAATACAAACACTTTACTCCATTTGATTTTTCTGAAGTCACCATGGCTAATAATAACAACCTTGAAGCTTTTGATAATTTAGCAAATGAATTTAATGAAAGATTTAATTCTACAGATGATCCTTACAAACAACGTTGGTTATACGAAAAAGTCAGTGACCAGATCAATTTTATGTATACCCATCGTATGTTACGACACAATATGAAACCCGAACAATTACCAATTGGTAAATGGCTTATGACTAATGGTCAAGAATTCAAACAACAACTGGCAGACTTAAAAGGTAAATATATGGCCGATGATTTGATGGGTGCAAAACAATACAAGGGCAATCTTCAACGCCTAAAAAAAGAACTCAAAGAAGGCAAGGGAACTGAACATAAACGCAAAGTGTTAAGACGCTTTTATCTTTGGTGGGATAGTTTGGCATTTCGAGAAAGAGACCCTTTTGTAAAAGGTGCCTTCAGAGCTTACATGAGGTCACCTGAAGGTGTCATTTTATTAAAGACTGCTCGTAAATATGCCACTAGAATTAATGAGGCTAAGTATCAGAGTCAATGATCATAAGCTATAAATCTCAAAAACAACGTGGTTTCATTGCGTGGATCATTACAAGCTTAATGATTTTTATTATCGCGCTAGTAATTGAAAAATTTTCTATTTTAGGCTCTAACTTAGGCGTAGAAAATCAGAAAAATCAATTATTTTATTGGACAAACCTTATTTTCGAGCGCGCTGAAACTAGGCTTTATAAAAGCTATTTAAACGCCAATGATATAGCTAATTGGAAACTTACCAAAGCTAACCTAGTCTTAAATAATCAGTGCCTATCTTTTTCGGATATCTATCAACAAAAGGATTTGAACCAATTCTTAAACTCTGAAGATTTTTACCCTCCGCAAGTAAACCACTGGAATAGAATTGATGAGTCATTGAAAAAACAAATTACCAGTCAATACAAAAACTTCTGCTATAAAGTTTCTTTAGAGTTAGTTTCAAAATTAGATCATAATTTAAATGAAACACATGACCCTGACCTACTATTGTTAATTGTCAATGTGATTGATCAAGCTAGTAATTATGAATATGTGAAACGAGGATTTATTTCGAAATATAAATTGGTTGATAATTATGAAATTTGAACCTTGGGTAAGTATTAACCTACTGTTTATTTGCCTTTCAATTGGTTTTCTCTGTCTGAGAAATGAATCTAATACGAGATCAATGATAAATGCAGCTGAGGTTAGTAAGTATCTAAAAATTAGACATCATCTTAGTCAAATCCATTCAATAATCTCCTTAGATAGTCTAGAGTCAACAAACTATAAAAAGCTCCAAATTATAGACACCTCAGGTCGCAAGCATCTTCTTAAAATTGACTCTGCAGGAACATCAACAAATTTATTATTGAATGAAAAAATAATATGTAGCAATCTAAACTGGGCTAAGATTACTGTTGATGATGACACCAAAGTGCCGTCAATCATACTTCAAGTAGTAGCAAATAAACTTCCTGTAATTATAAGTCTTAATAAAAAATTAATAAGGCAAACTAATGGCTAGTAATTACGGACAGAGGCGTTCTGCAGCAATCAAAGTTTCGATAATATTAATTTTATTCAGTTTGTTAATAATAATTATTTCACGTAATCTTAATCACGTAATTATTACTGCTAGTTACTGGCAAAAAGCTGTAGATATAGCGGAACAGGCACTTACTTTACATGCACATCAACTTAGTAGCCTTGGCTGGAGTTCTCATTCAGCCTTCAAAGACAGAAATTGGAATATATCCTATAATCATCAAGGACAAAAACTAGATGTTGCGGTCAATGTTAAATGTAAAGAGGATCATCACAATGTATTTATGTCCTTAGATTGTAGTGCCCAGGTACTATTATTTAATGAAATTTATACATTTAAACAAGCATTAAATTTCAAAGAGTTTTCCTCTAAACAAAGCCTAAAGTTTCAAGTGGGGCCTATCAGCCTAACTAAGCATATAGACAAAGCTGGTAAGGTCTTCGAGTATCCACAGAAAGATAAGCTCAACATACCATTGATTATAATAGAACTTGCCAAGGCAGAAAATGATCCGAAGGCCTGGGCAACTGTAGTCTCTAAGTTAATTCAGTCCAAAAGTGAAAACGTTTTTAATAGCTATCTTTACTATCTTGTAATTTTAAAAACAATTGAATTATGTAATGATTTGGATTTAATGCAATCAATTGAGCTCTTACGAGCTAGCCAATTAATTGATGATCTAGAATACATGGAAATGGATTATTTAAAGCTCAGTAGCAATGCACTTGGTATTGAATTACAAACCTTTCATACAACGCAAGAGGTTTTAAAATTTAAGGCAGAGATAAATAAAATACTGCTAAATTTTGCTCAAGATGAATTCAGTAAATTGGATGAGTCTGTACTCAAAAACCCATTATATCTTGAACTAATCCATTTACTCATTGGCTTTAGTTCAAAAAATTACAGTAATCCAAATTTTAAGAAAATATCGCAAAATCTAAAAGCTCCTAACCTCAAATTATTAAGTATGAAACAACCGAAAAGTTTCATTAGATATCGATTGGCTAATAATTCTAAAGTTAAATCTGTATGCCTATGGAGAAACAAAATCACCTATTTAGATATCATGGGCAACTTATGGTCGATGAAAACATCAGATTTCAGTTGGCAATTGATCGGTAAAGTTCCAGTTAATTCAAAAAACCATTTGAAACTGGTGAAAACTGTTGACGATCTTTTGGGTTTTGACATTCTAGTGGCCTACGATGGTTTAAATCTATTAACCAGCGATGACGGAATAAATTGGAACTCCTTTCTACTTCCTGATCACCTAAAAGACTTAAAAAGTCCTCAATTTATTGCAGCTAAAAATGGTGGTGTAATCATCGTAAACAATCGTAAGGTATGGCTAAGTACTGACTTTACAAACTGGCAAGGTAAAAGTGATATAGTTATTGATTCAAAATACGGCTCAATTATGATTCATGATGGTCAATACATTCAATATGGCGGGTGTTCAGATGATCAATTAAAATCTTGTAGCCAAGAAGTCGCACAATCAGAAAATTTAGAGCACTGGAAAAAATTTAGAACTTCCTTTACTAGAAAACGACAACAAGCCGCAATTTATTCTTCTGGAGACTCTATTTATGTGCATGGTGGAAACCAAAAACACTACGATTATGACCTATATCATAGTTCAGATAGGCGGAATTTTAAGGCCATTCACTCCCCAGATACTTCTCATTTACGTCAACACTTTTTAATAAAATTGAATAATAAGCTATATATAATTGGAGGAATAAACAAAAAAAATCAGCCCAATCCATTTATATATGCAGAGCACTCAAAAACCATGCAAAGCCTTTCCTCATGCGGATTAGAACTATTTTTAACTTTTCAAACTTTTCAAACCTAAAGCTGTAAAATGAAAAAAAATATTATTTACCCTTGTTGTAACTTTCATGCTTATTAATATTATGATGAGGGATATAAGGAGCAAATGTGCAGTTTAATAACATTTTCAAATTTTTAATTCTCTTACTGTCCATGAGTAATTGCTTTTCCCAAGAAGATGATTTCACTGGCTTTTACAAAACTGAGGCATGGTTAGAAACCGATCATTTTGGGAGTGGTTTTCATTTCATACCCGATCGAAGTAAGCCTAATATTTGGGTACGTGTTTTCAAGTATGACGGAGCCATATCTGAGGTTGTCGGTATACCAAATAATAACACTGTAGGAAGGCATGCCGATTGGAGCACAGTTAATTGGTCAGATCCAAATAATAAAACAATGCAAGGTGGCGACTACCATCGTCTAATTCAACGTATCGACTTCACGAAACCTTTGGGGCAGGTAAATTTTGGTTCAAAACAGTGTGGTGGTGGAAGATGCTACGGTGACTGGTTAGATAATGAAGACATTTGGGATCATTCTAAAAAAGACTATTTAGATAAAGACGGCGTGTCGTTCTTAAAGCTTAGCGATAAAATGAATGGTAAAGTTAGAACCCGTTATAGATTTCAAATTTATGTTGAGGATAATACAGGAGCTTGGTTTAAGGATGCTTCTGGAAAATACGACTTAGCTACTCATGAATCAAATACTAACGGTACAAGACAATATTATCCTCTAAAAGATATTGTGTTTCGAATCACTGAAAGCTCTACTGGAGTACCCGATGAGATAGAGGTTGAGCAATCTACTGGTCATGAATTGTACATTCGTAAAAGTATTTGGAATGATAAACCTCGTCCAGACGATTTTGATATAAAATCTCAACCAAGTGATACACGTTGGGTAAACGGAAGACTAGTATATAATTTCTCTCACAATCATCAATTTCGTAAAGCAACAGACTATGTGGTTTCAATACAAGCGATAGATATTCACGGAAATGATCGGCTTATGCGCTTTCCGATGAAAATGTTTCCAATTGGAGGCATAGAAATAATCAACTCCGCATCGGATGGAAAAAGAAATTAGGTAGAAGGAGTATATTATGAAACGACTAATAGGTTTTTTTGCGATCAGCGGACTGCTAGTTGCATCAAATTTAGACTCATGCGTGTATTTGCACGAGGAATGGCATAATGAAAATCCTGCAAAAGTAAATAATCACCATAGCCCTACGCCTGAACACAATATTGCTGCTCCTACCGAGGAAGGCAGTTCCGTCAGAGAAATTAAAGATACTTTTTCACAAGAGGATCATTCCGATAGAGATGGTAACGGAAACAACCAAGTACTAACTGACCAACCATTAGAGGAACACTTAGAGGAAATGGTCGAATGTGACGATTCGGGCACCGTAGATGAAGACTATCCCACTTTACCATGCGATAAGGCATTACATTACGACACTAGAAGTGGTTTTAATCCTGGGCAAAAACTGGAACGCGAAGATGTATTTGGAGATGGTACTGGTGAAAATCATTACACTATCAAAAACACCTCAGGTATGATTTATAAAACAGATCAGTTGACCTGTGATACTGCATACGATCACCCTACTACAGGATTCACTTCCGGTAAGTCAGGCGAAGAAACAAATCATAATTATGTGACAAATGATGCTGGTGAACTTTCTACTAATAGTGACGATAAATATTGTTTTTATCTATTGATTCCAGGTAATGGTCACAGTCCTGGTAAAGTCGCACGTGTTGATGATAATGACGAAAATAGTAAACGGGAAATCCTAAATGGCAATGTGCCTTATTTACCCCTCGATGAAGAATACAAAAACAGGTTGGAAACAGGCGCTGAAGATCTGAGTTTTGTCAACGGTCGCTACATAGCAGCCATGCCTGAGGGTAAAATGCTGGTACCCACCAACGGTAGCAATCTTTTATTTAATAGAACTACGGTCTACCGTCCCTACATGCAAGATGTATGGCGTCGAGAACAAGGCGGAGTAAGTGAGCTTCAAGACTTAGATATGTTGGATGGAACAACTTTTGACGCTGCCAATGAAGGCGCTGATAAATCCGAATTCTTTAAACTTGGTGACGGTATTGGCTCTCGAATGACGGGATTAGATCATAAAACCTCTCTTGTCACTAAACCTAGCTCTGACACTAATGGACAAAAGTTGAGTGGTTGGGGTGATCGGATGGAAGGAGATCCATATTTAGCAATAGGCCCAGCGGGAGATCCATCTAAAGAACTAAATATAGCCCTACATTTTCCTAATAATGAAACTGAAAGGGAGTATCTAGAAAAAGTAACCGATGGCTCCTTTGAGCCTAATGAAACTCGTACAGAAATTCCAACAGATCGTGGCCATAAACTACTTAATTTAGAGGAGCGTCAGAAAATGCTCTCTGATGCGGTTAAGTTTCAAATGCTGGTTGGCAATAATTATACCGGTGACGGTAACGAAGCAAGTTTTGACCCGAACTTACTAAAGGATAAACCAGTAACAACCTGCGATGAAGCTGATGAACAAACCCAAGTTTTTTGTGTTAAATACAAACCACTTCGCGATAGTCTTGTGAATGTTTATAATCAACTAGGCATCGAAAACGGTGAAGGCGCAACAGAAACCTTACAGGCTAAACTCAGTGGGCCATTAAATTCAAATTTCGCCGTAGGAGGACATAACTGGAAAGTTAGTGATGCACGTGCGGCAATTGGCCAATTTGAAAACAATAATAAGACTCTTTTGGATGACGTAGATTTCGATAATCCAGGATCTGATGGAAACGCATTCCCCTCAGGTTTCGGCACTTATATCAATAAGACCGAAGAGGGCATTATGCAAAAGACAATGCTTTTGAGACTACAAACTAGCTGGATGGTTGATGCTGAAAAGGTCTCACAAGCGAATCTGATTGATGGTAAAGAACATCAATATTTTAATGATGAAGCTCAGGCAAATAAATCTAAAAGTGACGATGTCTTAAAGCAAAAGCTCACCAGTATAGCAAGCACACGTTATCAGCAGTTTGAGACAAATAATGTAACTAAAGGGGCTTTTTTGCATTACACCACACAAAATCCTGAAGGCCGCCAATTATTGACAAAATTAGGTCTGATTCAAAGAGGAACAAATACACCGAATGAAACGAGTGGTGTTGTTTGGCAAGCTCATGTTCCTGAGTCGTTATTCGGTAGATGTAGAGTTAATACTGCAGTGGAAGACTGTAGAAGTATTTTAACTGGAGATGAAATAGCTCCTGAGGCCACTCTCGAATCACTTAATAATCGTTTTGACCCGCTAGGCTCGCCACTACCGTTAGAACCCATGCCCTAACCAATGACTGTAAGTATCGAAAAAAGATTACGGCACCCCGATGTTCAGGTACGTCGGAGCGCCGTTTTGTCTCTTTTACAATCAGACAGATCAGATAAAAGAGAAGTACTTGAAGAGTTTTTACTAATCGAAACAAATACTCGGCTCCAATTCTTGGTTAGACGTTCACTGAATTCTCTCCAAAAACAATCGGTGACTGAAAAAAAACATCACCTAGCAGATCAAATTAGAAAAGATTTATCGTCAAATAACATAAAAAAACAGCAAAATGCGGCTCGATCAATAGCTCAATATAACTTACACGATTTTTTACCTGATCTTATCGCTTTAAGTGATCGCTCTTGTGTTTTTAGTCTTGCTGCACTGCATCTTATGCGAAAAGATTCTGTTAAATATTTTGATAGAGTTCGTTCCTTCTTAAAAGAT
>CEUK01127836.1_pt1 | contig 25506 bp, 14 predicted proteins | sample 356451 | NCBI WGS metagenome assembly CEUK01 (sample SAMEA2622843, study PRJEB7988) | marine metagenome | isolation source: saline water (ENVO:00002010), including
CCATCTTATGCTGATGGGTTTGAACGGAATGGCCATCGTTGAAGCGCATACAACCTCGCACTCAAGCGTCAAGTCAGCCATTGTACAAAATCCAACCAATGTTGCTGTCGGTTCAAGCGGTTTCTGGTTAACGACCAGCAACGCTGGACTACGCGGTTGGACACCGGCAACGGCCTTCGACGAAATGGAGAGTCAAACCTCTCGTTATGCGAATCCACTCAACATTGGCTTCAATTCTGAATACATGGAGATCACCAATATGACGCACCCCGGATTTAGCATCGATCTTGTTACTCCAGATGCTCCTGTTTCGTTGAACAGCTCGATTGGCCAACCTGGCGTACATGGTCTTCTGTTCCAAACAGTGCCACTCATTATGACCTCTCCCGTATCGAATGCTGCAGTTTGGGCAAAGTCGACCACACTACGGTACGACGCAGTGCTTGAATTAGACAACAGTACTGGTGTTGAAGACGGTCTTCAACTCGCCATCAACAATGGACAACTTATCAACGGTACTCGCTTTGTTCCAATCAAATTGATTTCACCAACGAACGGTTCAATTGAAGTTCGCTTGACGTACGATTGGGTTCGATTGGATACACCTGTTGAAATTGCTGACATGTACGATCGTCCCGATGACGGTGGAGGTGCTCTCACGGTCGAATGGACATTGGTCCATGATCCTGATTTCAGCAGATACCTCGTCTATGTGAGCGACCAACCATGGACGGGACTTCCAACGGATATCGATCTTGTTGGCAGAATCATCGACAAATCTGAATCAATTCACAGCCGATTGAAAGCCGATGTCACAACTGCGAATGGTGTTCCTCTGGTCGACGGTGTCGAATACTACGCCCTCGTTGTGGTTGAATACAACAACGGCAGATATGGTCTACCAAGCCAAGTCTTCGGGCCCGTCACGACGAGCAACGAAGTCCCAACACCGCCTGAATGGGCAACTGCTCAACCACTAAGCGGCGGTGTAGCTGGCGACTTGGAGACCGAGTGGGCACGTTGTACGGCATTGGACTTGCAAGAGACGAGGATTTATGCATCGACGCAGTCGATGACCGACATTCTTGGCCTCTCTGTTGAAGCTTCTGTCCTTCCAACAGAAGGGAACACGACCATTCTGAATCTTGAACCAGGAAAGCCGTACTGGCTTGGGTTCACGTGTGTCGATACCACAGGACAGGAGGACATGATGAATGCTACAATCATTGGTCCTGTGGTTCCAACTGGCGGTGTCGATGACGGCATTCCTCCAGCGAAATTGCAAAATGTTTGGGCCATTGACACGCCCGATGATGAGGGTGGTCGAATCACAGTCGGCTGGGATGCAAGTGATGCTGATGATTGTGCGTACTACGTCGTTTACATGATTACAGGTGTCGTCTTTACAACAGACCCATCATCTGTTGCTGGTTTCTCGGAATCAACCGTTGTCAACAATTGTAATGACAATTCAACCATCGTTTCAGAACTTGACGACCTCCCATTGGCCAACGGTCTTGAGTACTACATCGGCGTTGTTGCATTCGATACTTGGCTCAATGGTAACCTCAACGATGTTGAGATTGTAACTGCAACACCAATCGATAATTCGAATGGAGCTGCGGTGCCACCAAATCGAATTGAAAGCATCCAAGCTTACGATCATCCAGACGATGATGGGACTGCAATCGACGTTGTTTGGTCGATTTCAGATGCTGGGGATTTCAGTCAATACGTCATTTGGGCCGCAGACAAGCCTGTCGATGATGTCAGTTACCTTTGGAATTTGTACGGCGACGATCCTGCATCCTGTGGATGCATCGTCATTGACAAACAGTGGATTGATGAAGACAAAAATCCGATTGAATTGACGCTGAATACGGCATTGTACGGATTAGGAGGCAACAGCGAATTGTTTGGCCCAGGTGATACGCCACAACTGATTAAGCCAGGAATTGAACTGTTCGTGACTGTCACTGTTCACGACGTGCAAGGTAACGTCTTTACGGACGATTTGCTTTCAGCGAGTGTCGTGCCAATCAACAACTTTGAGGATACAACGCCGCCGCCTCGATTGGAAAATGTAAGCCTCACAGATCGACCGATGGATGACGGATCCGCATTGCTCCTTGACTTTGAACTCTCTTCGGCTGGTGATGTAAGTCAGTACGATGTGTATGCTGCTTCCTGGTCGTTTACGAGTGTCGGTGTTGGAGCCGACGGACCAAATGCTCCGATTGCTACACTCGAGCGTAATCCTGATCTGCCGTTCAAGATCTCTATTCTCGCTGGAGATCTCCCCGTTCTTCCAGGCCAAGAGACTTGGGCAGCCGTCGTCCCGGTTGATTCATCTGGCAATGCTATCAAGACAGACTTGACCGTCGTTCGTGCGCAATCCGTTGATGATAATGTCACAGATCCTGGAAACTACCTCCCTAGCATCGAAGGGATAACACTCGCTTGGGTTGAGGAGCGGGACATTCTCGTAACATGGAATCATTCAAATGACTTGAGTGTTGAGGGATATCAAATTCACATCAGTTCCACCGATTTCATGGACATTTCAGATGCAATGTTCCTCGATGAAACCATTGCGAACTCGTTTGTTATTTCCTCACAAGTATTCCCAGACCTGGTGAACACATCAGATTGGTTTGTTTCAGTCACAACGTTTGACGATGACGAAGTTCGGAAGACTGTGGACGCCAAGAAAATCAACTCTGTTGATGCATCTGGCCAGGTTACTGATGACACAAGCGCTGGAAACGATCTCGAATCGCTGTTAACAACCCCGAACCTCCTTGCTGCTGGTCTTGTTGTTGTCTCATTGTTCCTGCTCCTTGCCATCGTTCGTGGACGTGGCAGGCGAAGTCAGAAAGAGAAGGAATGGGAGCTGCAGACAGCAACATGGGGAATCAGCGACGACCCGTGGAACTCACCACCACAATCGAGCGTCCCTCCGCCACCTCCTGCACCTGCAGCACCGGTTCAGGCTGATTCGCTGTTCAGAGCAGCAGAACGTATTGATTCGCAAAACATTGGTCGAGAACAGTACAATGCTCCAAGGCCAGTCATGAATCCTGTGCGAGCACCAATCGACAACGATTTGTTGAATGACCTCAACATTGGAACGTCTCAACAAGCATCCAAGTCCGAAATCGACACGTCCTTCCTTGATGACTTGCTGTGATACCGTGATGCTCAAGGCATAGTGTATCAAGGACAGGCCATGAGCGAGTTGAACCCGAGTCCTCGCTCTTCTGTATTCACGACCATGAGGTTCTCTCAAGAGCGTGGACTGTTCTTGTTCGACCAGCACCTTGCACGAATGCTTGAGCATGCAGGGAAATTGAGGATTGATGAGAACAATATCAACCGTGAATCGTTCCTTGAACTTCTTCAGAAAATTCCTCCTCAGATTTCTGAAGGACTCGTTCGCATCGAATGTTCGAAAGACTCTGAACTCCGTGTTGCATATCGGCCATTCACAATTCAGAATGAAGCCATCGATGCCATAGCGGTTCCAAGCCCAATTTGGCCCCCACGTGTTGCAGGGACGAAACATGGTGCGTGGGGAGCATACATCGAAGCTCGGAATTATGCTGAACAAAAAGGAGCCGATTTAGCGCTCATGGTCCACGACTACTCCATCGTTGATGGTGATCGATGTACACCTCTCGTCATGGACGAGGATGGAGTGGTTTGGGTGAGTCATGCAAACAGTTCCGTCTCATCGATTACACTCAGTGCAATTCATGACTCAATTCTTGAATCTGGATTCCATATACAACAAGGTAACTTGAACGAACGACTCGTTGCACGATGTGTTGAAGCTGTTGCTGTGGGTAGCGGCGTTGGTGTTCTGAAGATTGATTCCATTGACAACGAGCCAATTGGTAATGGAAGCACCCACTTGTACGATGTGTGCGTCAATATCCTTGACAATAAATACAACAATCCTGAGAATTGGGAGGAGGTTTGGGGCTATGTTGCTTGAACCAATCCGTCATCACTTGATTGAACAAGGCCTTCTTGGAGAGAAGGCGGGTCAATATGGTGGACCCGACGAAGTTATGTTGGTCTCAGCTGGCCCAACCAGCCATCTTTCGCAGCTTTCGTTGCTATGTGGGCCAGCGATTCGACGCGTTATCATCCGACAACCATCAAGAGATGTTGTCGAGGCTGCGAAAGAACACTCTCCTCTTTCTGGAGAAACCAAATTGGTCGATTCTGCTCCGTTCCTGTTCGAGCGAGAGACTTGGGATGGAATTCAGTGGCAGTTGGATGCGTCAACAACAACTGCATCCTTAGCAGATGGTTTGAGACAGTTGTGTTCGAAAAGCGATTCTAACTTTCTAGGAACCATTCCCGAATCGATGCCCTTTGTTGGTCCATTTTGGACAGGAGCCCTCTCCTACGATTTATTGCAACTCACCCAACCAATTCGACTACAACATCTTCCAGAGGAAGGTGAGTTGTTGTGTGTGCTATGGGAAATTCATCACTGCATCGTTCATGAAAAGAGCAACGATTCTCTCGTTGTACTTTCAACAGATCCTAACTGGGAAGCGAACGTTCGGGCTGCCATTGGAAGAGACCTACCGGAGTATGCCTCACCAACTGTTCGTCTTAGTCAAAAACCCACTTCGACGTGCACGGATAAAGAACATGAGGATATTGTACGCAGAGTCCATTCTGCAATCGTCGATGGTCAGTTGTACCAACTGAACTTTGGTCGTACTTGGGAGGGTGAAATACAATCCGAGCCTTGGACGGTCTTCTCTCACTCCATTGCTTCAAATCCTGCCCCGTATTCCGGTTTTGTGCATATGAAAGACGGGGATTTCTCGCTCGTATCTGCATCACCTGAATCGCTCCTTACTACGAAAAATGGAATCATTACGACTGCACCAATCAAAGGGACTGCTCCTCGGGGAGCTTCGGATGCTGAAGAATCACTCCTGCGTGAAGACATGATTTCGGATCGTAAGGAACGCGCCGAACATCGAATGTTGGTTGATTTAATGCGGAATGATGTAGGTCGAATATCCAAACCAAACCAAGTGTGGGTCGATCGGTTTGATGTCGAAGCATATGCTGAAGTTCAGCATCTCGTTTCTCGGATTAAAGGCAAGTTGGATGACCACGCGGACGTCTTCGATTGCATTGAGAATGTATTCCCTGGCGGTTCAATTACAGGTTGCCCGAGAACCGTTGTATGTGCTTCAATCGATGAATTAGAACGACGACCACGATCGTTCTGGACTGGGTCGATGGGATGGTTCGATCCATCAACTGGATGCTCATCTTGGAACATTCTGATCCGAACCGCTGAACTTCGAAGAAAAGGAGAGGGGTGGTATTCACGCGTCACAGCAGGAGGAGGGATTACCATTGAATCCAATCCAAAGTCCGAAGTTGCTGAAGCGAAATGGAAAGCAAATGCGCTGCTACGGTCGTGTGGATGGTTGGATGAGTCAGTGCAATCCAATCCAGTCAAGAGCTTGGCCATTCATCCACTTCCACTCGAGAGCAATCAAAGCAACAACACAACCCAAGCGGCCATCCATACACATAGGTTTGAGAAAAATGCAGTTCTTCTCATCGACAATCTTGATTCATTCACCTACAACGTTGCACACAGCATTTGTGGGCTTGGGCACCATGTGAACATCGTTCCTGGACGGAGTACACTAGAATCATCTGCTCAACAACTCATTGACGAATTGCAACCGTCGCACATCATTCTCGGGCCGGGTCCTGGTTGGCCACAAGACAGTCAACTCACCATGGATTTCGCATCGTTATCGCTTCAAGGACAAACACCGCCATTGCTTGGCATCTGCTTAGGTCATCAGGCGATTGGGCTAGCATCAGGTGTCGAACTCGTTCCAAGTCCAATAGGGCCTGTACACGGCACACCTGTCAAATGTATTCACAATCGGAGTGGTTTGTTTCATGGAATGGACGATGTTTCAATGACAAGGTACAACTCATTGACGTTGCTGACGACGGATCTTGTTGCACACCCAACCATCGTCGTTGATGCAACAGATGATACAAAATCGCTCGTACTAGGACTGCACTCGAACCAAACACCTGTGTTTGGCGTCCAATTCCATCCAGAATCAGTTGGAAGCCCATCTGGTATCAAAATCCTCTCCAATTTCCTAGAGTATTGAGCGCATGGTTGAAATGACGGCAGACATTGGCGAGGAATGAGGGAAGAAGATGCCTATCTGTCGACTCTGCTCAGGAACATATCCTCGTGAATTTTTCATTCACGGGAATGGCCCCAACACACAGGTTTGTTCTCGTTGTGGCGTTGAACAAGGTTACGTCAGTAAAGATGAGGCTGCAAACCTCTACGATGACGCATTGAAGTCTGCTCGGCTGAGCACAGTCACTCGTCGATATCGGCCCTTCCTCTACCTCACTGTATTGTGGGGCCTTTACATCACAACCGTTCGTAGTATCGACCCGTGGGGATGGTACATGTTGATCATGTTGGCATTGCTCACACTCGCTTCTATTGTGCTCTTCTTAACAAGTGCAGCAAGGTACTCGAGCACACTTGCTCGACTAACACCCGACTATGAACGTCCAAAAGGGCACTGAACATTCACTTTGAGTGGATTCTCAGAACATCTCCATCGGAGAGTTCGTAATCAGCTCCGACGATTCGACGAGAACGTCCATCAACACCTTTGATGAACCCATCACCGAGATCGGAGTGTACCTTGTAAGCGACTTGTTTCGCTTGAATCCCATCTTGAACAACAAGGGCATCTGGAAGCACGTTACCGTCTCCATCTGTCCACTGGCTTTCATCCTGAACAGGATACACGACAATACGTTGAAGTTCATCGAAGAGAACCTGATCAAGTAACTTGATGAGGCCAGTCCCTTGCAATTTCTCGACTCGCTCGGCCAGTACTGAGAGCCCTTTCTGTTGAGCCTCACTCATCGGCTGGTCTTCGTTCAATTTGAATGTCGTATCGCCAGCAACATATGTGATGAAGCCCGCTTTCCCTGCCTGTCGTAATGCAAGCTCTGTTTCTGCAGAACATGGTGTGAATGTAGGAAGAACACTTTGCAAGTGTTCGAGAACGCCCTCAGGTGCAAGATCTGCTTTGTTTCCAGCAATAAAAATTGGAAAGAGATGCTTGCGGATGGAAGAGGCAAGAAGCATGAGAACATCATCTGACCAGTCCCATGGAGACGTCATGTCTTGGTGCTGTTGTGCAAAGCCATCAAACGAACGTTGGCATATCTGATCTGTTGCACCCAATCCTGAAAGACGCTCTTGCAAAAATTGAGTAAATCCTTTGACACCTTCTGCTTGAATTCGACGTGCTCCTCTCGACCAACCGTCTTTGACCAAACCAAGAATCCATGCATCGAGTTCACCAGTGAGGAATTCGACTTCGGCCAGTGCTTGTTCAATGGCTTGTTCTTTTGTTGCTTTGATACCCGTCGGATTTCCTTCAATATCTGTGGTTCCCGCAACATCAATGACCTGGATCAAGGCATCACACTCGGCTAAATCAGAAAGGAATGCATTGCCACGTCCACGCCCTTGGCTCGCTCCTGGTACAAGTCCTGCTACATCGATCAGCATGCATGGGACATAGCGCTGATGGCTCTCACAGGAGCCTGTTCGAGGTGAGCAGATGCTCCCCCCTCGATCATCGCTTAGTTGGGCCCGGCCGTCTTCCTCGAGACGCTTCCGCAATGTTCCGCATGGACATGGTTGCCGACTTGGTATGAATGAGAATCCGACATTTGGTTCAATGGTACAGAATGGATAGTTCGCAATATCGACGGGAATCAATGTTGAGGCAGCAAAAAACGTCGATTTGCCGACGTTTGGTTTCCCAACCAATCCGATACGCACGGTTCAACCGCCTTGCTATCACTCTTCTTCGGTTACCCCGGAGCGGACACGGGCAATGGCGATGTCAAGCTCGGGAAGGTTGACTCGGCCGTCGCCATCGATATCGATGAATTGCATCAACTTGGCAATGTCCCAAGGTGGCAAATCTGCAATGTCTGTACTGCGTAGAGCTTGTTGAAGTTCATATCCATCGATGAGACCAGAATCATCGAGGTCAATGGAACGGAAGAATTCGAAGATGCTCATGTCCTTCTTGGCAAGATAATCAGACAGCATTTCCAATTCGTTCTTCTCAACCGGGAACTCATCGACTTCATCGTTGTGAAGTGTCGATGATACATCGATGATGGTCATGCCGCCTTCATCTTCGACATCTGCACCAACCACGAGAATGGTGTCAACACCAACGCCTCGCTGTAGGAGCTTGCGAATGGAGGTTTCACCACGCTGAACGGAATAGCGGGAGATGTCGGAAACCGTTGAAACGGATGTGTCGACCTTGATACCACCAACCGATGTTCGAATGAGGTTGAGGAAAAGAAGAATAACACCGATGGAGCCGAAGTAGAACAAAACTGCTGCAGTGAGACTGAAGCCACCATCGGTCATAACAACATCTTCGCTTCCCGAGTCAAGCAGTGCTTTCTCCGTGAAGTCGCCCATGAGTTTGGCAACGGTTGAGGTGACGCCACCAAAAGCGATCAACATCGTTGAGAGAGACGCTGAAGATGGAGATGCAAGTTGACGGTTTCCTGCGAGTGGGTATGATTCGGCTACACAAGCAACCGCCATGAGGCCTCCAACAGTCCACATGAAGCCAATATCGACAGTGGCTGCCATGTCGTTCAAGGCGCCAAGGCCGATGAAGACGTCGAGGGAAGTGAAGTATCCACCAAGAGCAAACAGAGGGAAGAAGACCATGGCCAAGGTTGCTGCAAGTGCACCTGGTCGAGCAACGACTCCTGTAGCATTGCTCAGCGAAGTCATGATGATGTTCACGGAACCTGCCATAATCGGTAGGAGAGCAAGGGTCATGGTGATAGCACCAAGGTTCTCAAGCAACGTACCTGCATCGGCTGAGGTAAGCAGGAACGGTGGTAATGTCAGGAAGAGAAGCAGTAGGCTGGCCTTGGTCATCGAGTCGGACCAAATTGGACGGCTAGCTGCACGAGGTACGACGTGGTATGCTACGGAGAATATCAATGCGATAAGTGTCCAAGACTGTGACATCCGCTCGCCAAGCCAAACGGTTTGCGTCGAACCAACCAACTCGCCAAAGAATCGGAATTGAGATCCGAAGATGAACGATGCAAGCGCCATGAACAGGAACCAGTTGCTTGCTGAGACAATCTCACCTTTGCGCTGTGCTACAGTCAAGAGAACGTTGATCATCACTGCGATGATGATGAAGGAGCGGAGGGCATGCATGAAGAGATCCTGAATGAGAGCCTCATTTGCCTCTGTTAAGTCGATGAGAAGACCGAGGATGGTTGGCAAGAGCATCGAGGAGATGGTTAAGACTGAGAACAGAATTGCGGTGAGGCTTGCATTTGCCTCACTTGCAAGACGTCCTGCTCCAGCACGTGCTGCAGCAACAAGCCCGCCGCCGATGAGAATGGATGTGAGCCCAGTCATGAGAGTAACATCGATGAAGGTGTTCAATGCACTACCATCGTCGTAGGACCAACCGATGCTCGCCAGAGAATCAAGCGCAGTTCCATCGTAATCATGCCACAATCCGAGGAAGGTCCCAATGGCAGCAAACGTTAGCCAAATCATTCCAAAGTTCATCCATGTCTTGGACCCGCTGCCCTTGTCGTCATTGAACAAGTCAACGATACCAGCTGGTGCTTTGTTGAGGAGGAAGAGACCGAATTGGCGCATTGGTGCGGACATGTTGCCGATTCCACGTTGAACATAGAAGGTAGCAAAACCAACGACAGTGAAGAAGAAAATCAGTGCGGAGAATACTGCGAACATGCATATCACCTCAATCTGCTAGGACCTCGCCTGCAAGTGTGGACACAATCGCACCAAGAGCGATGATGAATCCAAGCAAGTAGTACCAGATTCCTGAGCCTCCTAGATTCGACATTAATGGGACAATATCGCCAACGACCGGGATGTTGTCCCACCCAAAGACTGTACTAAAGAGTCCAAACATTCCAACTGTTACCACAGAAAGGAGAACGAGAATGACGCGGCTTGACGATGGTTCTGCAGTTCCAATGACTGCATCGGGGATTTCTGTACTGTTCGACATGAGGTGCCCTCAGGTCCCTAGATGGACATGCCTGCGACTCGAAGCGCGGTGATAAACATTCACCAACAGCATCATTGGAGCACTCAATAAATCGCTCGACTCAAGGAGAACGAAGAATGTCTCTAAGTGAGCCCCGTCGTGGCATTGATGTGCCTAGAGGAACCGGTATGGAACGGTCATTGGTTAACTCTTGATTCCAACGTTTTTTGCATTCGCAATCCAATCCATCGAACTCGTTCAATGATCCTGATACCGCGTAACGTTCGATAGCAGCAACAACTTCTCCATCGCACTCTCCACAGTTGTGGGAACCTCGAATCTTTCCACCTGCAGTTGGGTGTATGATCAACCGTGAAATCTGATCATCATCTCCGTTCATACCACCGTTTGGATGAACGATGTGGTGACTTTGTTGAATCAGTTTAACAAGGGACCAAAGCCATGGTGGACGATATTCTCTATGCCGATGAAGACGGTCGATGACGGTGCCACGCTGAATATTCATTGGATTGATAGAAATCTCATCGCTCTGTTCAGCAACCGCTTCAATCCACTTAACACAGTGATCGAGTGCATCAGCCTCACTCATGAACGGAGGCTTGAACATAAGATATGTCTTCACTCGAAGATTGAATTTCTGAAGGCGTTCAACCGCTCTATCCCAGGATGCGGCAGAAAATCCTTTGTTCACGTGGAATCGTAACACCTCGTCATCGTATGCTTCAAGGCCAATTGCAACGGTAAAGTTTGGATTAATCGAAGTTGCCCAGGCCAACTTTTCTTCTGTAAGTTGTTCAGTTCTGCTTTCAACAATAAGTTCCTTACCAAGTTCGAAACAGTCGCGTAGAACGGTTTCTTGAAAATCAACTGGAATTTCTCGGTCTTCAAGCAAAGAACCCGACGTGTACACTTTCACCATAGCTTGACCTTCGAAATTGTTGAACTTCTCTTTTGCATGCTGCCATTGAGCATGAAGGTCATCGCTGTTGACATCGTCTCGGGTATCGTTGAAATATCCACAAAAAGTACAACCTGATGACCACCACCAATGGCATCCTTTGGTTCGAAGAATAACCGTTACTGCTGAGCAAGGTTGTCCATCAGTGGTCATTTCAGGTGTGGAATAAACCGTTGCTGGATAGGAAGCATCCCAGGACTGTTGGCGCTCCTTTGCCCAAGGCGTGTTGGCAGGGGCTTTCACAAGATCGTGAATCCTGAGCCCTTTTGCATCATCGCCCAGCATCGTTAGACCCTTGCCAGATGACATGAACATCCCTCTGCCTATTCCTCTTCAAGGATTCGTTTGAAAATGATATCCGAACCAGCCTTGATGAATTGTCCTTTTGGATGATTTGGGTCTTGATCTTCTGCAGAAACAACGAGTGACTGGTAGAGATTCGCAGGAACTCGAACATCGACTCGACTTCCTAAGCGAATCATGCCGTAACGCTCTCCACGCCGCAATGTATCGCCAATTCCTTTCCAAGGTACGATGGTCCGAGCAAGTGCTCCTGAGATTTGCATCACTTCGATTCGCTCACCATCTTCAGCCTCAAAGACCGTTCGAACACGTTCATTGAACTCGCTCTCCTTACGGTAGGCAGGAGCAAACGGACCGCGCCGTTTTCCTTTCCCAGTTCGATGTTCCATCGCAACAATTTCTGCAGCTCGTGGAGCGCGATTGACGTGAACGTCGAGCGGTGACATGAAGATAGCAATTCGCCAAACATCTGAGTCTTGAGGTGCCCCTTCCGCCGCAACAAAGCGTTGCTCCGTCTCAAAAGAATGTGGTTTCTCGCAGGGTTTTGGATACCAGTCTCCAGTGTGTTCATCATGCTCTATGTTGCCTTCTTCGCGTTCCTTTCGAGATGGTCGACGTCCATTCGCTCGCTCACGGCGAACAAACATGACGTGCCCATCAGCCGGTGAGACGAGAATTCCTGCATCTTGAGGGATGGGGCGGTCTGGATCCCTCCAGAAGTTTGCAAAAAATACAGCAATCATTAGGCAAAAGACGCCCAGCAATGGCATCAACCCATTGAGCGTATCAAGATATATCCCGCCAATAAGGATAGCAATACCTGCAATTGTGAAGGTCGCTACAGGAGCATGCCCTCCTTGGGCGAGACCTGCCAAGGCGTTTCACCTCAGTTGTCAGCCCAAGGGTCGACATCCGAGTTCCACGTTTCAGCAGAGGATGCCTCGGCCTCTTCCTCAGCGGGTGCTTCTGCCTCTTCTTCAGGCGACGTTTCCTCAGCAGGTGCTTCGGTTTCTTCTGCTGGCGCTTCTTCGACTGCAACGTCTTCAGCAGGGGCTTCTTCGGTGGCCTCGGATTCTTCTCCAGTTCCTTCTTCGATAACTGCCTCAGCCTCTTCAACGGTCATCTCCGCTGCTCGTGCCTCGACCATCTCATCCATTCGATCGGTGAAGGCACGGGACATGTGCTGTGATTGACGCTCAGCTTCAACGGCGCGCTCAATCATCTCGTATCGTTCCTTGATAGCCTTGTTGAGGTCTTCGAACAATGTCATGTGAGCAACGTACCAGTCGTCTCGCGCTTTCATTTCAGAAACAGCGAGTTTGAGGTCATTGTCAAGTTCTTCTGCAATTCCGAATACCTTGCCAAGTCGGTCCTTTTCTCGTGAATACTTTTCCTCCATGGTTTGGAGAGCTGGTTCCAAGTGCTCGACACGCTTGTCAGCCTTGGTTGCTTTCATTTCCAACTCACGAATTCGGAAATCTTTCTCAGCGATCAACGATTCTTGTGCTTCTCGCTCGATTTCCTTGTCAATGATTTCTTTCTCAAGAACCTCAATCTCTGCACGTGCATCGACGAGTTCTTTCTCTTGAGTTTCATAGGCTGCGAAGAGTTTCTTCAAACGGTCTGTTTCCGTGGCTAGAGCCTCTTCAAGTTGACCGATTCGAACTTCAGGGGTGAGGGTTCCTTCTTCACTCATATATTCACCCGGAGGAATGCCTCCGTTTCAACCCAGTCGCCTTTACCCTATGAAGACGACGCCTCGTTGAGAACGAGAAAACACTTCTCAGTTGTTGACATTCACGACTAGAACTTCTTTTTCGGACCGCGTGGGAAAAGCCATCGATTGGACTTTTCTTCGTCTGATTTCTCGACTTTCACGTATTTCTCTCTCCTCAAGAATATCAGCGTTAAGAGGACAGTAATGGCTATCGCCGCAATGACAAGGTACATTGTGTTGGCATCGAACGAAAGCGATTCTTCAGAGCGTGTTCCGTCATTTGGGTATGCATCCGTGTTATCGCCAACACCATCGCCGTCGGTATCGGTTGTTTCAGATGCATCATTTGGAAACGCATCAAGTGAGTCCACTGTTCCGTCACCATCGGAATCTCTTTCAATGATCTCAATCGCATTCTCAACGACAATTGTTTCTCGAATCCCACCTATTTTCAGCAAGGTTATCTGAAGATTATACATCGACATTTCTGCGGATTCTGGAGCCTTGATTTCAACTTTCCACACATTATTTTCTGAGGCGGTGGCCCTACCGCGTAGGCCTGTTTCATCTTCCCAATCGCCTTGAGGAGCAGGTCCTGTCAAATAGGCAAAAGGTGCGATGTTGTAGTCAACGGATTGAGGAGTGTTTTTGTCACCGCTTTGGCCAATTCCAAGTGGCCCGTATTTGCTGCGCCCCCAGCACGAAATCGAACCGTTTTCTGATAGAGCGCAGGTATGATCGTAATCCAAACTTAGATCGACAACATTTGTCGCTCCTTCGACAAACATTGGGAGTTGGTAAATACCGCCGCTAACACCAATCCCTAAGCGACCGTAGTGATTGTGTCCCCAACAGTACACGCTACTATTTTCTAGAATAGCACAGGAACTGTGCGGGCCTACCGAAACTGATACTGCTGGCGAGCCTGTCGGTAAATGAGCATAAACTGGAATGGGTCGATTTGTTGTCGTATTTTCTCCAAGTTGGCCATAGTTGTTCAATCCCCAGCAAGTGATGGAACCATTGTCCAGTAGAGCGCATGAATGATGATCTCCAACCGAAAGATCTGTCGCAGCACGACCTTCTGGCAACTCGACATTTGAAGACGGAGTATGAATCGTATCGCTCGTATCCCCATTGCCTAACTGACCTACGTTATCACGGCCCCAACACATCACGCCACCATCATCAAGAAGAATACAGGTATGTGTTGCTCCAGGCTCGACTTTCACAACTTTTCGATCGGATGGAGTTGTAATCGTTTGAGGTGTGTATTTGTCGCTTGTATCCGAATCCCCATTTCCTAGTGCGCCATGTGAATCAAGGCCCCAACACGTCAAGGTATCATCTTCCAATATCGCACACGTATGTTTGAGCCCCATTCCCATCGATTTGACGCCCTTACCTTGTGGAAATTCTACTTCCACGCTCGGAGACTTGTAGGTATTGGTTGAATTATCGCCTGCCTGACCATCTTCATTGAATCCCCAACAACTTGCGGAGTTGTCATCGAGAATAATGCATGTTCGTACCTGTCTCGCATATATCTGAGCCACAGTTTTGCCTTCGTCGATTGAAACAAACGAAGTGGGTTTGATCAAATTCGTTGCATCCCCACCATCTCCGAGCTGACCATAATTGTCAAGCCCCCAACACATTGCTGATCCATTTTCAAGGATGGCACAACTGTGCGAGTTCCCTGTGGCTAGCACGGAGGCGTGGGTTCCTGCTGTACTCGAATCTGCTGGAACAAATTCATAGCGAATCGTCGAAGTACCAACATAATCACTGAGATCAATACTGCATTCCATTGACTCTGCTTGATGGAGAGTCGTATCTGAGCAATCAAGCGCAGGTGATACGCTCTGTTCAGCCATTGCTTGCAAGGGTACAAGAAGCAGAATCAGAAGGCACAGCCCTGCTTGGAACCGAAGCAATCTACCTTTCGACAGGGTCTTGGCCATAGCGTTACGTCATCCTTCTCCCTTATTGACTCATTTACACTGCTAGGTCTGCAAAGCGTACTTCTTACACTGAATCAGTAGCCTCAACCAAGGCTCTTGCAATCGGAACTTCGCCCATCGAATGGCCTGCATCTGGAATGATTTGCAAGACCGAGTTTGGCAATTGCTTGTGCAATTCCCATGCACTCTTAACCGGGCAGACCATATCGTATCGACCTTGGACAATGACTGTTGGAATATGTTGTATTGAATCTGTATTGTTGAGAATATAACTATCCTCGACAAAGATTCCATTGATGAAATAATGGCATTCGATTCGTGCGAAAGCAACGGCAAAATCAAGGTCTTCTGCTTTATCGAGATATTCAGGATCAGGGAACAGCCGGCTTGTCGCCATTTCCCATCGCGTCCATTCCTTTGCCGCATTGCGTCGGATGTCGACATCTTCGCTTGTTAGTCGGCTGTAGTAAGCAGGGATGAGGGAGGATTGTTCATCTGCAGGGATGTGTTGTTGATACGGTTCAAATGCATCAGGGAAGACATGACTTGCTCCATCTTGGTAGAACCAGTGCAGTTCTGATTTCCTGCACATGAAAATACCTCGAAGGATGAATGAACGGACGCGTTCGGGATGAGAGATTCCGTAGATAAGCGAAAGTGTAGATCCCCATGATCCACCGAAAACATGCCATGTCTCAATGTTGAAATGAGTTCGAAGGGCCTCAATATCGGAAACAAGATGCATGGTTGTGTTTTCTTCCAGGTCAGCGTATGGCGTTGATTGGCCACAGCCTCGTTGATCGAATTGGATGATGTTCCATTTCTGTGGATCAAAATATTGTCGATATGAGGGTTGACTACCTCCCCCGGGTCCGCCATGAATCACGATAACGGGGATTCCGTCGGGGTTGCCTGCACATTCCCAAGCGATGGTATGGCGCTCTGAGACAGGTAGCATTCCAGTGGCATACGGATCGATTTTTGGATACAAGACATCATCGGTGGATTTTGACCCCATGCATCAATGGATGCGAATGAGGATGATGTTGCTTTCGATGCCTTTTTTGGACGTATTGACTCGCAGAACCATGAAGCAAGCAACGGACGTCTTCAACGATTGGGCACATCGAGGCAAAGACGAGGGTATGGAACGCGGCCATGGGCCTTCAGTCAGAGAAATGCTGGATGCTGCTCTCGAACGTGTTTTATCGGAGGGCGATTCGTTTTCATTTGCAGATTTGGGGTGCGGGAACGGTTGGGTCGTCCGCTTGGCCGGTCAACACGAACAGTGTCAGAAAGCCGATGGGTTTGATGGTGCAGAACACATGATAGAGAAAGCAAAGGCTACTGACTCAACCAACGAATATCACCTTGCAGTGTTTCCACAAACAAAACCTCCTCAACAATACGATCTTATCCATTCAATGGAATTCATCTACTATCTTCACGACCCGAAACAAATGCTTCATTCGATTCATGATGATTGGTTATCGGAAAATGGGTGGGCAGTCATCGGCATTGACCATTATGAAGAACACGAGGAAAGTCTTGGCTGGCCAGAAGCTCTTGATGTACACATGTCCACATTTTCCGAAGCAGAATGGATTCAGATGTGGAAGGATGTCGGATTTACTGAAGTCCATGCATGGCGGGCCAATGCCTCTTCAGATAAACCCGGTACGTTGGCTATTCTTGGTAAGAAAAGTCAGCATTAATGCCCAAGTCCATCCCTTGTGGACCGCACAATCGTACGTCGCCTTTGAAGAATGGACATTTTTTGCAGGTATCGATGAACTCCAATGGAAGTCGTTTTGGCTCTTCAGTTCCATTGGGATCAGCAACCAAATGTGCCATCCAATCGAAGAGATTGAGCAATTCCTTCTCGGCTTCTTCGTACATTCCATCAGGCATCTGAACAAAACGTCCGGTGGTGGCGATCAACAGAGCAGGGGGGCGTATTTCTCTACGCTTTTCGACTGGCTTTTGCTCTTCTTGACGACGAAACACCAATGAATACAACGTGAGTTGAAGACGGTGATTTCGAAGCATTTCGAATTCTGCATCATTTTGAGGTTCAAAGGAAAATGGTTCATCAAGAGATTCGTACAAGGGATGGTTTTCCAACTGTTCCTCTCGGGCTCCAGAGGTTTTCAAATCCACGACCTGTATCCAAGGTTGCTCCCCATCCACACCTGCTAGAGCTATATCCGCCTGGCCTTCAAAGAGTATGTTTACTGAGTCGATGAGCCTGACATATGGTTGTTGCAATTGTGTGAGCGGAGAACGGACGACGCCTTCCAGGTTGACTTCATGGTCGAAAAAGAAGGATGCTTCCGTACGCAACCCTTCGATTTCGCAGCCATTGACTTTTTGTCCTTCCGCCATTCGTCCAAGTGAACCTTTCGTCAGCAATGTTGCCAACTGTATGATTCTTGACCTCGTCTGGTGTTGTTCTTCAGGTGATAGGCGATGCCATTCGGACTGTGAGTGTGTGGCGTCATCGATTTCTTTGCTCGAAAGGAGCTGATTTGGCTGTGAATTCAACCAAACTGGGCTCAGGTTGAATTCCTCAAATTTCATTTCAGCAGGGTTTGCTAATCCAATCTCAACAAGTCTGTGGAACATGGAACCGAACGATGTTGCAGAGGGCCAACCAATCGACTCGTACTCCAAATCTTCACCGCTTGAACGGTCCTTTTGATCCTCTTCATCTTGGATGAGGTTTGAGATTCCTCGAATGTTCAATGGCTCACTCTGCCAACCCTTCACATGCGACAACCAATATCGCCTGCGGCACGAATTTGCAGTATCCAATCCGTGTGCAGTCATTCGAAGTGTTGGTGATTGATGTACAATGTGTTGCTCTGATTCTACAACCTCAACCGATGCAGAGAGTTGCTCTTCAATGGCCAACCAATTGGCCAACTGCGAGGTTGGGGTCTGTGTCGAGAAGCAATCGGGGTGATGATACATGCGTAATTGTTGCAGCGAATCGTCCATGAATCCACTTGTATGGAAAAGAGAAATTGGATTGAATACCAATTCCTGTTCACCGTATTCGTCAAGACGTTGGCCGTGTACATCACCATCGAGGTTCCATACTTGTTCTGATCCTGACTGAACCCCCATGTATCGGAATCCGTCCATCATCAAATCTCCCATGTTGTTTCCTTTGGAATTGATTTTCATGGCGATCATCGAATTTTCACCAATTGAACATGGGGCGTTAGGTGAACCAACAAAGATGAGTCTGTCCTTCACTCGTGTAAGCGCTACGTAGAATTGGCGTCGAAGTTCCGCCTGATTCTGAGCCTTGTTCATCTGTTCGGCTAACATCCACAATGCGTCCTCTGGTTTGTCTTTCGATTTCCACGGGTGAATTCTACCTGCGATAACGTCGGGTGTGATGAGGACGTTGTTCTGGGCTTCAATGCTCGAACTACGTCGCCCTGCCTCGAACAATCCAGTTACGATGACAACGGGTGCCTGCAGCCCTTTTGCACCATGAATGGTCATGATTTGGATAGCGCCGCTTGTAGGCGTTGTACTCGCTTGCGGCCCTTTGTTTCCAAGTGTTGCGAATGCTTTCATCTGTTCCAGAATTGCAGCGGGCTCATGACCCAAATCAGCACCAATTTTCTGTACCAGCGCACACCACATCTCTGCAACTTGTCGCTCTGATTCATCGGGGTAGGCAATCAGCAAATCACTGTGATCCAACACGGCATCAAAGACCTCGTAAATCGCACCGTATTGAACCAACTGAGCAAGTGCTTCCAGAAGGGGGCCTTGGGGTGCTGAAACGAAGTACTGTGCAGTATGGGACCAGAAGTTTTCGACATCTGATTCCCCCATTAACTCCTCAATTTGAATGGATGATGCACCGACGATTGGCGATCGAAGGAGCGAATGAACGGCATGCCTCGAGTTTGGCTTGGAGAGGAGTTCCAGAACGGCCATCATAGGTTGGACGACTGGTTGCTTCAACAACTCGCCCTGCTTATCAGCCATCACTGGCAAACCGCGTGCTTGAAGACGCGAGATAAGGTCGGGAATGTGTTTTCTTGAATGTACAAGAATCATCACATCTTCCGGAGATATTGTTTCTTCTGGCTCTATTTCAACGTAAGCAGCTGCATCGGATGACCAAATCCGTGTTGGTAAACCTCGAACAAGAGTGTCCAAGCGTGATGCGATAAGTTCGTGTTCAAGGTGGCGTAAATTTGCGTTTCTTGCATCGTAGAGGTTGTACCCTTCCAGCATATCCAAGGGCAATTCTCCCGTGTCATTCTGGGTTGGCAGAAGCCATTCGATCGTTCCAGTATGAGAGGTTTCGCGTCCATCTTCGAGAGGTTGGGCAGTAGCATGGAAATCTCCAGGGAATTGATGATGCCGAGCGTCGAATGTGTCATCAAACATGTTGTTGAGTGTTCGAAGCAAACCTGGTGCGGTTCGGAAATTCGTACGGAGTTGTATGTGCCCTTCTGCTCGCTCCTGCGCTGTTGTATCTTCAACTGCCAGTCCTGAGTCATCAATTCCAAAGGAAACGTATTCCCATGGCGCTGATTGTTCGTCGCGGGAATAGTCCGATGCTTGAATGAACGACCCTGACTCACCACCAGCGCCAACCGGGCGAGGATCTCGGCCATGCCCCGATTGGATGAATGGTTCAAGCCTCGGCTCATTCTGTTCAATGCTGTTTGCAACGCGAATAGATGCAACCATTCGGCGCATGACGGTCACTTCGGCTTGTCGAAATCGGTAGATGCTTTGCTTCATATCACCAACAATACAGATGGTTGGATCCCATGGCCCAATTGGTGCTGGATGTTCCTTCGAAATCCCCTCCCGACGACCCCATAGGCGAGAGAGAAGTCGGGCATGTTCGGGGTTCGTATCCTGATACTCATCGATAATGAAGGCACGATATCGGGCACGTATTTGTTTCAAGAGCGCGTAACGTCGTTGCAAATCAAGATACTTCTCCTCTTCACCTTGCATCAGCGTTAGTGCTCTACGTATGTGTTCATCTGACCATGGCTCATCCCCAAGATCATCCAAAGACTGAACCGCCTCGGGAGGATACCAGTGACGAACAATCGCAGGGCAACGCACGAGTAGTAAATCACCAACCATCAATTGTACATCATCGAAGTCATGCGCTTCTTCTTGCGATTTTAAATGACGAAGCAAATCTTGACACCCTGAGTGAACGATATACAAATCGTTCAGAACCTCGACCTGTAGGTCTCTCGAAACGCGCATCTTCATGTGGGGAGGTTCTCGTGCGATTTCAAGACCGAGAAGTTCTCGATCGTAACGTTCGTTTGGTTCCCTGTGAAGGAATTGGCGTGATGGATTGAGGCAATATGCAACCTTGCAGAGCATGAAAACAAGGCGCCCGTCAGCAGGGTCATGAACACGGTCTTGCAACCGCTGACCAGCATCCGAAGCTAAGGCCGCTGCCTGTTGTTTCAATGGCTGCACATCTTCTGTTTTGAGCGAAGACCATGTCACCAATCCTGCGGGCCAGCCTGCGAGGTAATTCCCTCGCGGGAAATTTCCACCTTTCAAAATGGAAGGTGTTACCTCATCAAGTTGGGCAGGTGTCGTAGCAGAGGCTACAACTTGATACAGCCATTGCAGACGCTCCATTGGTTCATCAGGAAGTGGCTCACGGGCGAGGTACGCCAGTTGATTGAATCGTGTATTGGTTGTTTCTGTTTGAGCTGGTGCAACAAAGACGGTATGATGATTGAGGAAAACATCCACCCACTCATTGAGGATGGCATAGACATCTTCAATCACGGGGTCGATCAAATGTTCACATTCTTGCAAGATCATATCTTCAATGAGGCGGTAATCTGGAGGCGTTTCTCCATCCCAGGGCATACTTGCTCGAATAGAACGAGATCGCAAACGACGTCTTGATTCCTCGACGAAAAGCGACGATTCCAGCAACCCCTCCAGAACGGTTTGAGCGCTCTGTTGCCCACCAAGTCGGATTGCCAGACGGTTTCGTGCAGCGATGAAATCGTCAGCGGATTGAAGCATTCCAGCCTCGATAGCATCCCGCGCATTGCGAATCCTCCACGCGGAATTCAATGCTTGAGTTCGAAGAAGCGGTGCTTTTTCATCAGGCAATTGCTCCTTGCTCAGATGAAGAGCAACCGAGTCGATGTGTGGTGCTAGAATTTCAGAAAGAAATGCATCGATGGTGGAAATCGGAGCTGCCTCAAGCAAGGACATCAGCATCGAGACATCGCCTTGATGACGAAGTCTGGGGTCATGAACGCCCATTCTGTCCTCTTGACTAACAGGATGTGCACGTAGTGACTGAATGCGTTGACGGATACGAGAACGCAATTCTGAAGCGGCTTTACGGGTGAAGGTTATTGCTACAATCTCTTGTGGTAACAGCCCTTTCCACTCGTTCAATGGCGTTCGGTCGCGTTTCGCAGCCAAGACCTTGCCGGAACCGATGGGTTCCTGTCGGATTGGAGGTGGCAAAACATACGTAGCACGTTGTTCGGCAGAGAGGAGATGTTGAACATAGCGCTCGGCCATAACAGTGGTCTTACCTGTACCTGCCCCTGCATCCAAGGCGATGTGCTGGTCTAGGTTGAGACCAAGTCTCTGACTTCGGTTGAATGAAATCATTTTATCTCACCTCCTATCGAGGCCGAAGGACATGCGCTCGCCAGAGAACAATACGCACAATGAGAGCCTGGCGTTGGATGATTCCAACCAAGTTCGCTTGCTTCACGAGCACGTATCGCAGCGGTAATTCGAGAGCTCATCCACGCACGGAAACTGTTGCTCTGGGGGCTTGGTCCTTCGTTCGGTAGACGAAAATGATTGCTTGAATACTCGGTTTGTGATCCGATGTTGAGGAGGGAAGTGTAGGGCTTGAACCTTGGATCGATTTCAACAAAATGCTCCGCGTCATCGCCAACTTCTGAAATCCCAACACCGATCACTCTGTCTCCAGGATGTGCAATCTCCCAAGCACGTGCATAGACAGCAAGTTGAATTTCCTTGAACAAACCAGAAGCATGGCGTGAACCTTCTTGGCCTGGTTTTGGACCTTCAATGGTTTTGATATCTCGAATGATGATGAAACGTTTTGCTGCAGGTTCCTTTTCCTCAAAAATCAAGGGAAGTCCTTCTGCACTTTCATCGAACAGCCCACTCTCATTCAATTGTTCAACGACTTCATCCGAGAAAACAACACTATCAACGCGGTCAATTCTACCTCGAATCTTCAATGAAGAAATCTCCATGGAATCGTTAAAGCCTTGGATTTCAACATGTTGTTCAGATTGCTGTTGAAGAGCCCACTCGCTTGCAATAGGTGACGCAGAAGTCAAGGCAAGATCGGCAAGAAGTAGGCGTCCCAATCGACCACCAATTGGGAGTTCATGACTTCCTTCAATCCATGCATTCCACTCTTCAGGAGAGCACCCAATCAGATCGTTGCAACGGTGGACAGATACAGCGTTTGTTCTCGCTAGCCAAGGTGCCAACTCCGATAATCGACTCAGAACGCTTTGCCATAGTTCCAATTCTGACATTGTAATACCAAGATGCATAGGCACGCCAATAGAAATCGGCTGGCCACCAACTTCGATGCCGAGCATGGTCATAAGATGCTCTTCAATGGAATGAACAAGCGTTCCTTTGGCCAAAGGAGCGATGTCCTCTGAAGGTTCTGGAGAAGCGTCCTTTGCGTGCAGTATCTGCTCAGTCCAAGCCTGACGAGGACAAACAAACCACGGGTTCAAGCGACTTGTTGACCATATCTTTGAAGCCTCATCTCTTGTTTGTGTTGTAAGAATTGCTCCCATATTTTCAGAGCCATAGTTTGGAGGAGGAAGTGGCCTTGGATCAATCGAAGGACCTCTTGATCGCCCGTTCTTCTTGAATCCGAGATGGGGGTAAGTTGGTGCTGTTCTACCTCCTGCTGTTTTAGCTTGTGATACGGTCGGTTGAGTGATGAGATTCGTGGTCGTTAGTAGATTGTTGCGAATCGACCAATCCATTGTACTTCCGTTTGCCATTGAGTTGAATTTTGGTTGACGGCGGAACCTATCGACATGGATTTCTCGCTCGTATCGGGCGGCAACAGAACGGCTTGATTGAACGACTGTCGTTGGTTGACGTGAGGACTGAATCTCAAGTCCTGAGTGTTGCCGTTGGTCTCGAAGCGTATTTTCCGCACGTTCAATCTCCACCTCACTGCCATTGCTGGTAAGCATTGAACTTCGATAGGTCAACACGTTTCCATCATCTCTTGTTACAATCGACCATCCGGCCCCCTCCGAAATAAGCGGCTCGATGAAAGCAGGAGGGCGGCGAATGCTTGACAATTTGCCATTCAGTTCAACCATTGAAAGATATTCGGCTACGGGGGTTGAATTTCCAACGGATTCATCATGTTCCGTTTCGAAAACAATTGCTTGTTGGCTGGCATTGAGCAAGGATTTGAACAAGTGACGAGCACGTCGAATCGGGAGATCGCCATCGGTCAACCCCAATTCAACTCGAACTGCATCATCCACCCAGGGTATTCGCTCAGCCTTCATTGACCACGATTCTGCATCCAAGCCAACGAACAGCGTCATGTCGGCCTCGACCCCGTATGCTTGCCGTGGCGTGCAGATGGTTACCTCAGAATGATTGACACGTTGTTGAGGAGCCTTCGTTTGCTCAGAAGCGAGTCGACATATTTCGACAAAATCAACCCTTGATTCGTACTGAAGCAAGGCATCAATTGCTTGAACCCAGTTTTGGACAGCCCCGACCGAGGCATCATACCGCTGTGTACGACCAAACACCTTCTCCCAATCGCAGGCTTGAAGCATCAATGCAAGAACGTCTCTTGGATCTTGACTGACCTCAGGCAGCAGTAGAGGTGCCTGTGATGAGGTGCCGATGCATCCAGACTCAAGATACGTTAACTCCGGTTTACTGAGAAGTGCTGACCAAGAAACTGCAAGGCAATGCAGCCACCATTGTGTTTCCTCGAGCGCCTGCAGCTCTCGTTCACGGCGGTATTCTTCCATCGAATACGGTGTTGCAGCAGAGAGAGCGCCAAGCCATCGTTGCAATGCTCCCCTGCCACCAAGAACGTGAAAGCTGCGGCCAATGTTCTCAATGACATCCAAATGTGGCCTTGGTCGCCAATCTTTGTTGACTGGATGTTCAAGGTCTATGAACAAGTTCTCCAGAATAGGGAAGGCTTGCGATTGAACAATGTCAAACAACTTGGCAATAGACCAAGCGTCTTGACCGTGTGAGATGGATAGGAACCGGAGGATAGCCTGAACGGCAGACGTACTGCCTACAACATCGGCCTGCGTGTCACACGTAATTCCGATTTGACTCAACCTGCGTCTCCATTCACTGTGCCTATGCTTGTTTGCATCGATGAGTAGAACAGATTGTCCGCCGCTGCTTCTGTAGTGCTGTAATGCAGAGATTGCTGCATCCATCACTTGAGTAGCACGATCAAAACTGATGATGTGAACGCCTTCTGTCGCGTAATCCTCTGGTTTTGGCTCCACCTGTTGAACTGTATGTGCAGGAATCCAGGACGGTAATGCCTCTGTCCTTTCAATCGGCTTGATCTCATCATCGATATATGCGCCATGGAATCCTAGACGGAAGGACCCCTGCACACATACGTGATGTATAGGGCGTCTCGAAGAAAGTGCCTTCAGAAATCGCTTTTCACTCTCCGAGAAATCTGGTGGATGGTTAAGAAGAACAATGCCAGAAATTGAACCAATCGTGTACGGAACTGGAATGTTGGTATCCAAGAGGTGGTCACACAACTTGGCCAACACATGGTGCTCATGCAGCAAATCCTCCTTTCCGAATGAGGAAAGGATTCGTTCGGCTTCGTGCGCACCAGGGTCGTCTTCCCATCTCGACAAAATTTGTTGATTCGTTGCATATGAATGGAGTTTGAGCAATCGTTCGGTTTTCGAAAGTGTCCAAGTTCGAGTCGCATCTGGATGAAGTCGAGGAAAGCGATGCTGTGTGGCAGCTGCAGCGAACTTTTCGTGAACCTGAACAAGCCCGATGGGTGATCGGGGAACCACAACTGGAAATCGGAAGTCTATAGCAAGGGATTTGATGATTCGTTGGAGCGTTGTATGCCGACTGGAATCGACTGACCCTGTCTCTCGAAGTATGGACTGAACTGTGTTTGAGCGTGTTGCCTCATTCGGGTAGATGATGAGCAAATCGTTACCTTCGTTTGCGTTATTGGTGCGAATCCAAGGTGGGACAACCGTTTCTGGAGAACTAGTTTCTACTGTGATGTTCACTGCACTATCCCCACTTTTTCGCATGGAAGACGACTGTATAAAAGGAAACGTACGCGATTTTTGTTATTTT
>CEUK01136611.1_pt1 | contig 25101 bp, 22 predicted proteins | sample 356451 | NCBI WGS metagenome assembly CEUK01 (sample SAMEA2622843, study PRJEB7988) | marine metagenome | isolation source: saline water (ENVO:00002010), including
CTGTCGGAGTTCATTCTGAAGGCGGATGCACCGGTCTACTGGCTGGGCGTCCGCTCCGCGTCCCAGTACTTCGGCGTGCCCGATTCGAAGGCCGGTCAGGTGTCCTGGTGCGATTCGTGTCTGGGTGACATCGACATGAGCGGTGCGATCGATGCCGGGGATCTTCTGATGCTGATCGAGGGATGGGGCACCAGGAATCCGGGGATGCTGTTCGGCCTGGGTGACTCCGCATTCGAGTGCAGTTCGAGCGAGGTCATGCCCGAGGTCGGCATCAAGGATCTGCTCTGGTTGATCCGCCACTGGGGGCCGTGCAACGGGTGGCCGGAAGGGCTTGATTCGCTGCGTCCGGTCGACTGCGACTGATCCGAGTCGCTACAGTGCGTCCGTGCGCATCTGCCTGCTGACAACTCAGGATCTCGACGCCGATCCCTTCCCCGAGGACGACTGGCCGTGTGATCCGCGTCCCTTCATGCCAGAGGCCGAGTGGCATGTGGCGACGCTCGTGGGCAAGGTCAACTCGGTCCGTCAGGTGGAGCAGCTGATCGACGAAGGGGATTTTGATCTCTTCTTCAATCTCTGCGACGGTGCGGCGGATCAGGACATTCCCGGCATCGAGGTCATCCAGAAGCTCGAGGAGCGGGGCGTGCCCTACGCCGGCGCCAGTTCCGAATGCTACGAGCCGACCCGGGTCGAGATGAAGGAGGCGTGTGCACGCCTCGGCATCGCGACTCCCAACTACGTCGTGGCCAGTGCCGAGGAGGACGTGGAGCGGGCGGCACGCGAGTTGAAGTTTCCGCTCTTCGTCAAGCACTACAGCAGCTACGCCAGCGTTGATCTGAGCCGCCGGTCGAAGGTGTTGTCGCCGGCCGGGCTCCGCATCCAGGCCAGGAAGATCATGTCCCGGCACGGCGCGGCCTTGATCGAGGAGTACATCGAAGGCATCGAGTGCACGGTGCTGGTGGCCGAGAATCCGGATGATCCGCTGCGGCCCAAGACCTACACTCCGGCGCAGTATCGATTTCCCGACGGCGAGTCCTTCAAGCACTCCGATCTGAAGTGGGTCGACTACGAGGGACTGTCGTCCTTCCCGGTCTCCGATCCGGTCCTTTCGGATCGACTTCGTGACGAATGTGCCCGGTTCTTCGTGGAGTTGAAGGCGGCGAGTTTCGGTCGATGCGACCTACGGGTCGACGCCTCGGGGACGCCGTACATGCTGGAGATCAACGCCAACTGCGGCATCTACTACCCGCCCGCCGACTACGGCAGTGCGGATATCTGCCTGTCTCTGGATCCCGAAGGGCACGAGGGATTCACCCGCCAGCTCGTGGCGGCGGCAATGGCCCGGCACGCCCGAAGAACCGACACGTCCTGACGGGCAGGGGCGGTGCGTGATCCTGCGGGCGAATCATGCGACACTTGCGGCATGAATCCATTCATTCCTGTTCTCCTCACGACCTTGCTGGCATGTTGCGGATGCGCCCCCCGACCGGTTGTCGGGGTGTGTGACGCAGGCCCCCGGGTGGTCTGCTTCTTCGGTGGGGGCGAGTGGCGGTTCGAACGCATGACTCACTTCATTCCCGGTTTCCTCTCCTTCGGGGGCGACGGTTCGATCTCCCAGTGGGATCTCCGTGGGACGGTGCAGCAGGCGCATGCCGCCGGGGTGAAGGTCATCGTGAGCTTCGACGGTCAGCATTGGCAGGAGAACTTCCTTCCGATGAGCGACAACGGTGACGGGTCACGCGATCGATTCATCGCGAACATCCTCGCCTTCTGCCTGGAAAACGACATCGACGGCGTGGACTACGACTGGGAGATCGGCGGTGGATTCAACGCAGAGCAGCAACGCCTCTACAGCGATCTGGTGATTGAAACCAAGCGTGCCTTCGGGCCGCATGATCTCACGGTCAGCATCGACGCCTACTTTCGAGACGAGATCGATGCTCGCGCCATCGAAGCCGTGGACTGGATCCAGTTGATGGCCTACCGCGACATGGACGAGCTCCGGGCCATGATCGAGTATTGGCATGCCCGGGGAGCGACGGCTGACAAACTGGTTCTGGGAATGGCCATCGGATGGGGGCACTCCGGGGAGGGCTTCGATCGTGATCTTGTGCGTGAAAAGGCTCGCCGGTGCCTCGACGGGGGATTTGGCGGGGTGATGCTGTTCCGTACGGACCTGGATGTGCCGGATGGTGATTCGATGCTTCAGATCGTTCACGACACCTTGCATGCCGAGTGATTTGCATGGGACGGCGGCGTCGTTATAATTGAGAATCATTCTCAAGTTATTCCGGACCGGCGACAAATACAGTGTTGCATGGTTCGTTTCAGGAGTGCTCCTTCGTGAAGCAGATTCAGATTTCCAGTATCCGAGGCATTTCCAGCGTGTCACTGCGGCGAGGGGTCGGCGGTGTGGTTGCGTGTCTGTTCGCGGGTCTGATGTTCGGCGTCTCGTCGGTCGCCTCGACGGTCGAAGACGATGCCGTGAAGGAAACTCCCCGTCCCGCCGTGGTCGTCGAGCAGAAGGACGTGCGCATCGCAACGCTGCTTCCCTTTGCCGCCGACCAGTTGCTGGCGATGGGGGTCACACCGGTCTGCGTACCCGGTCTGCGTGGAGACACCTCGCCGGCCTGGAAAGAGATTCCGATCATCCAGATGGATCACAGCGCGGGCCCCAACCTCGAGCAGCTGATCGCGGTCGAGCCGGACTACATCGTGACCGCTTCCGTCTATGCCCAGTTCATGCCGCAGATCGAGTCGATCACCAAGGCCGAGATCATCTACATGGACGTCGATTCCATCGAGGTCGCCATGAAGTACATGAAAAAGCTTGGTGAGATATCCGGTCAGCAGGAGAAGGCGGCCGAACTCGTGAAGTCCGTGCAGGAGCGTCTTCTGAAGCCGTCCGATGTGAAGGATGCCGAGCGGATCAAGGTGCTCGCGATCTTCGGAACGCCCCATTCGTTCTACGCCTTCATGCCCGAGAGCTACCTGGGCGATCTGGTCAAGCACGGTGGCGGTCGCATCGGTCCTGATGGCCTCGTGTCGCACAAGGTCTACAAGGGACTTGCTCCCTTGAGCATGGAAATGGTGATCGACTACAACCCGGACCTGCTGCTGGTGCTCTTCCACGGTCCGGAGGAGACGTCCCGTGCGATGTTCGAGGGAGACCCGCTCTGGGGCTCGCTGAATGCAGTCCACGAGAACCGGATGTTCTTCCTGTCCGATGATCTCTATGCGATGCGACCGGGCTCCAAGCTCGATCTTGCCATCTCCCAGGTCCACGGGTACGTACAAAGCGTTTCCAGCCGACTGCAATGAGTACGCCACTGTCAATATCGACCCGGTTGTCGACGACGCCGGGTCGGAAGCAGTGGGCCCGGGTGACCCTGGGTTCATTGCTGGTGCTGGTCCTGATCCTGATCGGTCTGATGTTTTCGCTCGCACTGGGTGCGGTGGACATCCCCCTGGAGAAGATCTTCGACATCGCCATGGGTGAGGGAGCCCGGGCCCAGCGTCAGATCGTGCTCGAGGCCCGACTGCCTCGGGCCATCGCCGCGATTCTCGTCGGATGCAATCTCGCCGTATCCGGCACCCTGCTCCAGGCCGTGACGAGGAATCCCCTCGCCGATCCGGGGCTGATCGGGGTGACCGCGGGGGCCGCGCTGGCGGCCACCATCGTGCTGGCGGTCTTTCCCTCCTCCGCGATCCTTCTTCCCATCGTCGCATTCGTGGGAGCGATGGTTGCGGCGGTAGTGGTCTACGTGGTCTCCTGGCGACCGGGCGCGGGTTCGTCGCCGATGCGGATGATTCTCGCGGGCGTCGCGGTGAATGCGGTGCTCGGCGCCGTCATCGGCGTTCTGATGACGGCTTTCGCCGATCGAATCCCGGCCATGATGTTCTGGACTTCCGGTTCCTTCAACGGTCGTGGGTGGGGGCACATCTCCATGCTGTGGCCCTATACGGTCGCCGGTGTCGGTCTGGCTCTCTGGCTTCGTCCGCAACTTGCGGTCATGGAGCTTGGCGACGATTCGGCCACCACGATGGGGGTCCCCGTGGAGCGGACCCGTCTCATTGCCTTTACGGCCGCTGCACTGCTCGCTGGATCGGCGGCCAGCGTTGCCGGGCTGGTGGGCTTCGTCGGGCTTGTGGTCCCGCATCTGATTCGCCTGCTGCTCGGAGGCAACACCTTCCTGATTCCCGTTGCCGCCGTGGCCGGTGGGGCGCTCCTGCTGTGGTCGGACCTCGTCGCCCGGCTAGCGCTGGCTCCGGCCGAGATTCCGGTCGGCGTGGTCACCGGTCTCATCGGCGGTCCGTACTTCATCTATCTGCTCTATCGGGCACGGTGGCTGCGATGACGATTTCGGTCCAGGACCTGCAGGTGCATCTCGCCACAAACCACGTGCTTCGCGGCATCGACTTTACGATCGAGCCCGGGGAACTGGTGGCCGTGCTCGGCCCCAATGGTTGCGGCAAGTCCACGCTGCTGCGAACGATTTCGGGAATCGTGTCACCAACCTCCGGATCGGTCCTGCTCGACGGTGAGCCGTTGCGTGCCCACCGTCGGCGGGAACGTGCACGCCGCATCGGTCTGCTGGGACAGGCCGACGTGGTTCCGATGATGACGACCGCCCGGGATCACGTGGCGATCGGTCGGCATCCGCACCGGGTCTATTTTCGACACGGATCCCGTGAAGACTCCGAGGCGATCGAGCGGGCTCTCGATCTCTGTGAGATTCGGCATCTCGAGGATCGTCCGGTCGAGCGCCTGTCCGGCGGTGAACGCCAACGCGTCCGGTTGGCCACCCTGCTGTCCCAGTCGCCTGCGATCATGCTGCTGGACGAGCCGTTCACCGGTCTCGACCTCGAGCACCAGTACGCCTTGCTGCACCTTCTGGAGCAGCTCAATCGTTCGGAAGGTCGAACGGTGGTGGTGGTGCTGCACGATCTGGAGATTGCAATGCGATTTTTCGATCGCCTTCTGGTGTTTCAGGAAGGGCGGTTGGTGGCCGATGGCCCTCCTAACACCGTCATGACCCCGGGATTATTGGAATCTGTCTTTCGTATTCATGCTTCCATCGCCAGGGAGCCAATTTCAAATCAGCCTGTCATTGTCTGTGATCGTCCGGTACCATCGCAGAATAGGCCTGAGTCATCGGACAGCTGACTCACGGCCAACCCGTCTACGGTGCAAATGGAATCATGAGGAGAAGATGTCCATGGCTGAGAACGCCCATCACCATCACGGAGCCCCGGCGACGGGGTTCCATCGTATGCTCAAGGAAGGGACTCAGGCCCTGCACGATCAGGCCGAGGCCGGCAACTTTCAGGTCCGTATGGTGAACGGGGAACTGGCTCGTCTGGAGTTCGCGGCCTTTCTCGGTCAGATGCGGCATATCCACGCCGCATTCGATCCCGCGATCAAAATCGCTGCGGAAGCGGACGATCGGGTGGCCCAGCTTTTCGACGAATCGCATCTCCGTCTGGGACGAATCGATCAGGATCTGGCCGATCTGGACTCGACGGCCATTGCGGAACCACTTCCGTCGACTCAGAAGTTCGTCGAGTACATCGGTCATCGTTTGAACCAGCATCCTGCTTCCCTCATCGGCGTCCTGTACGTCAAGGAGGGGGCCACCAATGGCAACAAGATCGTCTCCAAGCGGCTTCAGCAGGCCATGGAGCTCAAGCCCGATCAGGCCATGCGCTACATGGATCCGCACGGCAAGGATCAGCGTCGCAACTGGAATGCCTTCAAGAAGACGCTGAACGAGCTTGATCTGAACGAGCGGGAGCAGACAGACTGCGTCCAGGTCGCGCAGGAAACCTTCCAGATGGTCATGGATGTCTCGCGGGAGCTTCCGATTGCCCAGGCCACCACGGCCTGAGTCCGATCCTGCGATCAGTCAAATCTTCTCACGATTCACCCAGGTACACCCTGCCGTTCTCGTCGATCACGGTGGCGGGGTTCCATGCGATCTCCCACGTGAATCCGTCCGGATCCGCAAAGTAGCCGCGGACGCCGCCCCAGGGGGGTGACGACGCTTCCTTCAGGACCCGCCCTCCGCACTCGGCTGCGTGCTGCAGCAGTCGGTCGATGTCCTTCCGTTCACGGACATTCTGCGAGAGGGTGGTGGTCAGGCCGGCCGTCGAACCCGCCGGGACCCCGACATCGGTCGCGAGGGCCGTCCGCGGAAACAGGGCCAGAAGCTGGCCCCCCAGATCGAAGAAGGCGACGTGTTCGTTACTCCGGGAATGTTCCTCGAGCCCCATGGCACGATAGAAGTCGCGACTTCGTTGCAGGTCCTCGACTCCGAGCGTGACAAAGGAGATGTTGGGGCGAAGTCGAGTCATGGTGGAGAGGCTCCCCAGTCGGAGATGGCCGCAAGAGGCGTCTGCGTTCTGTGTGCTGCTCGTTGCGATGATCCTGAAGGCAACGCGGATATTCATCATCAGGATAGGGGAAGAGCCGCTGGAGGCGGGGGGGAATCTCGCATGCGATTCAAATCGACCCCGGGATGGGAACCGGAAATGCCGGACGCTACTATTTGCGGCATGAAGACACCCGAGGTGATCATCGTCGGAGCGGGCATGGCGGGACTGGCATGCGCTAGAACGCTCGATGCCGCCGGCATCGAAGTGCGGCTGCTCGAGTCCACCGATCGGGTCGGCGGTCGACTGGGCAGCGAGACACGCAACGATGTGTGCTGCGATCTGGGATTCCAGGTCTCGATGGACAACTACGCCGCCTTGGAGGATCTGGTCCCTCGTTCACTGGTTCCACGACGGTCGTTCGTCCCCGGCGCCATCGTCTGGGACGGTAAACGCCAGACCCGGATCGTCGATCCGAAGCATTCGCCCGGTTCCGTCCTTCCGCTGCTCGTGTCGGGATTGGTGCGGCCCCGCGATCTGATCGCCTCGATCCGATGTCGGAGGTGGTCGTCCCGTGCACTGCCCCCCAGATTCGAGGGGGCGACCGCATCCGATGTCATCACGGCGGCCGGATTCGGCGACCGCTTCGTCGAATGCTTCCTGCGACCGTTCTTCGGAGGGGTGTTCCTCGACGAGACCCTGCAGGTTGATGCGGGCCGCTTTCTGAGGACACTCGCCAGATTCGCCTCCGGTCGGGCCGAACTGCCCGATGGTGGAATGCAGCGTCTTGCCGAGGCGATGGCGGATCCGATTCGATCACGCATCGAGTTCTCGCGGTGCGTGGAGACGCTGACGCCCGACCCCGGTATTGCGTGTTCCGATGGTGCACGGTTCACGGGGCAGGCGGTCGTCCTCGCCGGTCCGATCGATCGAAGCCTCGACCTCCTTGGTCGTGAGCATTCGAAGGTCGAATGGAGCAGCACGAGGGCATTTCATTTTCGTGCCGACACCGCCGTGCTGGAGGAGCCGCTGATCGTGCTCAACGGGAGTGGAGGAGGGAGGTTGAATCTGCTCTGCAGTCCGACCGCGGTTGCGGACGGATACGCCGCCCATGGTCAGCATGTGATCGTTGCCAGTTGCCGTCCATGCCGCGGTGGAGCGCCCCGCGCAGATGTCGACGAAATACGTGCCGAAGCCGGTCGCATGCTCGGTGTTGATCCGAACCGGTGGGAGTTCATCCATGAACAACGGATCGACCGTGCGCTCCCGTGCCGACCGACGAACATCGATCCGGCAGGATTGCCGGATCGTGTTCATCTGATCGGTGACGGGTTGGACGACCCCTCGATCGAGTCCGCCGTCCGCAGCGGTGTGGCGTGCGGCGAACGGATCATGAAGTCGATGGCCTGAAGAAAGTCAGTCCGTGGCGGTTTCCACGCGGGTGCTCACGCTGGGCTCTTCGCTCCAACTGAGGCCGTGTCGGATGCCGTCCAGGGCCATGCCCTGGAAGGATGAGGTCAGCGTCTTGTCGGTCACCACGCGGGTCATCTGGGTGCTCATGGTCAGGCCCCCGAACCGGCTCCCTTCGTGAGAGGAAACGATGGTGACCTTTCCGCCTTCATCCGTGATGGAATCGACCTTGCCGTGGATGACGGTTCCGTGGTTGTCGAGGTAGATGGTGGCGATGTGATCGTTGACCGGATCCCAGTACATCAGGTAGAGATCCATGCTCTGGCCGGCATCATCCGTGTAGAACGACTCCTGCTTGAGCACCCGCTGGTCGGCCAGCCAGGAGATGGTGGTGCGCAGGGTTCGTCCGTCGGGAAGGGGCATGTCCCACGTGCCCGCCAGTTTGGTGGCCTTCATGAGATCTCCGACGGGGTTGGCCCGGACCGCCTGGCTGACCCAGGGGGTTCCATCGGCACCCTGTTGCACGGAGTTGCTGCGGGTGTTCATTCCCGTGTACGTGACGGATTGGATGTACGTCGTGGTCTTGCCCTGGGACTCTTCGGTGTATTCCCAGTGGATGGTGTCATCCGTCATGCCCTTGAGGACGGAGTTGCCGTGGTACGGCTTGCCCATGTCGTAGCCTGAGAAGCTGGCGACCGGTGCGCCGCTCTTTGCATCCCAGCCCATCATTCCGCAGCCGGTGGAGATGACCCGCCCGTCGTTGGTCACCATGTGGTAGCTGTGCACCAGTTGTCCCGTGCCCGGCTCGTAGCGCATGGTGTTCGTCCCGGTGTAGGTGAGTCCGGCGGGAATTCCGACCCACATTTCCTTGGTGACGCCGGTTTCGACCCACGTGCCGCAGGCTCCACGATCCAGATGCCAGTTGACGAACTCGTCCATGGAGGACGGCATCTTCATGCCATCATCGGCGTGGGTGAAATTCGTGAAGATTGTGCAGGAGAGCACGATCGCGATGATGTGTAATACGTTGCGCATGGAGTATGCCATTCTTTGTCTAAGAGGTGAAAGGGAAATCAGTCAGCGGATGCGACTGGCGTGCCACAGTAGCAGGAAGCGGGGGGGATGACGTCGGCGCTCGCCCAGGCCCTGCGGAAGGCGTCGTCGATGCGGGCCGCCTCCTCGCCGCGTCCCTGGCCGCGCAACGCATCGCGGAGACCGAGCAGCGCCCAGCCGTTGGCCGGGAAGATCTCGAGGTCGCGCAGGTACACCCGTTCGGCATCCTTGTATCGGCCGTCGACGATCAGCAGGGCTCCGTAGGCGTGTCGGGCCGGCATCATCCAGGGGGCGGGCTCGGCGTAGACCAGTCGTTCCTCGATCGCCACGGCCTCCTCCAGCAGTTCGAGCCCGCGATCCCGATTGCCGGCCTTGAACTCGATTTCCCCTTCGAGGACCAGTCTGGCCAGCGGCATGATCTCGATCGCCGGCTGGTTGCCCAGCCACCAGTCGCCCTCGGGGATCCTCTTCACCGCGACGTCGAAGGCGGCAAGCTCCTCGCGGGCCTCGGCGATCCGGTCGGTGTTCGCGTAGGCGACGCCGCGTGCATAGTGCCGCAGGCATTGACCGACCGCGGCCCACTCCGGCGGTGCGGGTTCGACGAGGATCTCGTCCCACATCCCGAATCGAGCCAGCACGTGCCACTTGCTGGCCGACACGCCGTCGCTGATGGAACCAAGGGCCTGCATCAGCGGAGGCGGAACCTCCTCGGTGATGGCGCGGGCGGCGGCCACGGCTTCCCGCTTCCGCCCCTGCATGGTCGCGGCGAAGGCGAGGAAGTGGCGGTTGTGTGCGGTGTAGAAGCGGTATTCGGCCGCGGCGGGATCGCCTTCGAACCATGCGTCGTCCAGAGCGGCGGCCCTTCGGTTGCAGTCGGCGGAATCGTCGTAGCGTCCCGTCTGCATCCAGATGTGCGACGGCATGTGGACGAGATGTCCCGACGCCGGCACCAGCGTGACCAGTCGATCTGCGGCGGGTTCGGCGATCTGGGGCCACGGCGAGGATTCCATGGTGTGGATGTACAGGTGGTTGGCGGCCGGATGATTCGGGTGCCGCTGCATGACGTTCTCGAGGATCGCTCTGAATTCCGGCGTCCGCTTGATCGGTTCGCCTTCCAGCGTCCAGTACTCCCAGGGCTGCATGACCATCATGGCTTCGGCCGTCCAGACCGCGACATCGGGATCCAGCGGGTACCGATCCCGGACCTCGATCATCGCGTCGAGGTAGGCCTGGTTCTGTTCGGTCAGGTCCTCGGGCATGGGGTAGTTGTACCGGTGCGCGATCGCCTCGATCAACGCCCGGTTGGCGCCGGTCTCGTGTTCCTTGAGTTCGTTCGCACGCTTCGCGGCGGCGTAGCTCCATTGATCCTTGGGCGGATCGATGCCGGGGTTGTTCTGGTTGGGGCCGCCCGAATAGGCGATGCCCCACCAGGCCATGGCGCAGTTCGGGTCGTGCACGGTGGCCTGTCGGAAGGAGCGGATGGCTCCATCGAAGTTGTAGCCGTACATAAGGGCCAGGCCCTGGTCGAACCAGCGGCGGGCATCCTCCGAATCGGTGTGGATCGGACGTCGGTGCTCGCCCAGCCGATCGAGGATCATCGGCGGGGGGGAGCCCGCAGCCGGCAGTTGGGGGGTGGTGTCCTCGGTCGTGGACGCGATGGTGGTGGTTGCGACGAGGAGGGCCGCAGGCAGACTCCTCAGGATGGTGCAATGCATGCCGATGACTCCTTCGAAGAGTCCGGATCCTAGCACGCCGGGACGGACCGCATCGGGGGAACATTTTCCCGTCCGGAGGTCTAGAATCAACTCCCGGAGACCACCCATGCGCATCGCAATCCCAATCATCATCGTGCTGTTCGTGTCCACGGTCGAAGTGCTGGCCGCCAAGCCGGAGGGGGGAGACGGCGGGCAGTTGGCGCAGTTGGGCACCTCCCTCAAGGCGGCCGTGCTCAGCGGTTCGATGACCGAAGAGGATGCCCGTGCGATCTGGGAGTCGGCCGGCGAGGTCCGCAAGCTTCAGGCCGAGATGGAAACGCTCCTCGCGGACGGGAGCCAGGAGGAGGTCGGTGAGGATGCCAAGTCCCAGACGCTGCGTCTGATTCCACCGGATCCCCGATCCCCCCGTCTCCTTCTGCAACCGGAGTTCCTGAAGCGGGACAGTCTGACGATCATCGAGTCGATGGAGCTCGATCCGCAGCGTTCGGAGATCGTCGATCTCGTCTTCCGCGACTACGTCGGCAGCTACGAACTCATCTCGCAGCCGCTGGTGACGGCTCTGCAACGGTACCGGCGATCGCAGGTCGGTCGTGATCTGGCCGAAGCCGTGGACCGGCTCGATCGGCAGTTGTCCACGCAGGACATCGACATGACGGCGGCCATGGACACCATGCAGGAACGTCTCGAGGAGTACGCCCGCCAGGCCGTGGCCAAGCAGGGCGCCGAGACGGAGGAGGGCCGGGAGAAGTCCAGGGCCCTGGCCCAGGAGTGGGTCGCTGAGCTCGAAGGCGGGCTCGATTCGCTCGACGAGAACATGAACCGGCTTCGGGAGCGACTGGTCATCGCCATCGAGCAGACGGAGCAGGCCGGTTCGGAGGTCACCCCCGAGGATCTCTACCGGCTGGCCACGGCCCTCCGTCAGCAGCGGGATGCGATCCGGACCGATGTGCTCGAGACGTTGCAGTTGACCATCGCCGAGGATGGGGATCAGGAGCGTCTGGCCGGACTCCGGTCCGCCATGCAGCGTCTCCAGTTCACGTCGGGGCTTCGGCTGGCCCGGCTGGGAGGAGAGCGCATCGATCCCCGTGCGGTGCTGGAGGGTTCGGTGTCGGCGGGTGAACCCGTGCGGATGCGTCTGGTCGAGATGGAGCCGCAACTGGCCGGACTCGCTCGGAACCGGCTGGACACGGCCCTCGATCGCGAACTGGCCGGGATCCGACTGATGGTGGAGGCCCGCAAGGCCATTGACGAGTTCGGCGGCGAGGAGTTCGTTCCCGGAGAGCGATGGGAACGGATCATCGATCCGTACGCGGATTCCTGGCAGTCGCAGATCGATGCGTCGGTCGCCTGTCGGGACGGCATTCTGGATGCGATCGACGAACTCACGGTGCTGCTGATGGAGCAGGAGGTCGAGTCGGCCTTTGCGTATCGCGATCTCGCCCTTCGGCGTGGATTCCCCGATGAGATGCGGGTGCGCTGGTACGACCGGGCCTTGGCCGCGGCGCTGGAGTTGGATGGGCTTGCGGAAGAGGTTGCCGCGGCGATCACCGAACTCCGCGACCGGGTTTCGTTCGAGGCTCGCGCCATTCGCGATCGTGCGATTGCGGGGCGCATGGAGCGTGACGTCGAACTGGCGAACGCGCCAGTCCTCAGCCTGTGGGGACTCGAGGACGACAAGGGCGCGTTGTTCGAGGAATCCGATTGGCGCGGCCGCGAGTTCGAGGCCCATCGTCTTCTCAACGACGAGGTCGAGGATTCGCTCCGCATCCTCCTCGATCCGGTCCAGTTCGATCGGCTCCCTCCGCGACGCTGGCAATGGTCGGACGAGGCGAAGGAGAAGGAACGGAAGGCGGGCGCGAAGCGATCGGGCCGTGGCAAGGGATCCGGCGGCAAGGGATCCGGCGGCAAGGGATCCGGCGGCATGGGATCCGGCGGCAAGGACTGACGTGGCCGGGTCTAGCCGTTGCTGCGATGGGTCTTCCACGAAGCCCACAGCATGGCGGCAAAGGGAATCCACCAGATCAGGTCGTTGGTGATGATGAGGTATCCGAACCGCCAGGTGATGGTGCCCGCCAGTGCGGCCTGCAGGAATCCGATCGGTCCGAAGATCTTTCCGAGCAGTCCAACCATGACGATCGGCCAGTGTCGCAGTGGATCACCCGCGGCGGCAAGGTAGCCCAGTCCGTACACTCCGACGATCATGCCGATGCACTGCCAGAGGAACAGGTAGCGGGGGGGATCCATCTCGGCGATCGTGAAGAAGCACCCGGGACGAAGGACCGCCAGCAGTCCGAAGGCGATGTTGTAGATGCCGGCGGCGATCAGGACGTACCGCATCCAGGTGTGGCGGCTGGGGCCGTTCATGAGGAACTGGCCCGGGTTGCTCCGAGGCCGCCGTCGATTCCGATCACCTGGCCGGTGACCCAGTCGCTTGCGTCCGACAGCAGCCAGGCGATTGCATTGGCGATGTCGTCGGGTCGGCCGATGCGGCCCAGCGGGTGCATCTTGCGGGAGTGTTCGAGGGTGCGTTCCGAACGGGTGATCGGTTCGGCCAGCGGGGTGTCCACCAGGCCGGGGGCCACGGCGTTGAAGCGCAGACCACGTCCCGCGTAGGTTGCGGCCGCACTACGTGCGAGTCCCTCCACTCCGGACTTCGCGGCCGCGATGGCCTCGTGATTGGGCAGCCCCGTCGCGGCGGCCACGGTCGAAGCCAGGACCACGCTGCCCGGCCCCTTCATGTGCTTGCCTGCGGCCCGTACGGTTGCAAAGGCCGTGGTCAGGTTGGTGGCGATGGTCTCGTTCCACTCCTCGGTCGTCGTGAAATGAGCTGGCTTCAGCAGGATGGATCCGGCCAGACAGACCATGCCGGTGACCGGTGCGCGATCCACGCAGGTGTGGACCGCCGCTTCCAGGGCTTCCGGATCACGTGCGTCGCAGACGACGGTGTCGGCGTCCAGATCGTGGTGCGAGTCGGCGCTTCGACTCAGCACGGTGATGTGGTGCCCCGTGGCGTGAAGGAGGGATACGAGGCACCTGCCGATGCCTCCGCCTCCGCCGATGATGATGGTGTGTGTATCCATGGCTGATGGGAGTCTAGGGCCGTGCGGCGGGTGCCATGGGGATCATTCGTAGGATTCGTCCAAGAACACCGCCCCCCTCACGCTGGCGAGGGGGGCGGCGCCTGGGGCCGGGCGGGCATCGTGCTCAGGAGCAGATGCCGAAGGCGCTCAGCACGATGACCAGATCGTTGAAGTCGACGCGGCCGTCGCGATTGAGATCCTCATCGCAGAACTCGGGTCCCCAGCTGACGTTGAGCGACCACGGGCCGTCGCCGGAGGTCCCGGCTTCGAAGTAGTGGTGCCCGGACGAGACGCTTACGTAGGACTCCGTCCGCTCCGAGGGCATGGCCAGGGAGCCGCAGGAGCTGTCGCCGAGGTACGAGACCTTGATCTCGCCGGTGCCGCCGGGCTGGTGCAGGTCGGCGTACAGCGTGCTTGCGGCATTGTTGCCGACGAAGCGGTATTCCAGCTGCTCCTCGCCGTGTCCCCATTCGACCAGGGCGAACTCCGCCAGGATCTCGTCCCACAGGGGATTGCTGGCCGAACTCGAGGGCGGAAGGATGGGGATGCTCGGTCCGGACGTGAAGGCGCTGGTGGGGGCCGGGCCGGGAAGATCAAGATGCAGCTCCGAACCACCGGCCGCGGTGTCGTTGTAGAAGACGTGGTATCCATCCCCGAGCGTGAGCGTTCCGGCGGATACGGCGGTCGATCCCGATCCGGCCGTGTAGACGTAGATGGAGGTCGCGCTGTGGACGGTGAAGTCCCAGGATCCTTCGATCTGCACCGCGATCTGGAACGGGGCCGAGGTGTTCGTGGTCATGCTGTCGATGTCGAAGGTGTCTCCACCGATCGAATCGTTCCGGTACCAGTGGAAGGAGTCGACGCCGATGGAGACGACCTGGTCGAAGATCATGATGTCCCGGTCCTCGTCTCCCCCGGGAACGATGATCGGTCGATCCAGATCGATCCCGAAGTCGGGCGCGGGGCGTGCCATGGCGGCGGTGGGGAAGAGGACGGCGGTCAGGGAGAGGGTGAGAATGGTTTCTCGCAACATGGTGATGATGCTCCAATGCTGGGGACCGGGCACGGAGAAGTCACTGCAGGACGGCGGGGGGGTTCTTCCCCTGAGGTGGTCCCGGGGTGCGAATCCGGGGTGACCCGTGTCGTCCGGAATGCAGTGCCCTTGCGCGAGGCCTGGTCCGGAGTCATCACCCCCTACGAAGCCCGGAGGGGTGTGTGTGGGGCAGACGCAGATTTTTTATCCCACGGAGCGGCCTCCGAAGGCGGGGGGCCGAACGTTCATCCCAGCAGGAGCGACTCGTCCTCGTCGTCGGCTTCGGGCTCGCCGACCTCGCCGTCGGCCAGGGTGGCTTTCAGATCGTCGAACCAGTCCTGATTGCCCCATCCCACCAGGCGGTGGTCGGTGACGACCAGATAGAGCTCGGCCATGCCGTCGGCGTGGGCGGGGCCCTGCGAGTGAAGCAGCATCAGCCGATCGGTGAACATCGTGTCGTAGACGCTCCGTGCAGAAGTGGAGAGACGCTTCAGCAGACGTGCATCGAGGGCCAGGACCGGGCGGGTGGATCGGCTGGCCGGTACGAGACACAGTGCCGTCTTCAGTTCGGCGGGCAGTTGGTTCCAGCCTTCGGTGTCCAGCCGGGTGTCCAGGCCGTCCTCGAGTTCGTCCACGAGTCCGCGGATCCCCAGCCGGTCGAGCAGCGGGTCGTCCGGTGCGCACTCCAGTGCTTCGCCGATCCGCTGGTCCTGGACCTTGTACCGGTCGGTCACGAAGGCCAGAGAACAGACGAGTTCCTCGGTCTCGACGCCGCACTGTTCGGCGACCGGTTCCAGCAGCGATGCGATGTGGATACGGTCCAGCGGCGTATCGGTGACCAGCGCCACCCGGTCGCCGACCCGCAGCGTGACCGATGCGCAGTCGCCCAGGGAGTGGAGGATCAGCGGGATCTCGAGTCCAGGGGCCGAATCCGTCCCGGGCGGGCTCATGATCGATCTCGACTGTGCGACGAACGGGTAGAAGAGATTGAGTATCGCAAAGAGGCTGCCGCACTGGACGAGGGCACGCTGCAGCTGCCAGAGTGCCATCAGGAAGAGCATCACCATCGGCCAGGTCATCACGTTCGTGATGGCCAGGTAGGCGGAGCCGATCAGGGCGAACCCGAGCACCGTGGAGCTGGCGCTGTTCATGAAGAGGCGGACTCTGGCGTTGGCCAGATTGATGGTGTCGTATTCGTCCAGATACGTCTGCACCCGCCGGTCGTCGAGGAACAAGCCCTCGTATCGTTCCACCCGATGGTCGCCCTCGTACATGTCCTGGTTGTTGATGGAGGAGACGATGCTTCTGGCGTGCCGTCCCATCTCGGGGGCGGACTTGTCGTAGTACGACTCCGAGGTGGACTTCACGTTGGATCCAACGCGGAGCAGGCCCGGCAGCATCAGGACCACGAGGGGAATCATCACCACGGCCAGTCGGACGTCGATGTAGACGAGGATTCCCATCGCGACGACAAGGCGGAGCAGGGGTTCGATGACTCCCACCAGGGCCTGGGTGGTACGTCCCAGCAGCATGCCGTTGCGGCTGACCAGCCGAATCAACTGGGGCTCGTCGAAGGGCATGGAGTCGGGCAGGGTGTGGAGCGCGGCCAGACTCTTGATGGTTTCGTCGGCACAGCGTTCATGCAGCGATCGGCCCAGGGACCGTGCCGTGCGGGTCGCGGCGTAGTTGGCGAATGCGCCGATGGCGGCGATGCATCCGAGCGCGGCGCCGAAGGTGCACAGCACGAGGATCTGGTGGTCGTCGACCAGGTCGGCCAGCCCGTACCGGTCGGGGTGCTGGATGGCGTCCAGTGCGAAGGCGATGAAGCCGATGACGCCGCCCTGCGCTCCCGCGGAGACGGCGCTGAAGATGCCGATGGAAGCGACTCGCTTCCAGTTGGGACGGAGGTGCGTTCCGGCCATCCACCGGTACGCCGACACGAAGCGTCGGGTGCTCTCTCCCAGCCTTCGTAGACGTTCTGTCATGCTCATGGGCGGGGGCTCGTGGAGCGGCAAGGCGAACTGCGGGACTGCAGCGCGGAAGGCGACCCGTATCATACGGGGGGGTGACGTGCACTGCTTTCCATGTCCGAACGGTCAGCCGTTATAATGGAATCATCGGGGTGCAGCGGCCATCCGTAGGCCCCGGTTCGGCGGCATGAACGCATGTCCGCGGACGCAAGGCCTTGCACGAAACCCCGATCTGTCCGCATGCGATTCAACGATCCGATCTCTTGGCTGGGTGAACTTACATGGTGAAGTACCGCTTCGATCGAATACGTGCCGCGGGTTCGCGGTCGCTGGAGCGGGTGCTGACCAAATCACTGTCGCTGCTGCCCAAGAAGCCGGTTTCACTCGAGTTCGGCCTGTGGAAGCGCTACAGCGGTCTGCTGCCCGAGGGGATGCGGCGTCGCCTCAAGGAGGCCCGCAAGCGTGCGATCGTCCCCGGACGCAGCCTGCCGCCGGAGGCCGTCCTGCCGGCCGGTGACGAGGTGGACGGGGCACGGGCCCGTCGTGCTGCCCTGCACCGGGACTACGACGACGGGATGCGCGACTATCCCAACACCCGGCCCTGCCTGTCGATGGACTACCTGGCCGGGTTGATCCGCTGGCTTGCCAAGTCCGACTACAACGTGATGTCCTACCGTGATCTGGCGGGTCCGCTCCAACTGCACAAGGAGCTCATGGAGTTCACCGCGTGGATCGACCGGGCGTCCCAGCGGGACGAGAAGGCGGTGCTGCTGCAGTACGACGTCGATGCCCGTCCCGATGTCACGGCGGAGATCCTGAAGACGCACATCGAGTACGGCGTTCCGGCGAATGCCATGATCTTCCGCCGCAAGATCTTCGACTGGAAGCTCAAGAGGGAGGGGATCGTCGAGTACGACGAGTACGAGCTGGATTACGAGACCCTCAAGGCGTTCGAGCGGATGGGCGGCGTGATCGGGTACCACTGCAACGCCTTCGACCAGTCCGGAGGGGACGACGAACGGGCGATCGAGATCTTCCTGGAGGACGTGGAGGAGCTGCGGAAGCACTTCACCATCGACTACTTCTCGATGCACGGAGGGCACGTCACGCCCGAAGGCAAGTGCAACGCGACGATTCCGATCGAGCCGTACCTGGAGGAACTGGGACTCACGTGGGTGCACAACGGCCACTCCGCCATGTTCCACAGCAACTGGGCCGACGGTGGGGCGTCCAATCCGCTGTACCGGAAGGAGTGCAACGATCTCCTGGACTTCCTCCTCGCGACGAATCCCGGTGAACGGTGCCGACTGCTGTTCCATCCCCAGTACTACAACGACGAGTCCAACTCCCGCTTCGACTTTCCGGTCATCCAGGATGCCCGGTGGACCCGGGAGACCCGCCGTTGCGCCGAGGTCTCCGGACTCGACGGAGAGCAGTACTGGTCGGATCGGGTGGCTCTGGCCAGGGACGAGATCATCGAGTACAACGACCTGTTCGAGGCCCGTCAGGAGGAGCGACCGGTCTTCGTCAACGGGATGAGCCGATCGGGGACCACCCTGCTGGTGAGTATGTTCGACGCCCATCCGGACGGGGCCATGGCCTACGAGTCGTATCCCCGCTATCTGCACACGCCTTCCGACGACGGCGTCCTGACCATGGAGGAGTTCACCTACGCCTACCAGGTCCTCCTCAACTACGACGAAGGCACCGCGTTCGAACTGCTCAATCGACCGCCGCTGAGGAATCTCCAGAAGTTCGCCGCCGTGACCAGCTGGACGGGAATGACCACGCAGCAGACGGGTTCGCTGCTGCGCTCGTACCTGACCCGTCACCACCGGATCACGTGCCCGATCGAGGCGCTCAAGATCGTCGCGGCCACCGCGCGGTTCAAGCTGCGAAACCAGGGCGCCGCCTTCTGGGGCACCAAGTGCCAGGGCAACTTCGCGGACTACGTCGCGCTGTGGCCGGAGTCCAGATTCGTCTACATCGTGCGGAACGGCCTCGACATCCTCGCCAGCCAGATGACCAACGGCGCCTTCAATCCCGATCCGGCCAAGCTCGGAAAGCAGTGGGTGCGCCACCTCGAACAGTTCGAGCGGTTCCAGGCCGCCAATCCCGCCTGCAACATGACGAAGGTGGTCTACGACCGGCTGGTCCGCGACCCCGAATCGGAGACCCGGTCCATGTGCGAAGCGCTGGAGTTCGAGTTCCATCCCGGCATGATCCAGCAGCACAAGGGGAAGTCCACGCTCGCGGAGAATCCGCGTGGCCAGTTGTCCGCGGAGCGGGTGCAGCAGCCCATCGACACCTCGTCGATCGGACGCTGGAAAGAGGTGTTGAGCGAGAGTGACGTCGAACAGTTCCTGGCGGGGTGCGGCGGTTCCGAGCAGTTCCTCGCCCACGGTTTCGACTGGAGACGATGACTCATGTGCGGAGTCGGCGGCATCTATCTTCCGAATCCGATGGTGTTTCAGGATGAGCACCGGGCCGTCCTGTCGCGAATGGGTCAGCTCATGGCTCCGCGCGGTCCCGACGCCGAGGGGATTGTCGCCAGGGATCGGGTGGGGCTCGTCCATCGCCGGCTGTCGATCATCGATCTCGATCCACGCTCGAACCAGCCGATGGAATCCGCCGACTGGCTGCTTTCGTACAACGGCGAGATCTACAACTTCAAGAGCATCCGCGCCGAGCTCGAGTCCCGGCACGAGTTCCAGACGTCCTCCGATTCGGAGGTCCTGCTGCTGGCCATCCAGGAATGGGGCATCGACGGTGCGCTCAGCCGTTGTGCGGGAATGTTCGCATTCCTCGCCTACCACAAGGGCACGGGGCGCCTGTACGCCGCCCGTGACCAGCTCGGCATCAAGCCGCTGCTGATGGCGAGGCTCGACGGTGGGGCGTACTGCTTCGCATCGAGCGTGGCGGCCATCGCGGGCGCCACGCCGGACGAGAACTGGCGGCCGTTCAAGCCGGCCCTCGGCTCGTTCTTCGCCCTCGGCGCCTCCTTCACCCGGACCAGTGTGCTCGAAGGCATCGAGCGGGTGGAGCCGGCCCACTACGTCACGTGCCATCCCGACGGACGCTTCACGACCACGAAGTACTGGGAGCCGACCTACCAGCCCAACTTCACGATGGACGACATGCTGCAGGTCGTCTCGGAGTACCAGGTCGCCGACGTGCCTTCGGCTCTCTTCCTGAGCGGCGGCGTGGATTCGACCTTTCTGGCCGCGGCGACGCAGGATCTGGACTGCTTCCATCTTGTTTCCCCGGAACGCAACTACGCGGAGGCCGTCGCGGATCGGTTCGGACGCCGTTTCGTCGCGGTCGATCCGGTGCTCGAGGACTACCACGACGACCTTCGGGAAGTGATCCGGTTCCACGGGGAGCCGTTGATGAGCTGCGGCATTCCCGCCGCGGTCTCGCGTCAGGTCCGGGCGAGCGGGTACAAGATGGCGATCAGTGCCAACGGTGCCGACGAACTGTTCCACGGCTACCCCCGGACTCCGACCCCGGAGTACGATCCCCCGTACCTGCCCCTGCACGAGTCGCCCTCCTACCGGTGGCTCTCGAGCCAGATCGCCCACATCTTCCGCGACGGCAGGAACTTCACCATCGAGGGGCTCGAGGAGTTCGTACCCTCCATCGAGTCGATCACCAACGACATCCTCACCAAGTACCACCTGCCCGGATTTCCGCCTTCGGCAAGCCACCGCTGGATGGAGCTCATGACCTATGTGCTCCACGATCTGAATCCCACGCTCGACGCGGCCTCGATGTTCAACAGCATCGAGGTGCGGGTGCCGTTCCTCGACCACCGCATCGTGGAAGGCGTGCTGTCGTGGGACGCTTCGAAGCTGGTGACTCCGACACTGGGGCGAAAGGCCCCGTTGAAGGAGTACCTGCAGCAGTTCCTTCCCGCGTCGTTCTTCCACCGTCCGAAGCTCGGGTTCAGCATTCACGGCGAATCGCTGGCCTCGATCGTCAAGCTGGCCAATCAGGCCATGTCCCGGGCGAAGCGGTCCGGATTCCTCACGCTGGAACGCGGGGCCAACTACGGCGAACGCGATCGCGACATGATCACCATGGAAGCGATCTGTCTGACGTACCAGGCGTGGCGCGACGTCATGGAGGAGTCGGCATGAGCGTCTCGCGACCGCCGCTGCTGCTGGTGGGGGGATCTCCGTCCAGCGGTTCGACGCTGATCATGAATCTGCTCATGCGCTCGCCGTCGCTCTTCTGCCTTCCGGAGACGGGACTCTTCTGCCACGGCGACGAGCTCGTCGGAGCAGCGGGCGATCCGGAGAGCCGCGCGTTGGACGGCCGGGTGGCCTGGCTGGACACCAGGGCCAAGCTCGGCCAGTTCAGCCATGATCTGGCGAAACGGTACGAAGCCCAGCGTGGTTCGCATGCGACTTCCGTGGACCTCGTCCACGCAATCACGGACGTCGGCGACCGGAAGTGCATCGTCGAGAAGACGCCCGAGAACATCTTCGCGTTCGACCGGTACCTCCGGCAGTCATCGGACCACCGGGTGATCGTGACGAGTCGGGATCTCGTCGGTGTGGTGCATTCGCTGGTCCGCCGGGGGTTCACCATCGTCGAATCCCTGTTGGCGTGGTTCGCGCACAGCTACGAGACCGCCCGGTTGATCCTGGGCCATCCGGGGCAGGTCGTGCACTGCTCCTACGCGGATCTGATCCGCGACCCGGACGCGATGCTGGAGCGGATTCGCCGCGAGGTGCCTCTGCCCTGCGAGCAGCGCGATTTCGTCTCCGGCACAGACGGCGGGGCCCACGGTCTTGCCGTCTCCGGCTGGGAACTGGGGGACACGGCCTGGACCCGGCAGGCGGACGGTTCGGTGCAGGCGGTCGAATCGATCAACCTGCTCGGAATCGCGCTCGACGTCGTCGTGGATTCGATCTGCTTCGAGACGCGGGAGCACGGTCTGGTCAATGCCCGGAACGTGGATTCGCTCCTGTCGGGACACGATGATCGCATCCATCCCGTGGAGGGGGGTGCCGATCGCACGCCCATGCCGGCCGGATCGCTCTACATCGAGTCGCTCGATCGCGCCTATCCGGTCCATCGAATGAAAGGCGTCGCATGCTGAGCAGGATCGCACGCAAATTCGTTCCGTTGGGTCGAGGGCTGGCGCGACGGATGCCCGGACTGGCCAACTCCAGTCTCGGCCGCGCGGCCAAGGCGGCGGTGCGGGAACTCGTCTACCCCTCGACGCAGACCGCCTGGCGTCGATCGCTGCCTTCGTCCCCGTCACCGTCTCCGTCCCCGTCACCGCAGGTCGAGGTCGTTCCGGAACCACCGGTCAAGAAACGGAAGCCGCGAGATCCGGATGAGGTGGCTGGGCTCACCTCCGAGTTCATCGGCTTGGCGAGCGATCGCACCTGCGACATCGTGCTGTGCTGTGCGTTCGCCGGTCGCCATCGACTGCTGGCCAGGGTGATCGCCGAGTCGCTGGCTTCCGAAGCCAGCGTCCGTTGGGTGCTGACGGGCAGTACCGAGGAGGACGTGCAGTTCATCCGAACCATGGCGGAACGTGACAGTCGGGTCACCGGTTTCACGTGTCCAAATCGCCCCCTCGGTCGAAAGTGGCAGACATGCGTCCGCAAGGCGGTGGAGGTCTTCGATTACGACCTCTGCTGCATCGTGGGCAGCGACGACATCCTCTCCGCCAAGTTGCTCGACACGATCGCACATCGCCACGCGATCGCCTCCGAGGCGGTGGGTGAGGGCGAACACATGCCTTCGATCTACTGCGCCCTGGAATGGATCGTCTGGAACGTGGGGACCAAATCGAATCATTCCCCCAACATCGTCCGGTGCAGCTACCGACTGCAGAGCGCGTTCCAGCCGCTGGGAGCCGGCCGCTTCTATACCCGGCGGTTCCTGGATTCCTGCGGTGGAACCATCTTCGACAGTACGCTGGATCGACTGCTCGATGACCGGGGCTTCCAGCGCATCATCGATCAGGGCGCATCCGTCGAGTACTTCTCGATCGAGGACGGGCCGCTGATCAGCGTCAAGGGCGACTGGGGCCAGATGAACGCCTTCGACGCCTTTCTCGAGGCGGACACCCTCGTGCTGGACGAGTTCTCCTTCGCGGGGCAGGCCCTTCTGCGGGAGTCGCTGTCGTCGGCCACGTTCCGCTTCCTGGCCAAGCAGGACAGGATGTCGCCGCAGTTCAACTTCTCGAAGATCCCAACCGGAACCGAGCCGGACGAGTCGACGCCGGCTTCATGACCATTCGCGTGCTTCAACTGTCGACGGTCCATCGCTGGGATGATGTCCGCATCTACCACAAGGTCGCCCGCTCGCTGGTCGCAGCCGGATACGACGTGCATCTCATGGCGACGGTGGACGCGGGTGATCAGCCGGAGCCGGCCGAGGGGATCACGCTGCACGCGCTGCCCGCCCATGCCTCCCGGCTGCGCCGCATCGCATCGTCGCTGATGGCGTGGGTGCGAGCGGGATCGATCCGGGCGCGGGTCGTGCACATTCACGATCCGGAACTGATTCCGTCCGCCCTCGTTCTGCGATTGCTGGGCTGCAAGGTCATCTACGACGTCCACGAGGACTACCCGGACAAGATCCGGGAGAAGGCGTGGATCCCCCGGTGCCTCCGGGGGGTCGGCCGGACGGCGATGCGCCTGATGGAATGGTGTGCGGTCCGTTGCTGCTCGGGAACCATCGCCGCCACCAACCACATCGGACGTCGATTCCCCGGTCGACGTTCCGTCGTCGTGCGGAACTTCCCCGTGCCCGGGCCCGAACCCGCATTCGACGGCGAGCTGCGTGACGGCTTCGTCTACGCTGGGCTGCTTTCGGTCTCCCGCGGCGTACAGGAGATGGTCTCGGGGTTCGTGGGGCTGGCGGACGAATCAGTCCGTCTCGATCTGTTCGGACGTTTTTCGGATCCCGAACTCGAGTCATGGGTGGCTCGCCGGGCCGGTGAGAAGAGCGTGCGTCGACACGGCTGGCAGGACCGGGCGGTCATCGATTCACGTCTTCGGGGTGCGGTGGCCGGACTCGTCGTGCTCCATCCCACCGACACCTACCTGCAGTCGCTGCCCATCAAGCTGTTCGAATACATGGCGGCGGGTATTCCGGTCATCGCCTCCGACTTCCCGACCTGGCGCGACATCATCGATGCCGAGCAGTGCGGTCTCCTGGTGGATCCCCTCGATCCGGCGGCGGTCCGGGATGCCATGCGTTGGATGCTCGACCATCCCGGCGAGTCGGTCGACATGGGACGGCGCGGTCGCCGCGCGGTGGTCGAACGCTACAACTGGCAGACGGAATGCGCCACGATGCTGGACCTCTACCGGTCCCTTGCGGATCCCGGATAGGCCGGCCCCGCAAACGTCTCGTCATCAGACGAACGGGACGGCGATGTTCGCCAGGAGCAGGATCAGAGTCAGCACCACGCTCAGCGTGTGCAGTTTCTTGAAGGTGGCCTTGTCGCCCCGGTCCGTGGCCCGGTTGGTGACCGGGATGATCACGATGCAGATGATGGGAAACACGATGGTGGCGACGGCGATCACCGGTCGGACGATCCCGGGCTCGTCGCTGCTCAGGCTGGAGATCAACGAGGCCACGCCCAGCACACAAAGGAGCTTGAAGAACTTCGGAAAGAGGGCCCGCAGCAGCTTGCCGGCGGGGGCGGCCTCAATGGTGGTGAAGATCGTCGGGGCGAAGATCATGGTCTGCAGGACGATGACTCCGACCGTGATTCCAGCGAAATAAACCTGCATCTGAATGGTCTCCCTTGTGACTTGTGAGGGTAGGAGGTCTAGGATATCATTAGTTACTGAGAATGATTCTCAATTGCACTCGAGGTTTCAGCTTGTTCCACCCCAACGAAATCATGTCCAAGGCCCAGGTCGATCTGCTGTTCGATGCATCCTCGGCGGTCCTCTTTGCCGTCATCGAGTCCGAGTACTGCATGAAGGGATCGCCGGTGATGGTCCCGGAATGGGTCATGCCCACGTGCGAGCCGTCCTGCCCCTGTCAGATGGATTCGGAACTGGTCCAGGAGGCCGCGGATTTCCTGCTTCGAATGGGAATGCTCCAGGTCTCCGATGGTGGGTACCTCCGCACCAACTTCTAAATCCCCATCTGTCGTCCCAAGGGAGGCATTCATGAACCGGTTCGTTCAAGCCCTGTCCGCCATGGTGATCCTGTGCGTTTCTACAGTCCATGCGGAGGAGGTAGTCAACGTCTATTCGGCTCGTCACTACGACACCGATGATGCCTTGATCAAGCAGTTCACCAAGGAAACCGGGATCAAGGTCAACATCATCGAAGGTCGATCCGACACCCTGCTCTCACGCATCAAGCAAGAGGGCGAACTGTGTCCCGCCGACGTCTTCATCACGGTGGATGCCGGGCGGCTGTTGCGAGCGGAAGAAATGGGTGTGCTCCAGCCGGTCAAGTCGAAGACGCTGGAGGCTCGC
>CEUK01156439.1_pt1 | contig 25083 bp, 17 predicted proteins | sample 356451 | NCBI WGS metagenome assembly CEUK01 (sample SAMEA2622843, study PRJEB7988) | marine metagenome | isolation source: saline water (ENVO:00002010), including
GATTTCAGTTATCATATCGGCTAATTTTTTTTGAATCAATTGTTTACCTGCAATTGGTTCTCCAAACTGTGTTCTTTCCAAAGAAAATTTTAATGCGGTTTCATAGCATTCTTCAGCAATACCTAATGCCCCCCATGCAACAGCATATCTTCCAATATTTAGACACTTATAAGCATCTTTGATAGAGTTTGATTTAGGTAAAATTTGATTTACGGAAATTATTGAATTGTCAAAAAAAAGTTCTCCTGTATGAGATGCTCTAAATGACGATTTGTTTTCAAGGGTAGTTGATTGAAAATTTGTAATATTTTTTGTTTCTATTACAATTGCTTGAATATTATTATTTTCATTTTTTGCCCAAACTATAGATATATCCGACGTGTTTGCATTTCCTATCCATAATTTAGAGCCATTTAAAATAATTTTGTCATCAACAATTTTAAACTTTGTTTTTAAATTTGAAATGTCTGAACCGTGACTTGGTTCTGACATTGCAAAACTGCCAACAATATTTCCATTTGCCAATTCAGGAAGATATTTTTCTTTTTGATATTCTGATCCATAAGAAAATATTGCATTCATTACTAAAGATGTTTGGATAGAGGCGGCAACTCTAATTGAACTATCTCCCTTCTCTAATTCTTTCATCATTAGTCCAAAAGCAATAAAATTAAAATCTAGTCCTCCATACTTTTGAGGAAATATAGATCCAAAAGCACCTAATTCTGCAAGTTCATTTTTTAATGAAAGTGGAACACCAGAAATAAAAGACTTTTCTATTTTTGGTCTTACATATTTGTCCACCCAATCTTTGGTAGATTGTAAAATAATTTGTTCAAATTCATTTAAATTTGAATAAAGATTTAGATAATCTGTTTTCATATTGAAAATAGATTTAAATAATAAAAATAACCACTCATTTTCTTGTTGTTATTAGTTTGACCCTGCGTACAATTATCGTGTTTACATTTAATTTTTTATCTTATTATGACACCATCGGCTGTAAAAGCGAGACCAAACTGTGGCTCTGTAATTTTTTGAATTTCTTCTTTAGATTTGCCTGCATCTTTGGCATAATGTTGAAGCATTTTTACAGATATTGTGTCTACAAAAAGATCACCTTCAATAATCGCTGTTTTTCCTTCAACACCATTTGTTGGAACAAAAAAACCATAGTTTCTAAATCTTACAAATAGAGTGTCTGTGTTTGTTGCCATAGACATCCAACATCCTTTCTTTGGACATGTTTCTATAATGGTCCCGGAAATCTTTGTGGAAATAATTCCACTTGAATATGCTTTGTCATTAACATTTTCAAAAGTTTGTACCTCTGAGCTATTTATTTTTTCTCCGTAGTATTTTAAAGTGCTACAACCTATCGCAATAAAGGTTGTGAATAGTATTAAAATTTTTTTTTTCATCATTTTTTTATCAAAGATAAACATCATTTTATTTTTTTTAATACCCTTTTTAGGTTAAAAAAATATTCAATTTGATGAAATTATTATCAGAGAATACAGAAGATTTACTTATCATCTAATTTTTAATTCTTTTAATGTTTTGATGAAGTTTGATTTTATCATTTCTACATCTTTGTGTTGTCCATTACTATAAAGTAAATTTCCATTTACAATCGTTCCAATCTGTTGTTTAGAATCTCCTGTATAAATAATTGTTGAAGCTCTGTTTTTATCAGATGATATTGCTATTAATGGATAATCAGCATCAATTATTGAAGCATTAAATGGATCACCAATTTTAAAATAATCCATTGATAAATTATTCATAGCTTTTCGTCCTGTTTTTATGCTCATATCAATAGCGAACCTACCACTATCTCCATCTGTTTTAGCAAAAGTATCTCTGTTATGTGTTAGTAAACGTTGTCCATAATCTAATAATCGTAATTCTTCTAATGGGCTAATTCCAATATGGCTGTCAGTTCCAATGCACCATTTTCCCCCTGCATTTTGAAATTCAATCAATGGAAATATACCATCACCTAAATTCCCTTCTGTTGTTGGACATAAAATTACATTAGCACCACTTTTTGCAATACCTATTGTTTCGGATTGTGTTAAGTGAGTTGCGTGTACAAGGTGATAACGATCATTTAGTTGAATATTATCTAAAAGCCATTCTACAGGTCTTTTACCTAGATATTCAATGCTATCTTCAATTTCTTTTAATTGTTCCGAAATGTGAATATGAAAGGGGATATCTTGTGGGCCTGATTTAGCTATTTCTGATATGTCTTCAGGTTCTACACCACGCATAGAATGAATACCAATACCAATGTTTGCTCCTGAATAATGTTTGCAATCTTGAGCACTAGAATCTAATAGTTTTAAATAATCATCAATAGAGTTGGAGATAAATCTTTTTTGGTCTTCAATAGGTTTTTTTCCAAACCCTCCCTTTTGATAAAATATAGGAATTAGTGTAATATTTATTCCTGCTTTTTTTGCAGCAGAAATCATTCGACTACCCATTTCAGATAGGTTGTCATATTGATTGCCATTTTTATCGTGATGTAAGTAGTGAAATTCTGCAACATTTGTATAACCATGGCGGACCATTTCACTGTAAAGCATTGTAGCAATTGATTCCATTTGGTCAGGGTTAACATTTAATGCTAACTTGTACATAGCATCTCTCCAAGACCAAAAGTTATCTGATGTATTGGTCAAATCATGTGATTCAGCTATACCAGCCATGGCGTATTGAAAGGCATGAGAATGAGCATTTTGAAATCCTGGGATTGCATATCCATTTATTTCTATTGCATTATTGTTATTATTTTTTGCTGGATATATTGAAGTTATTTCACCTAATTTGTCAGTAGAAATAGCCACATTTTTATGCCAGCCATCATTTTGTAAAATTCCTTTTAAGTGATAGTTATTCATTTTTTGATTCAATTAAAGTAATTCTAGCGTTTCGATTAAATTTTTAAATGTCTGTTTTAATACTGATTGAACATCTCTTGATCTTAACTCATTAAATTTGGTTTCAGTATCATCCATATATAGTATTTTATTCATTTCTAATTGCAATGCATGTATGTTATTTTTTGGTTTACCGAAGTATCTAGTAATATGTCCACCTTTAAATGGTGAATTATGATTGATACCATATTGAAAAGAATTTAATGACTCTAATGCTGAATTAATAATTAATTTATTTGCTGTTGTTTCATTATTATTTCCTAGAATCATATCAGGGAATTTTTCTTTTTGTATTGTTGGGACAAATTGACGAATAGAGTGTGCGTCCCATAATAGAGCTTTTCCAAATTCATTTTTACAATGATTTAACAGAGATTCAATTTTGTCATAATAGGGCCAATAATATTTATTTAGTCTTCTTTCTACTTCATCTTTATTTGGAAGTTGATCTTTTGACTTATAAATATTTCTTCCTAAAAAATCAGAAGTAGGAGTGAGTTCTGTAATAATTCTACCATCATCGTATAACGGCAAACTTTTAGGGTTACGATTTAAGTCAATAACCCATCTACTATATTTTGCATATATTGTTGTGATGCCCATTTCTGCTGCAAAGCTATATAGTTGATGAACAAACCAATCTGTATCATCAGGTGATTTAATCATTTCTGGTATATAATTTTTCACTATTTCATCTGGAAAATCTATTCCACAATGAGGAACACTTAGAATAAAAGGTACTTTTTTTACTTTAGGTTCAATTATGTAAAATGGCATATTCATATATGGCTTTGAACAAAAATACAAGAAACCTTGAAACTTAATTGTGAATTATGATTTAATGAATCAAAGTGTTTTTTCTATTTTTTAATATTTGCGTATTATTGCTTTATTATTCAAGCAAATTGGAACAGAATAAATCACTTTTAATTATTGGGAAAGTTTGGCCAGAGCCAAATTCTTCAGCAGCTGGTGCTAGGATGATGCAATTAATCGATCTTTTTCAAAAGCTAGGGTATCATATCACTTTTGCTTCTTCTGCTAAAGAGAGCTTTTTTCAATTTGATTTGAATCAGTTAAATGTTAGTATTCAAAAAATAGAATTAAACTCTGTATCGTTTGATGATTTTATTTCGAAACTTAATCCAGGGGTTGTTGTTTTTGATAGATTTCTTAGTGAAGAACAATTTGGTTGGCGAGTAATTGAGCAGTGTCCAAATGCTTTTAGAATTTTAAACACAGAAGACCTTCATTTTCTGAGGCGAGCCAGAAAAGTAAGTATAAAAAATAGAGGAGATTTAAGTAGTGTTAATCTTCGCACTGAAGATGCTGTAAGAGAAATTTCATCGATATATAGAAGTGATTTAACATTATTAGTTTCTGATTTTGAGCAAGATTTACTTTGCTCAGAGTTCAATATACCTCATTCTATATTATTTTATTTACCTCTTTTTGCACAAAAGAATACAGAATTAAAACCTTCTTTTGAAGAAAGAGACGGATTTATTTTTATTGGTAATTATAATCATGAACCAAATCTAGATGCACTTTGTTTTTTAAAGGAAGTTATTTGGCCAAAGATTAAAATTAAAATACCTAATGTAGTTTTAAATGTTTATGGTGCTTATCCATCAAAAAAAGTTCTAGATTTTAATAAACCTGATGAGTATTTTATTGTACATGGAAGAGTTGAAAATGCTATGGATGTTACTCTTTCATCAAGAGTTAGTTTAGCACCTCTTAGGTTTGGTGCAGGAGTAAAAGGTAAGTTAATAGAGGCAATGATTGCCGGTACTCCATCTGTTACAACGTCAATAGGAGTAGAGGGGATAGCTTTTAAAGAAAATTGGTGTGGTATAGCCACGGATAATATTGATGATTTTGTTTCCGGTGCCGTATCCTTGTATGAAGATGAAAAACTTTGGAATAAATATCATTTAAGAGGATTTGAAATTATCGAAGAAAGATTTAAAGCCGAAATTTATTTTGAAGGTTTTGAGAAAAGATTAATTGAAATACAAAATGATATTGAGAGTCATAGAAAACAATATTTTATTCAACAATTAGTTCAGCATCAAACTCTTATGAGTAATCGTTTTTTATCAAAATGGATTGAAGAAAAGAATAAATAGTATTTTACAATACTTCCAATAATGATATATCAAAAATCAAGACTGAATTAGCTGGAATTCCACCATTTGATTGATCTCCATAACCGAGTGCTGAAGGAATTAGTAATATCCCATTACCACCCTCTCTAAAGTAAGGTATACCCTCTGTCCAGCCTGTAATCATATTTCCTAAGTTACATGTGATCCCGGCCGAAGTACTTTCGTCAAAAATAGTACCGTTGGTTAAATATCCTTTATAATCAACTATAACATTAGAGCTAGCATTGCAACTTTCTCCTGTTCCTTCATTTGATATGACGATATACAATCCTGATCCTGTTGAAATTGCATTTAAATTGTTTTCTGAGATATAGTTTGTAATTATCTCTTCGTCAAGTGCAGCTTGTTTTTCTTCTTTATTACAGGCAGTAAAAATTAATCCAATTATTAAAAAGAGAGAAATGCTTTTCATAGTTATAAAATTAAATAATTTTTAAATTAAAAAAGGGACTATAAGTCCCTTTAAATTTAAATCATAATTGACCTTATTTAATCAATTATTTCAGTATCTGGGTTTGGAAGTGTTTCTCCTTGATTTCCAGCATCTGGGTTTGGAAGTATTTCTTCATCTGCAGCTGCCATCATTTGGCCTGCCATGTCTGGACCAACCATCATCATTAGCGTTCCAGTATAATCACCATAGTGTTGAAGAGATGTCATTTTCCCATCTTTATCAAATTCAAATGATCCATATACCATTAGTTCGTCAGAAGCTTCACCTATGTTCATCTCCCAGGTACCATAATATCTTACTGATCCATCAGGTTGGAAATTAACTGTGTCCACTCCAGGAAGAAAAATTGATGTTTTAAGGCTCATATTCATCATATCCATCATTCCCTTCCAATTATCTAAAGCTTCTTCTTTATTTCTATCTGGTTCACCAACTCCAGTACCTATTTCAATAAAGCTGTCTGCAAATATAGATTCATCCATATTTTTAGCTTCAAAACCACTGAACATTTTCATTACTGTTTCTTTGTTGGTTTCAAATTCTGTGAGATCTGATTTACACTTGTCTTCACAAGTTCCTGAGCAACTTGTTAATATTAATAATGTTGCAATAAATAAGTAGTTTAATTTTTTCATAATTTTATTTTTTTTCAAAATTAGCAAATACAAATTATATGAAATATAAAAATGTGTTTTTATTTACTTTTTTATTCTTATTAAGTTCATGCGTTATTTACTATAATTCAAATGATATAAGGAATGACTTTAAGGTTATAAAAAATAAAGCAGTATTCAATTTTTCAAATATTGAAAATGATTATAATAATAAATCAAATATTATTGAGGAACTTAGTGATAATGTAATAGATGTCAATATTAATCCGATCAATTCAATTTTATCTGAAAAAACAATACTAGATAAAAACTTTATAGATATAAAATCTTCTAAAGATAAGGTGGTATCACTATATATGCGTATTGAAAGAATAACTAGAGAGAAAGAAAAAATTAAATCAGATGATAAGTCTTGGGATGCATTGAAAAATATAAAAAAAGAAATGAAGACAGAGATTGATAAAATAAATGTAATGTCTGAAAATTATTCTATATCCTCCAATAAAATCATTGAATTATTAAATAATAGTAGTTTTAATCAAATTGATAGAGCAGAGTTTATTAATACTATTAATAAAAATTATAATTCACTGGTTGAATCTTTATCAGTAATGGAAAAGAATACTAACAATTATAATTATAAATTAGAGCAGGCGAAAAAAAATAATTCGATAAATGATAGTATTTATGTATCAAAATCAAATATACTCTCAGAAATATTTGGTTTAAAAGATTCAATTAATGTTCGTACTGATAAATTATCGACTTTAAAAGATTCTTTAAACAATCAAACTGAAAACCTTTCAAAAATTTGGATAGGAGATAATACTAAGTTGAATAAAATGTATAGTGATTTTAAAAATATAATTCAACTAATTAATAATGATTATAACCGATTAATTAGTCAAATTAATGTAAATTAAAATTAATGAAATTCACTTTTTTAAAGTCAAAAAAGTTTTGGTTAAAAAGTCTAGGTTTAGTTATTTTTTTGATTTGTTTTTTGTTTACTGTTTTACTTTCATTTATTTATGTAAATCAAGAAGAATTAATTAATTCAGAGATAAAATCTTTAAATCAGAATTACGAAGGTCAAATCAAAATTGGAGAAGTTCATCTTGAACCCTTTAAAAATTTCCCATATATATCTATAAGAGTTGATGATGTAAGGATATTTGAGACTAAGTTAGCTAGTGGAAAAGAAATATTAAATGTCCAGGATATTTATTTAGGTTTTAATATAACAGATTTATTACTGGGTAAATACGACATTAAAAATCTTATAATTGAAGATGGTTTTTTTAATATTATTATTCATAAAGATGGATTAACAAATATTCAAAATGCTTTATCAATTAATAGCAATTCTAATCAAGAAGATGACCCTATAGATATACATCTACAAAATATTATCCTTAAAAATCTTGATATTCATAAATTGGATGAGAAAACAAATATTGATATAGAAACATATATTTATAATGCAAAAGGAGGGTTTAAGAATCTTGAAAATACATTAAAATCACACGTTGATACTGACTTTGAGTTAAACGTTATTAATAATCATGATACTACATATATAAACAAAAAACAGTTTGAAGTTCAAACTGATTTAGTTTATGACAAAAAAAGTGGTTTATTATCAGTTGAACCTTCTGGTATTAAAATGGAACATGGTGATTTTGATATTTATGGGACTATGGATATGAAAAATGATCTATTTCTTGATCTAGATGTTTCCGGAACCAAGCCTAATTTTAATATGTTGATTGCTTTTGCTCCTTCAGATGTAATTCCTATTCTTGAGCGTTATAAAAATGCTGGCAAAATATATTTTAATGCAACTATAAAAGGATCTACTTTGAATGGTAATATGCCACTAATCAATGCAAGTTTTGGTGCGAGTGAAGCATTTTTGGAGAATACTGAAGAAAATAAAAGAATTGAGAATATGGGTTTTAAGGGACACTTTACAAATGGTGAGGATAGAAATTTAAAATCTATGGAGTTTTCATTAGAAGAAATGACAGCTAAGCTTGAGGCTGGGGAAGTTTCAGGTTCCATCTTTGTAAAAGATTTTGTAGAACCTGAGGTAGATATGTATGTTAATGCGGACTTTGATCTTGACTTTATTTCTCGGTTTTTAAATTTAAAAGAAATTAAGGCCAAGGGAAATGTTAGTTTGGATATGCAATTTCATAATATTATAGATTTTGTTCAGCCAGAAACAACTTTGAATCAGTTAAATAAAGCCTATTATAGTGAGATAAAATTTAATGACTTGAGCATTTATTCAGTTAATCTTAAAAAACCGATAGAACATTTTAATGTGCATGCTTTCATGAGTGGAGATAAAGCAGTTATTAATGAGTTTAATCTAGATTTTGGTACTTCAGATTTATCAATAGCTGGTTTTATTTCAGATTTACCTGCTATAGTTCACTGTCAAAACACTTCTGTTTCGTCGCATTTAGAAATAAAGTCTAGTAATCTTGATTTTCATGAAATCTGTGAACTTTATCAGAATGACAATACCATGATTAATGAACAAGTGAAGGATTTGAATTTAGATTTAACATTTAACACTTTGGCGCGAAATGTTACGGATTTTGAATATCTTCCTAAAGGTGAGTTTGTTGTTGAAAAATTAAATGCGCAATTAAAACATTATCCTCATAAGTTTCATGATTTTAATGCGAGAATAAAAGTTAAAGAAAGTGATATAAATATTTTTGAATTTAAGGGTGAAATTGATAATTCAGATTTTTCTTTAAAAGGAAATGCATATGATTATAAGTTTTGGTTTGCTGATCATTTAAATGGTGATGTTAAAATAGATTTGTCATTATTTTCAAAAGAGTTGAAGTTGCAAGATTTATTTGTTTACAAGGGTGAGAATTATGTTCCCAAAGAATATAGACATGAACAGTTTGATAATCTTCAATTACATTTTCTTTCAGATATAGAATTTAAAAATTCAAAGATGCAATCTGTTAAAATTAATCTTGATCAGCTTAACACTAAAATGAAATTACACCCATTACGTTTTCAAAATTTTAGTGGAAGTTTTGAATATCAAAATGAATTTATAAAAGCTACTAATATTCATGGTAGAATAGGTAAGTCTGTTTTTGATGTTGACCTAAATTATTTTTTTGATAAAACAGATAGTACCATTAAAGATAATTTTCTAAAAGTAGATGCTGAATATATTGATTTTGACGAGATTTTTGCTTTTAAATTCCATGATTCATATGATAATAGTATTTCAAACAAAAATGGAACAAACAAGGGGTCTTATCATTCACAAGCTTTTAATATATATAATTTACCATTTCCATCTATGAATCTTGATGTAGATATTCGTCAATTTATCTACCATAGATTAGACCTAAGAAATATAAAATCTAATTTAAGGACTACACAAAATCATTTTTTGTATGTGGATAAATTGACTCTAGATGCAGCTGGGGGGAGCATGGCTCTAAATGGGTATTTCAATGCTTCGAATCCTGAGGAAATATATTTAAAACCTGATCTAAAGCTTAAAAATGTGGATATTGATAAACTACTTTTCAAATTTGAAAATTTTGGTCAAGATGCTTTTGTTTCAGATAATCTTCATGGTAAAATTTCTGCAAATGTGAATGGTAAAATTCTTATGTATCCTGATATGGTTCCAAATATTGATAAGTCAGAAATTCATATGGATGTAATTGTTTTAGATGGTAGACTTGAAAATTATAAATATATGCAGTTGCTTTCTGATTATATGGGAGATAAAGATTTAAATTTAATTCGTTTTGATACTCTACAGAATCACATTGATTTGTATAACGGAAACATTAAAATACCTAATATGTCTATTGAATCAACACTTGGTCATTTTGAATTATCGGGTAGTCAAGATATGAAATCAAATGTTGAGTATTATTTTAAAATACCATGGTCTGTAATCAAAGAAGCTGGAAAGTATAAACTATTTGGCGATAAAAAATCAAATGAAGAAAATAAGGTAAATGATGAAATTGTTAAAATTAATCAACAGAAAAAAAATCGCTATTTAAATCTAAAAATTAAGGGTAATACTGATAAATATAAAATAACGTTATCTAAAAAGAAATAAATTACATCTAGTATAATATAGCAAAAAGCCTTGAGGTAATTAAACACTCAAGGCTTTTCTATTCCCACAGCCATATGGGCTTGCGGTCTGGACGGGACTCGAACCCGCGACCCCATGCGTGACAGGCATGTATTCTAACCAACTGAACTACCAGACCAAATCCGCTTACTTTAATAGCGAAATTTAGAGCGTCAAATATAGTGTATTTTTTCTTATGATAAATTAATATTTTAAAGTTTAGTTAAAGAGATTAAATTTTTAGGTTTAATCTTAGTAGATAATTTCTTCCAGCTTGAGGGTAATAAAAGTTTTCCGTTGTTCTAATACCACCATAAATATATCCCCATGTGTAACCATTGTTTTCATACATTTTATTAAATAAATTATTAACCATTAATCCGAAAGTAATTTCTTTAAATAAAATATTTTTTAAGGTATAATTTATAGTCAAATTACATATTGTATAATCATTTATTTTTCTTGATGTATTAGATGTATTATCTAGAAATTGATCACCGACATGTTTTCCCATTAGGTTAATGTTTAAATTATCAAAAGGGGTGTATGATATTCCTGCGTTAGCTATTATATTGGGTGAAAATGACAAGTCTGTTCCATTATGTGTAATTTCTTCTTGATCTCCTGTGTCATAGTTGTCAGTGTACTCAATGAAAGTTTTAATTTTATTTAAACTTAATGCAATGTTACCTGACATTGTTAGTTTGTTGCAAATTTTATATTGAGATTCAAACTCTATACCTGTTCTATAGCTATTAGGCACATTAGTTCGAGTATAGCCACCTACATCATTTATTTGACCAGTTAAAACTAATTGATTCTCATATTGCATATGATAAATATTAGTGTTTATAATCAACTTTTCACTCTTAAATCGATAACCAAGTTCATAATTAATTAATTTTTCTGCAATAGGTTGATTGGTTGGTGTACTTTCTCTAAAATCTCTTCTAACAGGTTCTCTATTAGCTATTGCGACTGAAAAATACATGTTATTATTTTTATTAAAATCATACATTATTCCAGCCTTAGGATTGAAGAAATTGAATGTTCTATTTTGTTGGACATCAATAATATCTCCATTTACTTCATCGATACCTAGGAAAGTATAATCAATGAAGCGATACTGAAGATCTGCAAAAAGAGTTAAATCATTAATAGAGTAATTTCCTTTAATGTATGCATGAGCCTCAAGTTTATTTGCATTATTATCATAATATTTATCTCTTATTTCACTTTCAGAGGCATATTCTGCCCATATTACTTCACCAAAATGATCTCCTATGTAACGGTTTGTACCTCCACCTAGAATTAAATTAAATTCTTTTGTTTTGTATGATAAAGAAAAAACTCCTCCATAAAAATGATTATCTAACCATCTTCTTCGAATTAAGTCGGTATTGGATATAGTATCGTTGGTTAGGATAATAGGATTGAATCCATAGACATTAAAGTCTTCATCTTTTTTGTATTGTTCATAAAACCCTCTTCCTCTAGTGTAATGTAATGTTGAGGTAAAGTTTAGTTTATCACTGAAGTCGTGGTTAAAGTATAATTGATAATGATCTTGTTGGTAGTTATCAACTTCGTTGTCATATGTATAAATGTTGTATCTTCTATCAGAGTTTAAAAGATTATTTAAATCTCCACCAGTGATTCCATTTCTTGTAGCATATGCATTTATTTCATCTATGTTACCATGAATTACGGATTCAGGTGTTCCATACCAAGCTTGGTAAGTGATCTCTTTACCACTAAAAATTGTTGCTTTTAATTCTGATTTTTCACCATACCAAGACCCAGATATGTAGTATGATTTTAAATTTGATTTAGCTCGATCGATATATCCTTCAGATGTTATTCTGGATAAGCGTGTATCGATGCTAAATTTATTATTAATTAAACCTGTTCCAGCTTTTAAGGTGTTTTTCCATGTGTGAAAAGAACCATAAGAATTATCAATGATTCCATAAGGTTTTTTATTTACTTTATTTGTGTTGATGTTAATACTAGCACCAAATGCAGAGGCACCATTAGCTGAAGTTCCAACACCTCTTTGAACTTGAATATCTTTAACAGAAGACAGGAAATCAGGCATGTTAACCCAATATACTCCATGTGATTCCGAATCATTAAGGGGTATTCCATTGATTGTAACATTTGTTCTCGATGGGTCTGTGCCTCTAATTCTTATGTTTGTATAACCAACTCCCGCACCTGCATCTGAACTTACAATAACTGAAGGTAATGTATTAAGAACATATGGGAGGTCTTGACCAAAATTTTTCGCATCAATATCTTTTTCTGATATGTTTGAATAAGTTGTCGGTGTTTTTGAATTTGCTCGAACTAGTTGTTTTGTTACCGTAACTTCTTGTATAAGTTGAGTTTCTTTGATTATCTCTTTACTAAGAGTTATTTCTATTTGTGATGCATTTTTTGAATTTATTTTTTTAGATATTGTTTGGTGTCCTTTTAAAGAGAAAATAAGTACACATTTTTTTAGGTTTAATGAATTAAATGAAAACTCTCCATTACTGTTGGTGAGCTTTTTATCACCCGACTCTTTAACTAATACTTCAACTTCATTCAGCGCAGCCCCATTATTTGACTTTACACTTCCATTAATGTTTAACTGGGATAATGTTATAAATGGAACGATTAATAATAATATTGATGATAATATACCTTTTCTCATAATTTTAATTATAAATTAAAGAACAAGGGGTTAATTCTTTGTTAATTAACACTTTAAAGCTCAAATTCCCTTCGCAGGCATTATCCTGTGCAGGTTAAATGGGTTTAATCTCAGCCACTTTTGTAGCACCCCTTTGAGATGTGCAAATTTACATTAAAAAATTAAAAAACTGTTTATTTTATCGATACTTTTTTTTAGTCTTTCTATGTGTAATCCTGAAACAGTAATGTAATGTTTTTTGTATCTATTCAGAGACTCTTTGTATAGTTCAAATAAATAGTCACGATCATATTTATTTTCTCTTAAAGGATCTTCTTCCCATGGTATATCTGGTTTACATAAAATATGTAAATCAAATAAATTTTTTCTGACAAGTTTATTTATTAATTTAGTTGTATTTCCAAATTTATATTTTGACCAAATTTCAAGAACAATAAAATCAGAATCATAAATCATTATTTTTTTTTCTTCATTAGAAATTAATTTCAGATGTCCTTCAGCAATTTTATCTAAATCAGCTTGGTTATAAGATCCATTTTTCTTTTCTAAATATGTTCTAGAAAATTCAGTGATATATGGGGTTTTAAAATGTTCAGAAAGTGATTTACACAAAGTTGTTTTTCCTGATGACTCAGGTCCGGTTATAGCTATCTTTATCATTGTTTTTGTTTTTGATATTGATTATTCCAAGCTATAAAACCAAAAAGAGCTAAAAAAGTAAAGATTAAATATTGTAATGCAGTTAGATGATATCCACGAGTAGCATATAAATAAATTGAAATTAAATCAATAATGATCCAATAAATCCAATTGCCTAATATTTTTTTTGTTACCATGTATGTTGCAGATAAGCTATAACATGTAGTAAAGGAATCTATATATGGATTTTCTTGATTTGTATAATTTTCAAAAATATAACCAATAATTATTGAAAAAATACCACTAAGTATAATATTGATAAGGTGATTATTTAGAGTCCATTTTTGTATAAATATTTTTTTTGTTTTTGAATTTTTCCAATTTATCCAGCCAATAATTGCCATTATAACATAAAAAAATTGAAGTATTGATTCAATATATAATTTTCCAATATAACACAGGTATACAAAAAGTATAGACCCTATAAGGGCAAAAAACCAACAAATAATTAATCTTTTTGCAGCTAGTATTACATATATGATACTTGAGGTAACTGCAAGCCATTCAACTATAGATGTAGCCTTTACAACTTCCCAAATACTTATCATAAAAGACTCTATTATTTTTAGAATGCCCACTAAGGTAATTAAATTATAGATTTTTTATTTATAATATAATTAATACTTTGATTTATATTAGTTTACATTTTTATATTTTTGTTAATTCAAAAAAAAAATTATGAAGAATTATATTTATTTATTGTTATTAGGTTTAGTTACTTTATCTAGTTGTGGAGGTGGTAGTAATTTGAATACTAGTGCTGTATGTGATGGTGATATCTTAATTCCTTTTCAAGAGAAAAAAGGTAAGGATTGGGGATTCATTAATATTAATGGTGATGTAATCATTGAACCTGAGTTTGATTATGAACCATCCTATGCTGTTAATGGTATTGCAGGTATAGAAAAATATTCTAAAAAGTTAGATAAAAGATATTATCGTTTTGTTAAGATTCAAGATGGAAAAGCTGTTGAATCTAATAAAAAATGGGATTTAGTCGGATCATTTAAAGAAGGTCTAGCTCCCACAAGAAATGATAATCAGAAAGTAAAATTTATTAATGAAAATTATGAAACTGTTTTTACTGTAGAAGCTGAAGAAGTATCTTATTTTAATGAAGGTTATGCTGCAATTCTTAATAAAAAAAATAAATGGGGATTTATTGATAAAACAGGTAAAGAAACCATAAAGTGTCAATTTGATTTTATTGTTCATGGTTTTCAAGATGGACATGCATTAGCTTGTAAATATTCTAAATTAGGAGATAAACATTTTATGATTATTGATTATACAGGTTCGATTATTTTAAATCTTAAAGATAAATATGAAACTGTTCACAGCGTTTGGGACGGGTTAATAAAAGTTGAGGATGATGATGAGTGGGGGTTTCTTGATCTTGAAGGAAATAAAGTAATAAAAATGAACGATGACTGGGATTATGTTTCAGATTTTACTGATGGATATGCATCATTTCGAGAAGATGGTGAATGGGGTTTAATTGATAAAACAGGTCAAAAAATATTAAAGGCTAGATTTGAAAATGAATTAATACCAATAGCAGGAGAAATGTGGTATCTAGATGATAATGAGTGGGGTTTAATGGATATTGAAGGTAATGATATTTTAAGACCAGAATTTAAAGGTAGTAGACGCATGCCATTTCCTTTCATATGTGGTACTACAATAGTTCCGGATGGAGATGATTATATTTTTGTTGATAGAGAAGGTAATGAGATTAATCAAGAAGAGTATGAAAATATTGCAAATGGCTTGAGTAGATATATAGATGGAAAAGCATGGGATATGACTTTTGAATCAGAATATTTTGATCTCAGTTCAGTTAGAAGTTTAATTTCTAAAGATTTTTTAAATATTAAAAATGCTGAAAAGTTTGTTGCTTCTTTTGATTTTAATCCTGAGTTAATTTGGTCTGATAGATATAGATCATATAAAGAAGTTGGTAGAGATAGGTATAAGTTTTATGTAAATAAAAAGAGTTATGATTTTAAATCTTACAAGCATTCATATAAATCTAGAAAACCAACTAAAAAAGATAGTAAGTATCCGTTAGATGCACCAATGGGTGTTGAATCAGTTTCTTACAAATTTTATTTTGATGATTATCTTGGAATGAGCCATGAAATGTCTTTAGATGATGCAAGAAAATATTTTGATAAGAAAGAAAAAGATAAAAAACTTAAGCTAAATAAATCTGCTAGAGTAAAAACAGCTAGGTTGAATATTTCTCTTAGAGACAAGGGTTATGGTAAAGCGTCTTTGTTTGCGAAATATTTAGCTGATTCTTGGAAGTCATCTATAAAAAAAGTGACGGAAGAGAAGGAAGGAGAAACTACATATAGATTAAAAGGGGATATTTCTGGTGGTACTATTAGTATTAGAACTACAGGAAGAAGCTCATTAAAAGTAGAAATTAAATATAACTTAAATTAATTATATTCATTTTTTAATTAAGCAAGGGATTGGATAATAAAAGTTCAATCCCTTTTTTATTGTATTATTAATGGGGTTGATTTGAAGCCATTTGATGTTTGAACACTAACAAGATAATAACCTGAACTTATTCCCGATACATTGATTTGTATTCTTTTTCTTCCTCTTTCAATATTTTGATTAAAAAATGAGTTTTTAATAAATCAAATTATTTATTTTTTTGAAAAAATATTGTTTTATATAATTTTATCAGATAATTATAAAATATCAAACGTGAAAAATATAGTGTTTTCAATTTTAAAAATTCAATTGTTTTTTTTAATCCCATTATTTTCATTTTCATCTCAAAATTCTACACCACCAATTGATGATGATAAATTAGGTGCCTGGTATATGTATTTCTTTAATACAACATTTAAAGAAAGTCAATGGGGCATTCAAGGGGATATTCAATATCGTAATTGGAATTTAATAGGTGACTTAGAACAATTACTATTACGTGGTGGTTTAACATTTAAACCTAAAGAAACAGATATTAAATTTACTCTTGGTTATGGAAATATTACTACAGGTGCTTATGGTATAGAGAATTATTCTAAAAATTATGAAAGTAGAATTTACCAAGAAGTATTATATCCAGTAAAATTTGGTAAAAGATTTTATACTAATCATAGATTTAGATTCGAGCAAAGATTTGTAGAAAATCAATCTTTTAGAACAAGATATAGATATAATTTGTTTATTAACATCCCTATAAATAAAGATTCAATGAAAAAAAACACTATTTATTTAGCTCTTTATAATGAACTGTTTATTAATGGACAACGCGATATTGGTAGTGGTTCTGTAGAACTTTTTGATAGGAATAGGTTATACGTTGCATTAGGTTATGTATTGAAAAAAGGTCTTAAAATTCAAATGGGTATAATGAATCAGTCAACTGATAATTGGTCAAAAAACCAGTTTCAGTTTAGTCTACACCATAACATATAATGATAGACACATACTTTAATTAAAGTATGTGTCTAATAGAGTACTTATAAATAAAAAAGACATTAGTTTTTAATAAATCTAATCTTTTTAAGGAAATTATTTTCTGAGTATATATTTAATAAATAATGTCCATTTTCTAATTTATCCGTGTCAATAGAAATTTTATTGTTTCCTAAATTAAGATTGGCTGTTATTTTTTCTACTATTCTTCCTGATATATCAGAAACTATAATATTAACATTAGAATTTTTAATTGTATTTAATTCTAATACAGCTTTATCCTTTACGGGGTTTGGATAAATAGAAATAAAATTAATTTCTTTTATTTCAGTAGCCGAAGCCATAAACATTTTAACCCAACTGCTTATTGAGTAATCCCAAGTCCATATTACACAACAAGTCCAAGGAGATCCTATATTGAAGTCAAAGTAGGTAGCACAAGTAATTAATGTATCGTATAGTCCTCCAGTTACAGGATTTCCGTTATAAATATAATGATCGCAAGTACTAATGAAGCATGAATCTTGTCCTAATATAGTCCCATCTGGAGCTGTAGTTTCCCAATATTCAATAACTGAGTTATTCATATTGTTTATTTGAGCTATGGCTTGGTATTGTGTTCCTGTAACTATCATTGAGTCACATGGAAGCGATGGTGGACCTGGATTTATTGAACATGCAGCTTGACATGCAGAAAGTGAAGAGTATTGACCACTTCCATCTCCAGGATCATAGCACCCTCCATTATTTTGATTACAGTTCCATGATGGTTGAGGATTTGAACCCGAAGTAACCCAATTATTTCCATTCCAAAAAAAGTTTACACAACACATTAAAGTATCAACACCATATGTGTAATATACACATGTTGTAATACTATCAGTTATTGGTGCAGATATATTGTAGACATAATGAACCCAAGAAAGACTATCTTCCCCCAGAACATATCCATTAGGATCTGTAGTTATCATATATATTGGTGAACATATTGGTGTGATACCAACAGGCATAACTTCCATAGATAATTGTGATTGTGAACCAACTATATCTATTGAATCACAGGGAGTTGTATTACCACAAGCAGCTTGACAAGCAGATAATGATGAGTATTGTCCTGTTCCATCTCCTGGATCTGTACATGTTAATGTGTTAATACCACAGTTCCATGATGGTTGGGGATTTGCTCCTGGAATAACCCACTGACTTCCATTCCAATAGTATGTTATACAACAAACAGTATTCATAGTATATATACAAGTAAGAAGTGTGTCATAAGGTGTACCTGATGGATTGGAGTTAAATACTGTATGTGAACAGTTGCTTATAAAACAAGAATCTTGAGCTAAGATAGTTCCATTTGGAGCTGTTGTTTCCCAAAAAATACCCATTGTATTCCAATCATTTGATGTTAATGTTATTTGAGATTGTGAACCTGAAATCATCATAGAGTCACATAGAGATTGAGCCTCTGATTTGAAACAGTAAAAGTTACTTAAAGTAATAACCAAAAAGAGTTTAAATATAGAGTTTAGCATAATTATTGTTTGATGTTAATAGTTTAATAAACGTATTTTATTAAAGGTTGCTTAAAAAAAAAAGAGTAGCATCTGCTACTCTTTTTTGAAGTAACAGGAAATTTATTTTTTTGTAAATCTAATTGTTTTAGAAGAATTTATATTGTCCACTTTGACAAAATAAACTCCATTTTCAAGATTCTCAACATTAAAATCAAATGAGCTTGTTTTAATATCTTGATATTGGTCTATTAGTTTTCCATTTATATCCAAAATTGAAATTGTATTTGAATAGTAATTTAATCCTTCTATTTTTAATAAACCATCAGTTGGATTAGGGAATAATGAGATATTTTCTTCACTATTATCATTTAATCCAGCGTTGCAATTACCAGCAGCAAGCACTTTGATGACATACCAATCTACAGTTTCTGTAGCTATTGGTGAAGGGTCTCCTCCTAAGTATACATCTACAACAATTGTTAAAGTATAATTACCTTCTTCACCAGCTGATGGTGTTCCAGAAATAAGTATACAACCTGTTTCACCTCCTGCAAAAGCACACCCATTAAGAGAGGATACACATTGATAAGTCATTGATGGAGGTAGTCCTGAAAAACTTGAAACAACAACAGAATCAAATTGTAATGTAACCGGAGGTAACAGTGGGATTATTTCTACTGATGTGTCATTTGGGACTATATTGGTTACTACTTGTTCGTAATATTCACCTACGCAGGCAGGTAAAAATCCTGTAGCACTATCAGGATAAACTCCTGGTTGTGTATATGCAGGATCTGGAGTACATTGAGCGTTAGCGATTATACTAACTGATGTAATAGCAAATAAAAGTAAAAGTTTTTTCATATTTAATATTGTTAGTTATTTGACTCTAAATTTAATATTTTTTATTTAGATACGTCTTTTAATTATTTCATCAACAATTTCAGGGTTAAGTAGAGTAGATACATCTCCTAGGTCTGAAATTTCATTAGAAGCTATTTTTCGAAGAATTCTTCTCATTATTTTTCCCGATCTTGTTTTTGGAAGACCAATTGTAAATTGAATTTTATCAAGTTTAGCTATTGGCCCTATTTGTTCAGTGATTATTTGATTTATTTCATTTCTTAATAGATCTTCATTATTAGTTGTATTTTTTAACGTTATATATCCATAAAGTGCATTTCCTTTTATTTTATGAGGAAAACCTACGATTGCGGATTCAGCCACATTTGGATGTTCATTAATTGCATCTTCAATTGGAGCAGTTCCAAGATTATGTCCGGAAACAATTATGACATCATCCACGCGCCCAGTTAATCTATAATAGCCTACTTCATTTCGTTTTGCGCCATCACCTGTGAAGTACATATCCTTAAATGTGCTGAAGTAAGTTTGTTTATATCGATTATGGTCTCCCCAAATAGTTCTTGCAATACCAGGCCATGGATACTTAATACATAATGAACCTTCAACTTGATTTCCTTGTAGTTCTTCTTGATTTGAATTCATTATGGCTGGTTGTATTCCTGGAAGAGGTAATGTAGCAAAAGTTGGAATTGTAGGTGTGACATATGGAATAGGTGAAATCATAATACCACCAGTTTCTGTTTGCCACCATGTATCTACTATTGGGCTATTTTTTTTCCCAATATTTTCGTTGTACCAATTCCATGCTTCTTCATTAATTGGTTCACCTACTGAACCTAATACTTTTAGAGAGGATAAATCATGTTTTTCAACAAATTTTAAATTTTCTTTTGCTAATGCTCTAATAGCTGTTGGAGCGGTATAGAATTGTGTTATTTTATTTTTCTCTATGATTTCCCAAAACCTTCCATAATCGGGATAATTTGGTACTCCTTCAAACATTACTGTGGTTGCTCCGTTAGCAAGTGGTCCATAAACAATATAGCTATGTCCTGTAATCCAACCAATATCAGCAGTACACCAATAGATATCATTCTCATTATATTGAAATATATTTTTGAATGTGTAGGCAGTATAAACCATATATCCAGCTGTTGAATGGACCATACCTTTAGGTTTTCCTGTAGATCCTGAAGTATATAAAATAAATAATGGATCTTCAGCCTCCATTATTTCAGGTTCACATATATCGGAAGCTTTATTAAGTAATGGTTCAACCCATTCATCTCTTCCAGATTCCATATTTATTTTTGCATTTATTCTATTGACAACTAAAACTTTTTCAATACATGAACAATCATTTAAAGCTTCATCTACAATTTCTTTAAGATTTATTGTTTTTCTACCACGATAGGAACCATCAGAAGTAATTATTAATTTACATTTACTATCGTTAATTCTTGTAGATAAAGCTTGAGAAGAAAAACCTGCAAAGACTACAGAATGAATTGCTCCAATTCTAGCACAAGCTAAAACAGAGATTGCTAGTTCAGGAATCATAGGTAAATAAATGCAAACCCTATCACCTTTTTTAATTCCTTTTTGTTTTAAAATATTAGCAAATTTATTAACACGTTTTGATAAGTTGTTATAGCTAATATGTTCTGTTTTTTCATCTGGATTGTTAGGCTCAAATATAATAGCTGTTTTATCACCTTGTTTATCAAGATGTCTATCTATACAGTTTTCTGTGATGTTTAGCTTGGCTCCTTCAAACCACTTTATATTTGTGGATTCAAAGTCTCCGCTCATTATCGTTTTCCATTTTTCCCTCCATACAAAATTTTTTTCAGCAATTTCTTCCCAAAAAGCATTAGGATATTCAACAGACTTGCGATAAATTTTAAAGTATTCTTCTAAATTTTTTATTTGGAAATTTTCATGCATCATTCTAAGTATTTACAATATTGATTAGGACAGCTTCTATGATTTTACTAAATTGTGGTTTCAAATCTAAAATTAAAAATTAAATTAAAATGAAATCTTATCTCTCTTTACTCTTTACTTTAGCTTTTGCCTTCAGTTTCTTCGGTCAAAAAATTGATTTACAACCAGAAAAAAATGTGTTTAATGTACTGCAAAAGTCTAATAACAAAATTACTGTTAAGACATCAATTAAAAATTTAAACTTTTCAGTTCTTAAAGGAAACTCGATGATCTTTTCAGATCTTTCTTTAGATGGTTATTTCACGAATCATAAGGTTGGTTCACCAGATTTACCTACGTTAAATAAACTGATTGATATCCCTTACGATGCCACAATAGAAATTAACATTCTTTCACAAAATGAAGAAACAATAAATTTAAATACACAATCTATCAACAAAATAGGTCCGGCTCAGCCTTCTATTTCTAAAAGTGATGATGCTTCTCTAGCACCTTTTTATTATGACGCTGATGTTTATAATGCTGATCAGTTTATTACACCTGAACTTGCAGAAGTTGTAAGACTTGGAAAAATGAGGGGACATCAACTAGGAAGGTTGGAGATTTGCCCTTTTAAATATAATCCAGTTACAAATATTTTAAAAGTCATTTCTGAAATAGAGTTAGAGATTAAATTTATTGGTGCTAATCATTCACTAACCGATGATATGCATTCTAAATATTATTCTCATCATTTTAATTCATCATTTAATCAATTAATTAATCATGATAATTCTCATCAAAAAGATATGTTAACAACATATCCTGTCAAATATGTTATTGTAGCGGACCCATCTTTTCAATCTGCTTTACAACCATTTGTAGAGTGGAAAACAAAAAAAGGTTTTACTGTAATTGAGGCATATACAAATGATCCAGCTGTTGGAAATACAACAACTTCTATAAAGGCATATTTGGAAAGCTTATACAATGCCGGTACAATTAATGATCCAGCGCCATCTTATTTGTTAATTGTTGGTGACGTTGAACAAGTACCAGCTTTTGATGGAGATACTGGTAATCATGTCACAGATTTATTTTATTGCGAATATGATGGAGGGGGAGACTTTTATCCTGAGTTATATTATGGTAGGTTTTCAGCTACTAATGTTACTGAATGCCAAGCTATGGTTGATAAGACATTAGAGTATGAGAAATACACGTTTCCTGATCCAAGTTTTTTAGGAAATGCAGTTATGATATCTGGCGTTGATGCCTCTATGGCTCCTACATATGGTAATGGGCAAATCAATTATGGAACAGATTATTATTTTAATCCTGCACATTCTATTGCTTCACAAACATATTTATATCCTGCATCTGGTAATAGTGGTGCTCAAATCCTTCAAGATGTAAATAACGGTGCTTGTTTTGTCAATTATACTGCTCATGGATATGATGAAGGATGGGCAGACCCTTCTTTTACATGTTCAGATGTATATAACATGACTAATGATCATAAATTCCCCCTAATGATAGGTAACTGTTGTCAATCAAATAAGTTTGATGAACCTGAGTGTTTTGGTGAAGCTCTTTTAAGAGTTTCAAATAAAGGAGCTATTGGTTACATTGGTGGTTCAAATAACACATATTGGAATGAAGATTATTGGTGGGCTGTTGGGTCTGGTTCAATAAGTGCTAATCCTACTTATGATCCTTCAACACTCGGTGCTTATGATAAAACGTTTCATGAGAATGGGGAAGCTCAAGCAGATTGGCATATAACAAATGCGCAAATGATGCTTGGAGGGAATTTAGCTGTAACTCAAGCTGGACCTTCTTTAGAAGAATATTATTATGAAATATATCACCTTATTGGTGACCCTTCATTAATGACATATTATGGTGTTCCATCTGCTATGAATGTTACCCATATGAATGCTGTTCCAATAGGAACATCATCTCTTTATGTAATGGCAGAGCCCGATGCTTATGTATCTATCTCTTTAAATGGTACATTATTAGATGCACAATTAACTGATGCTTCTGGTTCGGTTACATTAAATTTTACGCCTTTTTCAACTATAGATACAGCTGATGTTGTTGTAACAAAACAAAATAAACAACCATACCAAGGTACCGTTAATATTATAACAACAAGTGCACCTTTTGTTGCATATGACAGCCATGTTAATATTGATGCTACTGGTAATAATGATGGCTTAGTTGATTATAATGAACAGATAACTCTTGATGTAACATTGGCTAATTTTGGTTCAATTAATGCCAATGGAGTCACAGCTCAATTAATAACTTCAAATCCAAATGTTTCTATTATTGATGATTTTGATACTTGGGGAACAATATTGTCTTCCGATACCAAATTAGTAAGTAATGCATTTTCTGTTCAAATTTCTAATGATATCATTGATCAAGAAATTATAAATTATGAGCTTGTAATATCAGACAATAGTTCAAACACATGGTCTTCATTTTTCTCAATGACTGTAAATGCTCCCGTTTTGGAAGTTCAAGACCATACAATTTCTGATGTAAATGGTAATGGAAATGGTAGAATTGAAGCAGGTGAGACTGTAGATATAATTATTCCTTCAAATAATGCTGGATCTAGTTCTTGTACTTCTTTATTGGGTACATTATCTTGTACTAGCCCTTATGTTACTATCACGAATAATACATTTGATTTTGGTCAATTAGCTTCTCAAACAAATGCCTCATCTACTTTTGAAGTAATTATTGATGGTAGTACTCCTTTTGGAGAACAATTAGATTTCACTTATTTATTACAAGACGGAGCATATTCTGAGTCAATTAGTTTTACAGAGGTTGCAGGATTATTTTCTGAAGATTTCGAAACTGGAGATTATAGTATGTTTAGTTGGAATGTGATTTCTTCGAATCCATGGAGTATTGATGATACAGAAGTTTATGAGGGTTCATACTCATCTGTATCTGCTGATATAGGAAACAATTCTTCGTCTACTATGGAGATTGATGTTGATGTACTTTATGATGGGACTCTTAGTTTTATGAAGAAAGTATCATCTGAAGATAATTATGACTATTTACAGTTTTATATTGATGGTCAGTTACAGGGTGAGTGGAGTGGAGAAGTTGACTGGTCACCAGAATCATATTTTGTTACTGCTGGTCAACATACTTTTACATGGATTTATGATAAAGACCAGTATGTTCAAGATGGAGATGATGCTGCTTGGGTAGATTATATTTTATTTCCTCCAATTGACCATCCTTCTCTTTCTGTGGAAGAACATGATTTGTTCACGGAATTTAATATTTATCCAAATCCTTCAAATGGTTCATTAAACATTAGCGTTAATTCACCATTAGAAAAAGGTGTGTCGATTTGTATATACGACACTAAGGGTAGAATAATTCTACAGCAAGAAGAAAAAACTAATGTAGGATTTAATTCATTCAATTATAATCTTAATAAAATTGCTAACGGATTATATTTGATTAATTTATCCGATGGAATTAATTCTATATCCAGACCTATTATAATTAGAAAATAAATTAAAATGCCTCACTTAATGTGAGGCATTTTTTCTTTTTAATG
>CEUK01035499.1_pt1 | contig 25067 bp, 18 predicted proteins | sample 356451 | NCBI WGS metagenome assembly CEUK01 (sample SAMEA2622843, study PRJEB7988) | marine metagenome | isolation source: saline water (ENVO:00002010), including
CATTGAGAAGCAGTGTGTATCTGTTTTTAACAATATAAAGCAAATTTTAAATGACTCAGGGTCTGATTGGACAAAAATTGTTGATGTAACTGTTTTTTTAACAAACATGAAAAATGACTTTGAAACATATAATGAGGTATATGCAAAGTATTTTTCTAATACTATGCCCACCAGAACTACTGTTGAGGTGAATTGTTTACCCACCCCTATTGCTATTGAGCTTAAGGTAATTGCAACACTATAACCAAGTTTGAGAATGTTTTCAGAATATAAAAAATTAGATTTGGTAAAAGTTTGTTCCGAAGTTAATTCCTTTTGGAAACAAAAAAACATATTTCAAAAAAGCATAAGCTCAAAAAGTTCTAATAATCGATTTGTTTTTTTTGAGGGCCCCCCGTCTGCTAATGGTTTACCCGGCATTCACCATGTTATGGCAAGATTAATAAAAGATATTTTTTGTAGATATAAAACTCTTCGTGGATTTCGTGTGGACAGAAAAGCTGGTTGGGACACACATGGATTACCTGTTGAGTTAAGTGTGGAAAAACAATTGGGAATTAGCAAAGAAGATATTGGTAAAAACATATCTATTTCTAAATATAATGAAGAGTGTAAAAAAACTGTTATGAGATACACTCGTTCTTGGAACGAATTAACAGAAAAAATGGGCTACTGGGTAGATACAAATACTGCATATATAACTTATAAAAACAAATATATAGAGAGCGTTTGGTTTTTGGTTAAAAGGTTGTTTAATAAAAAACTTTTATATCGGGGTTATACTATTCAACCATATTCGCCAGCAGCAGGCACAGGGTTAAGTTCTCACGAGCTTAATCAGCCGGGGTGTTATAAACAGGTTAAGGACCTTAGTGTTTTTGCGTTGTTTAAAGTAATTAAACCCAAATTTAAAACAAGTTTAGATGTCTATTTTGTAGCGTGGACAACCACGCCCTGGACATTATTTGCTAATACCGGCTTAGCTGTGGGTAAAAACATCAACTACTTATATGTTCAGACAACCAACCCCTTCACCTCTAAGCCTATGGTTATTATTTGTGCCGAAGACTGTTTAGATAAAATTTTTGACGAAAAAACCAATAGGCTTATATTAAAAAACTCCGACAAAAATTATTCTATTTTATCTAAATGCAAAGGTTTGGATTTGGTTGGGCTTAGATACGATCAACTTTTGAAAAATGTCCAGCCAGAGGGAAACGGCGGCGAAGCTTTTCGGGTTATTGAAGCTGACTTTGTAACTACAGAGAGTGGTACTGGGATTGTTCACCTGGCTCCCACTTTTGGTGCTGATGATTTTAATGTGGCTAAAAAAAATAACCTTCCCCCCATGTTAATAAAGAGCAAAAATAAACCCGATTCTCTTGTGCCGATTGTGGATGAGCGAGGGAGGTTTGTTAGTGAACTTGGTGAAGAATTTGGTGGCAGGTTTGTTAAAAGTGAGTTTTCTTCATCTGAAAACCACCCAAGTGTTGATGTGGATATAGTTGTTATGCTTAAAAAGATGGGGCTTGCATTTAAGTCTGAAAAATATACTCATAGTTATCCTCATTGTTGGCGAACAGATAAACCTATACTATACTACCCACTTAATTCATGGTTTATTAAAACAACTGATTTTAAAGCCAAGCTGGTTGAAAAAAACAAAGAAATTAACTGGAAACCCCAAAGTACTGGTGAGGGTAGGTTTCAAAATTGGCTTGAAAATTTAAATGACTGGAATGTTTCTAGATCTAGATTTTGGGGTATACCCATTCCTCTTTGGAAAAGTGAGGATGGAAGTGAGGTTTTGTGTGTTGGTTCTGTCGAGGAGCTAAAGTTGGAATGTGAAAAATCTTTTTTGTCTGGTAATATGGATAGTAATCCCTTAAAAGATTTTGTTCCTGGAGATATGTCTGAGGCTAATTATGATATATTTGACCTACACAAAAATGTTGTTGATAAAATTGTGCTCACGTCTAAAAGTGGTTTAAAAATGTTTAGAGATCCGGATGTGTTAGATGTTTGGTTTGACTCTGGTTCGATGCCCTACGCCCAATGGCACTACCCTTTTGAAAATAAAGAGTTAATAGATTCTGGTGATTTTTTTCCTGCCGACTTTATAGCTGAAGGTGTAGATCAAACAAGGGGGTGGTTTTTTACTCTTCATGCAATTGGTGTGATGTGTTTTGACAGTGTTGCTTTTAAGAATGTTATTTCAAATGGTTTAGTTTTAGATTCCCTGGGTCAAAAAATGTCTAAGCGCCTTGGAAACTCTGTTGACCCCTTCGATGTTTTTACAAAACATGGTGCAGATACTATTCGTTGGTATATGATTACAAATGCTCAGCCCTGGGATAATTTAAAGTTCAATCTAGATGGTGTAGTTGAGGTTAAACAAAAATTATTTAGCACCCTACACAATGTGTATTCATTCTTTGCTCTATATGCAAACATTGATGGATTTGTGTTTAACGAGGATCCAATTCCTGTTTCAAAACGGCATCTTTTAGATCGGTGGATCATTTCTGAAACAAACTCGCTAATTAAATCAGTTGGGGATTATTATAATGATTATGAGCCTACTTTGGCGGGTAGACAAATACAGTTTTTTGTGGTTGAAAAACTAAGTAACTGGTATATTCGTTTGTGCCGGCGACGTTTTTGGAAGGGAGAATATGACCAAGAAAAAATATCTGCCTACCAAACTCTTTTTGAGTGCTTGGTTAATGTTTCAAAAATAGCCTCACCCATTGCTCCCTTTTTTATGGACAGGCTTTTCTTAGATTTAAATAATGTTGCCAATAAAGATTCTGCGCAGTCTGTACATTTATCCGACTTTCCACCCTTTCAAGAAGATTGTTTTTTTTCTGATTTGGAAAAAAACATGAGGATAACAAAAGGTATTTGTTCGTTAGCTTTATCTATTAGAAAAAAACAAGGGATCAGGGTAAGGCAACCCCTTAAATCAATTGATGTTTGTTTGCAAAGTGGGGGATGTTTGGACCCTGTTTTTATAGACATAATAAAATCTGAAATAAATGTTAAATCTGTTCTTTTTAGTGAAGCCGCTGATGGTTCTGTGAAAAGAAATTTGGTTGTTAACTTTCCTGTTCTTGGCAAGAGAGCTGGTGCTATTATGAAAGATGTATTGGGTGTTGTTCGTGATTTTGGGGAGAAAGAGTGTGACCAATACATTAAGAATGGTACTATTTCTGCCAAAGTTGGGGAACAAGATTTTGTTTTTTTACCCAATGATTTATTGGTTAAAATTGTGGAAAAACCCGGCTTGTCAACAGCTAAAAATGAAAATGCTCTTATTGTTTTAAACACATCGTTGAACGAAGAACTTTTGGCTGAGGGCTTGTCTCGAGAGGTTGTAAACAGAATACAAAACACAAGAAAAGAGAACAATCTTGATGTCATGAACAAAATTAACATCTTTGTATCAGGAGATGAAAAAAGTATAGCCCCTTTAATAAAGCATAAAAACTATATTTTAGAGGAGGTTTTGGGAGTTGAGCTTGTTGTTTCTAAAGCCCCTTTAAAAAACAGCTCTCTTTTTGAATTTAAGGATTATAAAATGTATATTGCAATTCAATTATGTCAGTAATGAAAAAAGGGATTTCAAAGAGATATTCAGACATTGAGCTAGAAAAATTTAAAAAGCTTATTATTTTAAAAATTGAGTCTGCTCAAAAGGACTTACAACTTTTAAAAGACTCTTATAGTAACGCGTCCTCTAATGGTACAGACGACACATATTCCTCTTTCAAGTCTTTTGAGGAGGGTTCTGAAACTTTGTCAAAAGAGTCAAACACCCTTTTGGCCTCCAGGCAAGAAAAGTTTATACGTGATCTTAAAAATGCTTTGATACGAATTGAAAATAAAACTTATGGTATTTGTAGAGAAACCGGCAAACTAATTGCAAAAGATCGTTTAAAATTAGTTCCCCATGCCACACTAAGTATTGAGGCAAAGTCAAAATCTAAATAAATTCTGAGTGGGATCAAGGTTTTTTTGGTTTTATTCTCTTATTTTTTTAATTCTTTTTTTTGATCAAACAAGTAAAATTATTGTGCGTCTTAATATGGGGGTCGGTGATCATTTGGAGGTTTTCCCCTGGTTTTTGATTTATTTTGTTGAAAATAACGGTTTTGCTTTTGGTTTGGAGCTTTTTGGTTATTGGGGTAAGTTTTTTTTAACTCTGTTTAGGATTGTTTTTTCTTTTTTTCTTTTTAAATGGTTAATTAGGGTTGTTAATGTAAAGGGGGTTTGTTGGGGGTCGTTTTCGATGTTGTTGATTTTTTCTGGTGCAATTGGAAACATAATTGATAGTGTTTTTTATGGTTTGGTTTTTGATTATTCCCCTTTGTTTTTTGGTAAAGTTGTTGATTTTCTATATTTCCCACTTTTTGAGGGCTTTTATCCGAAATGGCTGCCTATTATTGGGGGGCAAGAATTTTTGTTTTTTGGATATATTTTCAATATTGCGGACTGTTCAATAACTATTGGGGCTTTTATTTTATTATTTGTTTATCGAGACGTGTCTTTTAGTGAATAGCTTTTTTTTTCTTTCTCTTTGTTTTTTATATTTGCCAAACTTAATATAAATAAATTATTTACTTATGGAATTTTTATCTCAAAACTTTATTTACATTGCTCCTGCTCTTGGGGTAATTGGTTTAATTTTTATGTTTATAAAGTCTTCTTGGGTGTCTAGGCAAGATCCTGGAGACAAAAAAATGGTTGATTTATCTGATCATATCGCCAAGGGGGCCATGGCTTTTTTGGTTGCGGAATGGAGGGTTTTGTCTGTTTTTTCCATAATTGCAGCTTCTCTTTTGGCTTGGTCTGGAACACTTATTGAAACTTCTACTCCTTATATTGCTGTTTCTTTTGTAATTGGTGCTGTTTTTTCTGCCTTAGCTGGATATTTTGGTATGAATATTGCCACAAAAGCAAATGTGAGAACAACTCAGGCTGCCAGAACCAGTCTTGCTAAAGCATTGCGGGTTTCGTTTACTGGTGGTACAGTTATGGGGCTAGGTGTTGCTGGCTTGGCTGTTTTTGGTTTAGGTAGTCTTTTTATTTTGTTTAACTACATGTATTCTGCTGCCGTTGGTAACTTTGTGGATCCTCATAACATGGAAATTGCCCTTGAAGTTTTGGCTGGTTTTTCTTTAGGTGCTGAATCTATTGCACTATTTGCAAGAGTGGGCGGTGGAATTTATACAAAAGCTGCTGATGTCGGAGCTGATCTTGTTGGGAAAGTTGAGGCTGGTATTCCCGAAGATGACCCTAGAAACCCCGCCACAATTGCAGATAATGTAGGAGATAATGTGGGAGATGTTGCTGGAATGGGTGCTGACCTTTTTGGTTCATATGTTGCAACCATTTTAGCCACCATGGTGCTAGGTAGAGAAATTATGGTTTACTCAGACCAGGGTGAAGTTATTAGTTTGTTGGTTGATGGTGTTACTTTGTATCCATCTATGCCATTTATTTTGCTTCCCATGGTTATTGCTGGTTTGGGTTTGATTTTTTCTATTGTTGGCGCTGCTTTTGTAAAAATAAAAAATGAGAGTGGCTCTGTTCAGGCTGCTTTAAATTTGGGTAATTGGTTGTCTATTGTTTTAACCTTAATAGCTTCTTATTTTTTAGTTGATTTTATGTTGCCTTCAGGTGATGTGGGAATTCGAGATGGTGCCCTTTTCACTAAAATGGGAGTTTTTTGGGCTATTTTTACTGGGCTTGCCGTTGGTGGGTTAATGTCAATTGTAACAGAGTACTACACGTCTATGGGGAAACGTCCTGTAAACTCTATTGTTAAGCAGTCTGAAACTGGTCATGCAACAAATATAATTGGTGGGCTTGCTGTTGGTATGGAGTCTACAGTTATTCCAATTTTGATTCTTGCCGCAGGAATCGTTGTTTCCTTTTGTTTTGCTGGCCTTTATGGTGTTGCTATTGCGGCTGCAGGGATGATGGCCACAACCGCTATGCAGTTGGCAATTGATGCTTTTGGTCCCATTGCTGATAATGCGGGAGGGATTGCTGAAATGAGTGGTTTGCCAAAAGAGGTTCGGGAAAGAACTGACAATCTTGATGCTGTTGGTAACACAACAGCTGCTGCTGGAAAGGGGTTTGCTATTGCCTCGGCTGCATTAACAGCCTTGGCTCTATTTGCTGCTTTTGTTGGTTTGGCTGGTATTTCCTCTATTGATATATATAAGGCTAATGTTTTAGCGGCCCTGTTTGTGGGGGCCATGATTCCTTTTATTTTTTCAGCCTTAGCGATTGCTGCTGTCGGTAGAGCTGCTATGGATATGGTTATGGAGGTTCGTCGCCAGTTCAAAGAGATTCCGGGTATAATGGAGGGTAAGGCTGTTCCTGAATATGAAAAATGTGTTGAAATTTCTACAAAAGCTTCTATAAGAGAAATGATATTGCCTGGGGCAATTCCTCTTGTTGTGCCTATTGTTGTTGGTTTTTGCTTTGGCCCTGAGGTTTTAGGTGGATTGCTTGCTGGTGTCACCGTATCGGGGGTTTTAATGGGTATTTTTCAAAATAATGCTGGCGGAGCTTGGGATAATGCTAAAAAATCTATAGAAGCTAGTGGTGAAAAGGGTTCCGAAGACCACAAGGCTTCTGTAACTGGTGACACTGTTGGTGATCCGTTTAAAGACACGTCAGGTCCTTCTATGAATATTTTAATAAAGCTGATGAGTATTGTTGCTTTAGTGATTGCTCCTCACATAAGGGCTTCTGATGATGCCGCTAAAAAACACACGTCAACAGATTTAGATGCAAAGGAGGTTGTTGTCTCTGATCGTGTTGATAATAAAAAAGCTTCTACTCTTTTATATTAATCATGTGATTCAAAATTTGAACTGTGTTTGTTGCAGCTCCTTTTCTTAAGGGGTCTGCAACAATCCACATGTTTATGCCGTTCTTTATAGAGTGGTCTCTTCTTATTCTTGAAACAAAAACTTCGTTTTTTCCCCTGGCTTCTAATGGGGTAATGTATTCATTTTTTTTACTTACCACTATTCCCTTTTGTCTTTTAAGTGTTGATATCACTTTATCAATATCTATTTTTTCTTTGGTTTCTATATTTACGCTTTCTCCATGACCCCCTATTGTAGGAACCCTCACGGCTGTTGCGGTTATTTTTATGTTTGTTTTTAGTATTTTGTTTGTTTCTTTTATGATTTTATCTTCTTCCTTTGTGTATCCATTTTTTAAAAAATCGTCACATTGTGGAATTATGTTTCTGTGAATTTTTTTTGGATATATTTTTTTTGATTTTTTGTTTTCTTCTTCTTTATTTAACTGATTAAGGGCCATTTTTCCCGATCCACTTACCGCTTGGTAGGTTGAAATAATCATTCTTTTTATTTTTAATAATTCATTTATTTTGTTTATTACAAGGACCAGTTGTATTGTTGAGCAATTGGGGTTCGATATAATTTTTTCGGTTTTTGTTAATTCTTTAATGTTTACTTCTGGAACAATTAATTTTACTTTTTTTTCCATTCTAAAGGCAGAGGAGTTGTCTATTACTACAGCTCCTTTTGCGGTGAACTTGTGAGCGTATTTTTTTGCTGTTTTTGACCCTGCTGAAAAAATAACAAAATTTGGTTTAGCTTTTATTGCCTCATTTATTGAAATTATTTTTTTCTCTTTTTCTAGAAACTTGATTTTTTTTCCTACATTTTTATTTGTAGCAACAAAAAGAAAGCTTTTTATTTTTTTTATATTTTTTTCTTCTAAAACTTTTATTATTTCTCTACCAACTAGACCTGTTGTTCCAATTATTGCTAATATCATATTTGTTTTATTATAAATTTATATAAAATTATTATTTTTTAATTGTCATGAATAGTCCTTTTTTTTTAACAAACAAGATAAGTCGCCTTCCTAAAAAAACAGGGGTTTATATTTTTTTAAACAAAAAAAAAGAGGTTATCTATGTTGGAAAGTCTGTTAATATTAGGGGGCGTATCAACTCTTATTTAAAATCAACAGTGTTAAAAGATAAACTTCTTATTAAGAATTGTTTTTTTGTTGAATACTTTTTGGTTGGTTCCGAAAAAGACGCTTTGTTTTTAGAAAATAATTTAATAAAAACTCATAAACCAAAATATAATATTTTACTTAAAGATGATAAGAGTTTTCCATGGATTTGTATTAAAAATGAAAGATTTCCAAGGGTTTTTATTACAAGAAAGAAAAGAAATGAAAATGATTTTTATTTTGGTCCGTATGTTTCTACAAAAAATTTAAATACTTTATATAAATTAATATCTAAACTTTTTCCCATAAGATCTTGTAATTTTTTGCTTTCTGAAAAGAATGTTGAAAATAAAAAATATAGTGTTTGTCTAGATTATCATTTAAATAGGTGCGGTGGACCCTGTGAAAACTTACAAAGTGAAGAAGAATATAATTATAATATTGATTTAATAAAAAAAATTTTAAAAGGTGATTTTAGTTTTGTTTTAAACAAATTAGAAAAAAAATTAAAATATTATTCTTCTCATCTTCTTTTTGAAAAAGCCGAAGTGGTTAAAAATCAAATATTATCTTTAAAATCTATCAAAAACAAGTCTATTATTGTTGTAAATAAAAAAGTTAATTTAGATGCTTTCTATATTACTTCATATGGTTCTTTTATATATATAAATTTTTTAAGAGTTGCCGAAGGTGGTGTTGTTTTTTTGAAAAACACTAAAATTAAAAACAATAATCTTTTTAGCAAAAAACATTTTTTAAAGAGATATATAAATAAAACTTTTATTGATTATGGATACTTGTCTAAATCTATTATTAGCAATATAAGTATAGACTCTATTTTGGATAAAAAAATAGTTGTTCCAAAAAAAGGTTATAAAAAAGATATATTAAAAATTTGTCAAAATAATATATCTAATTATATAAAGAGATTTAATTATAATAATTATGATCTTTTAAAAAACTTACAAACAGATTTAAATTTAAATAATTTTCCTTTTCATATAGAATGTTTTGATATATCTAACCTACAGGGAACTAATACTGTTTCATCATGTGTTGTTTTTAAAAATGGTAAACCTGTAAAGAAAGAATATAAATTTTTTAATTTGAAAAAAATTAATTTTATAGACGATTATTTTTCTATAGAAGAGAGTTTAAAATTAAGATATTTTGATAATTTTATTTTTCCTGATTTAATTATAATAGATGGGGGGAAAGGTCAATTAAATTCTGCTAAAAAAATTATATCAAAAATATATAAAAAAAATATAGACGTTATTAGTATAGCAAAAAGAAAAGAAATTATTTTTAATTATTATAAAAGTTTTACTTTAAGTAAAAGGTCTAATTCTTTAAAATTTATACAAAAAATAAGAGATGAAGCTCATAGATTTTGTTTAAAAAATCATCGTCTTTTACGAACAAAAAAATCTCTTTCTTCAGAGTTATTTAATATAAAAGGTGTGGGTAAAAAAACTTATTTAAAACTTATAAATAAGTATAAAAGTTTAAATAATATAAAAAATTTAGAAAAAGCTGAGATAGAAAGTTTTTTAGGAAAAAAAAGGGGTTCTTTTATTTATATGTTTTTTAACAAATAATGTTAATATTTTGTTAATTGTTTTTTTCTCTTTGTTTTTTTCTTTTTTATTATTTTTTATCAACTTTATTTTATGTTTTTTTTAACATTTTCTGTTTTTTTTTTTTTAACATTTTCTGTTTTTTATAAAATTAACAAAACCTTTTTTTATTATGTTTTTTTGATTTAATTACTTTTTAAATAATTGTTTATAATTATTAATAATTTATATAACAAAATATGATATAATTTTATTTTTTACATTTTAACAATACTTATTAATACTATTATATTTTAATTTAAATATTTAATAATATTAATATTGTTGATATTTACACCAATATCTATATTGTTAATTCCAGATCTAAATCCGGGAGAATTTTTTGATAAATTGTAGTTATATTCAATTTCATTGACAAATAAAGGTGATGAACTTATATTATAATAACCTTTTAAACTATCGGTATTTGAAATACAATAAGAATTAGAAATTAATATATTTTTTAATTTAAAGTTTAAATTATTATTATAAAATATATTGTTTTTAGATATAATTTTTTTGTAGGTTAATTTATTTAAATTACTACTTAATACATTTTTATTTTTTATAAATGAATTATTAAATAAATAAAATTGACAACTATCTTTAATACTTAAAACAACTTTATTATTAATAAATAAATTATTATGTAATTTTAAATAACCCCTATTACCTTTTTCTATAATAATAGAATTGGAATTATTTATAAATACACTATTTATAATATTATTATCAAAGCATTTATCAAAAATTAAATTATCTCTTAAATCTGTAAACAAACAATTATTAATAGTTGATTTATAAACAGAATCATTTATAATATTATTTTTTAAACCACTAAATATACTTTCATTAAACAAAAAATTAACATTTTTATTTTTTATTATAGTATTATAAAAAAAAGAATTATTAATTTTTATAATAGAATTATTATTAATTATATCTGAATTTAAAAAAGAAGAATTTAAAAAAGAAAAATTAGAATTAATGGAATTTATTATGATGTTTTTAAATAAAACATTTTTAATAATTAAATTATTAGGATTTTTATTATATAAAAAAACAGATTTTTTTTTTGAATAAACTTCAATATTATGATAAAAGATAGTATCTAACCTTTCTGAGTTAAAATCATGTAAAAAAGAACTATCAGAATAATTATTATTTCCAATTTCTAAATTTCCACTATTTATAAAACAACCATTATTTTTTAAAATAATTTTTACTCCATTTTTTATTATTAAAGTATGATTTTTAGGAATATTAATTTTTTTATTTAAAATATATGGTTTTTTTGTTTTTTCTAAAACAGTAATATTATTTGAATTATTAGAAATAATATTATTTTCCTTATCTGAAGGTATTATATTTTTACAACCAAAAAAAAGAATCCAAAAAAAACATAAAAAATAAAATTTTATCATAATTAAAAAGAGTCAGAAATTAATTTTTTAGTAAATGATGATCTATTTTTATTAAAAATATCTTCTTTTTTAAAATTATCTACAATTTTTCCATTATCCAAAACAATAATTTTATTACATAAAAAAGAAACAGAAAAAATATCATGAGAAATAAAAACAATGGTAATATTTAGTTTTTTATTTAAAGCTCTGATAAGATTTAAAATAGAGTACTGATTTTCTGTATCTAATGCAGAAAGAGATTCATCAAAAACAATAATTTTAGGATTAGATGCTAAAACACGAGCAATAGAAATTCTTTGTTTTTCTCCACCAGAAAGCTCATGAGGATATTTTTTTATAAAACTATCATTTAATTCAACAAGTTTAAATAAAAAAGAAACAGAAAAATTAGATTTATAAAGTTTACAAATTTCTAGCACACTTTCACCAACTGTAAACTTAGGATTAAAACTAGAAAAAGCATCTTGATAAACCATGTGGGATGAAGTATTTATATTATATAAAGAAAAAAAAGAATCACAAACGAAATTTTTTTCTATACCTGAAACAATTCTACCAAGAGTTGTTTTGCCCGAACCAGAACCACCAACAACACCTAAAATATCATAAGTATTAAATAAAAAAGAAATATTATTAAGAGCTAAAAAAGAAATATTTTTTTTTAAATAAGTAAATTTTAAATTTTTAAATGAAAAACAAATTTCTTTAACTGTATTCTTTTTATTAGTAGTAATATTTTTGTAATGACTAAGTGGAATATAATTTTTATTTAAAATTTTTTTAAAAAAAACAGACCTATTAAAAAAATAATTTTTATAAATATCAGATTCTTTTTTAAAAAAAGAATAATCAGAAAAAACATAAATATAGTCGCAAAAATACTTTACCAACTCAATATTATGACTTATTAAAATAACACCAATGGAGCGGGTTTTTTTTATTCTTAAAAGAAGATCAAGAATTTTTTTCTGAGCATAAGGATCTAAAGATGTTGTAGGTTCGTCAGCAATAATTAAAGAAGGGTTAGATGCTAAAGCAATTGCAATAACCACCCTTTGTTTTTGCCCTCCAGACAACTCATGAGGATAAGAAAAAAACACTTTTTCACAATCATTAAAACCAACCTCTTTAAACAAATCAATAACAGCATTTTTTTTATTTTTAGGTGGGTTTTTTGTTTTGTGAAAAACTTCTAAAACTTGTTGTCCGCAGCAAATTGTTGGGTTTAGAGAACTAGAAGGGTCTTGAAATATTAAAGAAATGTAGTTTGCTCTAAAAAAATCCCATGTTTTTTTTCTTTTTGTTAAAAAATCAAAAGAAAAATCATCAAGAAAAAATGAAGCATTATTTGCACTTATTGAAAAAACAGAGGGATTTAACAAACCCAATAAAAAGAGAGAAAAAACAGATTTACCCACACCAGAGTCACCCAGCAAACCAACAGAATCTCCTCTAAAAAGCTCAAAAGAAGCACTTTTAATTAGTGTAGAATTTTTTAAAAAAACTGAAAGATTATTAATGTTTAGTAACTTTTTTCTTTTCACAATGAGAAATCTTCAATAACAGATTTTATAGTAAATAATAAATTATCTGTTAACATATAACTATTTTTTAACTCAGTTTCCTGATTGTCTTTTTTACCAAGTCTAACAAAAACTAAATCTAAAGAAGGAATAACCACTATCCACTGACCCAAAAAACCACGAGCATAAAAAATATTTCGATCTAAAACATCAGCAACCCACCATCCGTTAGAATAATAATCAACATAAGAGTCTGTGTTTTTTTTACCATCAATAAGCTTAGGAACAGAGAGAAGCCAATTAAAATATTCTTTAGAAACAACATCTTCTTTAGTGACCCTAGAAAAACCACCATCCAACATTAAAACACCGAATTTTAAAAAATCTCTGGCGCTACTATTAAAACAACAAAAAACCTTTTCCATACCCCCCTCACGATCAAGAGACCAAAGAGCGCTTTCATTTGCACCAATTTTAGACCAAAGAACCCTGCCTGTAAAATCAGAAACACTTTCTTTAACAGCTCTTTCTAGAACAATTCCCAAAAGCTGAGTACTTCCACTGCTATATCTGTGTATTTTTCCCGGCTCTTCGACAAATTTTTTGTTTAAAATTAAATGACGAATATTTTTACCATAATAAGCTTTTGCGGTTACACTAATAGGTCTTTTATAATTTTCTAACCAATCATATCCAGACGACATGTTAATAAGATGTTTAATTTTAACATCGTGACCTAAAAAGGATCTTTTTTTCATTTCTGGAACAAAATCAAAAATGCTTTGATCAACACTTTTAATATAACCCTCCTTAATTGCACTTCCAATTAAAACAGAAACAATACTCTTTGCCATAGAAAAAGAGTTTGTTTTGCTGTTTTTGTTTGTGTTCTGCCAATAACTTTCAACACGAAGACTGTCTTTTTGGAAAACAAGAAAAGCAACACTCTTTGAAGCTGCCAACAAAGAATCTAGTTTGCTGTTTTTAACATTATTTGAGAAGTTTTTTCCAACAGGCAAAAAATAAGTATTGTCAGAAGAAACCGGCCTTGTGTGAAAAAATTTATAATCATCAATTTGAGCAGAAGACTCTCCTCGAAGGTAGGTGCAACGAACACCATGAATTAAATAAGAAACATCCGATAGCAAAAAAAGCAAAACAAAAAAAACAAGTAAAATATATTTTTTCATTTATAATTAACTATAGAAATATTAAAAACCTTCTTAAAGCCACTTTTAAAATGAACAATAACTTCTTCAAAATTTACAGCACCACCAAGTTCCAAACACAACGATGTTACCCCCTTGTCACTAATACCACAGGGAATAATATTTTTAAAATACCCTAAATCAACGTCTACATTAAAAGCTAAACCATGCATTGTGACCCACCTGCTAGCCCTTACACCCATAGCACAAATTTTGTTGTTTGTTCCATTTTTACCCTCAACCCAAACACCAGTTGAATCTTTAACCCGAACACCCTTAATGGAGTATTTTTCTAACACAAAAATAACAACGTCTTCTAAAAAACGCATATATTTATGAATGTCAGTAAAAAAATTATCTAAATCAAAAATAGGATAAACAACCAATTGACCAGGCCCGTGGTAAGTAACATCCCCCCCTCTATTTATTTTGTAAAAGGAAGCGTTTTTATTATTTAACTCATCTAAACCAATCAAAATATTTTTATCATTTCCACTTTTCCCCATGGTGTATACGTGTGGGTGTTGACAAAAAATAAGGTAATTTTTAGTTTTCACCCCCTTCTTTTTGTCAACTATAATTGAATTAAGAAGATCTTCTTGAAAAGCCCAAGCCTCTTTAAAATCAACAAGACCCAAATTTTTAAAAAAAACAGTATTCATTTCTAATATGAATATAACTATATTTGATAAAATAAAATTATATAGTGGAAAAATACACAGAACAAGAAAAAATAAGAAGACAGTCTTTACAAGAGCTAAGGTCTCTAGGCATAAACCCATATCCAGCGGATGAATATAAAACAAATTCAAACAGTCAAGAAATAAAAGAAAAATATGAAGAGGGTAAAAAAGTAACAATTGCAGGAAGAATCATGAGTAGAAGAATTATGGGAAAAGCATCTTTTTTTGAAATTAAAGACATGCGTGGAAAAATACAAATTTATTTAAACAGAGATGAGCTTTGTCCCGATGATGACAAAACACTATATAACAAAGTGTTTAAAAAACACTTAGACATTGGAGACATCGTTGGAGTTGAGGGGGGCGTCTTCAAAACAAAAGTTGGAGAAATAAGTGTAAATGCAAAAAAAATAAAACTCCTTTCTAAAGCCATCAAACCCATTCCTGTGGTAAAAACAGATCTAGATGGAAACACTTTTGACGTTTTCAAAAACACAGAGTTAAGGTATAGACAAAGAGAGTTGGACCTTATAGTTAATGAAGGGTCTTGGCAAACCTTTAAAAGAAGAACAAAAATATACAACTCTATAAGAAGCCAACTAAATAAAAAAAACTTCCTTGAAGTAGAAACCCCAATTCTCCAACCAGTAGCAGGAGGTGCGGCTGCGAGACCTTTTGTTACCCACCACAACTCATTAGACATCCCACTGTATCTGCGTATAGCAAACGAATTATATTTAAAAAGACTAATTGTTGGTGGAGAAGAGGGTGTTTATGAATTTGCAAAAGATTTTAGAAACGAAGGAATGGACAAAACTCACAACCCAGAGTTCACTATGCTAGAGTTGTATGTTGCATACAAAGATTATAACTGGATGATGGAGTTTGTTGAGACCTTGTTTAAAAACATCTTGATAGACGTTTGTAAAACCACCAAAACAATATTTAATGGAAAGGAAATTAACTTTCAGGGACCCTACAAAAAAATCCCATTTTTTGAGGCAATAAAAAAAGAAACGGGAGTTGATTTTTTGTGTAAAAACGAAGAAGAGATACTTAGTTTTTGCAAATCAAAAAATATAGAAACAAACAAAACAATGGGTAGGGGTAAGTTATTAGATTCTATTTTTGGACATTATTGTGAAAAAAAATTAATACAACCCACATTTATAACAGATTACCCAAAAGAGATGTCGCCCCTAACAAAATCCCATAGAAAAACACCTGGTCTTACAGAGCGGTTTGAGCTTTTTGTTGACGGAAAAGAAATAGCAAACGCATATTCTGAGCAAAATGACCCAATAGAACAAAGAAAAAGTTTTGAAGAACAAGCAAAACTGGCTGAGAAGGGCGACGATGAAGCGATGTTAATAGACGAATCTTTTTTAACATCTTTAGAGTATGCAATGCCACCCACATCCGGAATAGGAATAGGTATAGATAGGCTAACAATGTTGTTAACAAATAGCACCTCCATTCAAGATGTGTTGTTTTTTCCACAAATGAAACCAGAAAAACAATAAAAATGCAAATAACAATAGGGTCAGATCACGCTGGCGTTGATTATAAAAGCGCAATAATTAGTTTTTTAGAAAAAGAAAAACACAAAATACTAGACGTTGGAACATACACAAAAGAGAGTGTAGATTATCCCGAATATGCACACCTAGTTTCCAAAGAAGTGCTCTCTGGGTCAGATTTTGGAATTTTAATATGTGGAAGTGGAAATGGAGTGAGTATGGCAGCCAACAAACACAAGGGAATTAGGTCCGCGATATGTTGGAGCGAAGAAATAACAAAATTAGCAAGACAACATAATAATGCCAATATAATTTCTTTGCCAGCTAGATTTTTGACACTAGAAGAGTGCACAAGGTTAATAAAAATATTTATAAACGAGCCCTTTGAAGGTGGTAGACATTTGAGAAGGGTAGAAAAAATTTAAAATGAAAAAAATAATTTACATTTTTTTAGCAGTATTCACCTCCACATTTTCACAGGTTGAAATTTTGGGCTCTCAAATTACAAAGGAGAAGCTAAAAGCCCACATTGAGCTATTAGCCTCAGACTCCTTAGAAGGCCGAGAGGTGGGTAAGCCCGGCGAGTTAATGGCCGCTAAATATATGTCAAACTACTTTAGCACAATAGGTATACCACCATACAAGGACTCAACGTATTATCAAAAAATACCACTACAAGAAAAAAAAATAAAAGAGACTACATTTAAAACAAATAAAAAAAGCTATAAACACATATCAGACTTTTATACGTTTCCCAACTTTGGTGAAACACAAATACAAACTAATAAAATAATTTTTTTAGGATATGGTTTAGATGCGGAAAATTATAGTGATTACAAAACTAACGTTGAGGGTGAAGTTATAATGATTTTAAATGGTGAACCTAAAGACAACAATGGAAACTACATTATATCGGGAAGCAAAGAAAAAAGTCCCAATTCTAGCTGGAGACACAAATTAAATATAGCAAAGAAAAGGGGCGTTAAATGTGTTTTGTTTGTTAATAAAAATCATAATGAAAACTACAAAATGGTAGAGCACAAGGTGGAGCACCCAGGCGTTACACTTTTAGGAAAAGAAGCCCCTCCCGCTTTTTTTTACATCAGCGAAGATGTTGCTAATGATATTTTAGGTAAAATAAAAACAGAAAAAATTAGAAAGAAAATAAAACAAAAAAAGAAAACATTCAACAAAGAAATCAACTTACAAATAGAGATGTCTGTGCAAATCGATGAAAATTCTTTTTTTGGTCACAACGTACTTGCGTTAATTGAGGGGACAGACTCAATTTTAAAAAATGAGATCATAGTAATAACAGCCCACTATGATCACATAGGTGTTATTGATGGAAAAATTCACAATGGTGCTGATGACAATGCAACTGGAACAGCAGCTCTTTTAGAAATAGCATCGGCTTTTCAGCAAGCAAAAGATAATGGTATAAGTTTTAAAAGAAGTGTTTTATTTTTCCCCAATTCTGCAGAAGAAAAGGGACTTTTGGGTTCATACTATTATGTGGAAAACCCCGCTTTTCCACTTGAAAATACCATTGCATGTTTAAATGTGGATATGATAGGGAGAACGGACAAATTTCATCCAAAAGATAGTAATTATGTTTATTTAATTGGCTCCGACAAGCTAAGTACGGATTTACATGATATTTCAGAACGGTCCAACAAAAAGTACATCAACATGGATATAGATTATACATTTAATGATCCCAACGATCCCAATAGGTTTTATTACAGGTCAGACCATTATAATTTTGCAAAAAAAAATATACCCTCAATATTCTATTTTAGCGGAGTTCATGAGGATTACCACAAACACACAGACACAACAGAAAAATTAATATATGAAAAGGTTGAAAAAACAGCCAGGTTAATTTTTTACACAGCATGGGAATTATCAAATTCAAAAGAGCGACCAAGAGTCAACCAGGTTAATGAGTTTAAACTTGACCGCCATTAATTAAAAATCAAACTTTATACCCTGTGCCAAAGGAAGTTCTCTGGAGTAGTTAATAGTATTGGTTTGCCTTCGCATATAAGCCTTCCAAGCATCTGATCCAGACTCTCTTCCTCCACCAGTCTCTTTTTCTCCACCAAAAGCTCCACCAATTTCCGCACCCGATGTTCCAATATTAACATTGGCTATACCACAATCCGAACCACTGTGTGACAAAAATTGTTCTGCCTCCAAAAGATCACTTGTCATAATAGCGGAAGATAGCCCTTGGGGAACATTGTTTTGGATTAAAATTGCCTCGTCTAAATCACGATATTTCATTAAGTAAAGGATTGGCGCAAAAGTTTCTGTTTGCACAATTTTAGCATCATTACTAACCTCTGCAATTACAGGTTTAACATAACAACCAGACACATACTTTTCACCATCTAAAACACCCCCACCAACAAGGATATTTCCACAGCTTTTAATTTGTTTAATAGCAGAAAGATATGCGTTGACAGCATCAATGTCTATTAGGGGCCCCATGTGGTTTTTTTCATCCAACGGATTACCAATATTAATTTGTTTATAAGCAGCAACCAGCTTTTCTTTTACAGAATTATAAATTGATTCATGAATAATAACTCGACGAGTAGTTGTGCATCTTTGACCAGCAGTACCTATCGCGCCAAAAACAATTCCGGTAATGGCTATATTTAGGTTAGATTTTGGGGTTACGATCATCGCATTATTACCCCCTAACTCTAAAATGCTTTTTCCAAATCTTTGTGCTACTTTTGATCCCACAATTCTACCCATTCTGGTTGAACCTGTTGCGGAAATTAGTGGAACACGCACATCTTCAGTTAACCATTCACCCACTTCTGCCCCACCATTAATTAAAGAACAAACACCCTCTGGTAATTTGTTTTTTTTCAAAACCACAGACATGATTTTTTGGCAAGCAACTGCGCAAAAGGGGGTTTTTTCGGACGGTTTCCAAACACAAACATTACCACAAACCCAGGCTAATGCTGAGTTCCAAGCCCAAACTGCAACAGGAAAATTAAATGCTGAAATAATACCCACAACACCAAGGGGGTGATATTGTTCATACATTCTATGGCCAGGCCTTTCAGAATGTAATGTTATTCCGCAAAGCTGCCGAGACAATCCAACGGCAAAGTCACAAATATCTATCATTTCCTGAACCTCCCCCAAACCCTCTTGATACGACTTTCCCATTTCATAGGAAACTAACTTACCAAGTAAATCTTTGTTTTTTCTTAACTCGTCCCCAAACTGACGCACGATCTCTCCTCTTTTGGGGGCGGGTATTGCTCTCCAAATTTTAAAAGCACTGTTGGCAGAGTCAATCACACTAACATACTCCTCATTGCTTGTAAAAGAAACACTACCAATCTTTTCACCATCAACAGGTGAGAAGGAGTTGGTTTTTTTTCCATCAAAAGGAAACCACTTTGTTCCAGTTGAAGTACCAGGCTGAAGGGTTTCTAAATTCAATTTTCTCATTATTTCATCCATATCTATAATAATTTAATTAAACAATCTCCAAATATCCATACCGTTTGCATATAAAACAAGCCCCAACAAAAAAACCATGCCAGCAACTTGAAGAGGCATTAAAACTTTTAGTGGAATTTTTTTTCCTGAGAAAATTTCAACAATAGCTATTAAAGCATGTCCACCGTCCAAAGCGGGGATAGGCAATAAATTCATAATTGCTAAAATAATAGAAAGCAAAGCTGTCATGGACCAAAAAACAAGCCAGTTCCAATCGCTGGGAAACATTTGACCAATTGAGATAAACCCCCCCATATGTTTATATGCACCAGTGCTAGGATTAAACATTGTTTTAATTTGACCCACATACATCTTAACTATTCTAATTGTTTTATCTAATCCAGCAGAAAAGCTATTAAAAAAAGAATATGAACGCAATTTTTCATATTCACTATTGGACGGAAAAATGCCAATTTTACCATCATCACCAACTGGAACATCTATCAATAAGGTGTTAAAACCCCTATTTACCTTTAAGGAAACAGTAGCTTTTGCTTTCGAAGATAAGTATTCAAAAATAGCTTGCGGCTGGTAGAAAAGTGTAGATAAGCTATCTATTGCAAGAATTCTATCTCCAACCTCAACCCCACTTTTTTTAGAGGGGGAGCTATCTACAAAACCACCAACAATCCAACGAATATTGGGAGACATAAATGGCCCCGAACCTTTCTCAATTCCTTTTATAATCTCATTAACCACAGACTCCCGGATCTCAATATTTTTTTCAAAACCGTTCCTTAAAACTGTAATATTTTTAGCCCCCTCAAACAAAATAACACTCATTAACATAGGGTCATATTCTGTTAGTCTTTTACCATCAACAGAAAGAATCTGGTCCCCATCAGCAAAACCAATTTTTTTGGCACTAGGGCTAAAAGAAAAACCATCAACCAAACCACTCATTGGTGTATATTTTTCACCCCAAGAAAAGGCAATCATACTATAAATAAACCAAGCAAGAATTATGTTTACAAAAATACCACCTAACATTATAATTAACCTTTGCCAAGCGGGTTTGGCCCTTAGCTCCCACTCTTCAGGCTCAGACTCAAAACCTTTACTATCCATAGATTCATCAACAAAACCTGCAATTTTAACATACCCACCCAAAGGAGCACAACCAATACCAAATTCGGTTTCACCAATTTTTTTTTTAAACAGAGCATATGGCCAATCCATAAATAAATAAAATTTCTCAACCCTACAGCCAAAAAACTTAGCAGCTAAATAGTGGCCCAATTCATGTAAAATAACAAGTATTGAAAGGCTTAATAAAAGTTGCACAATTTGTATCATAGTTTAGAAATTATTTTTTTAGCAAAACTTCGGGTCTCTAAATCAACCCTTAAATAATCGTCTATATTTGGACGATTTACAAAAATAAAATTTTCTAACGATTTTTCGACTATTTTAAACATATCCAAGTAAGATATTTTTTTATTTAAAAAAGCATCTACAGCAATCTCGTTTGCAGCGTTTAGTGCACATGGAGCGGTTCCTCCCGCCTCTAAGGCGCTATACGCCAAAGCTAAATGTGGAAACTTATTGGTGTCTGGTATAGAAAAGTTTAAAGATTTTAAGTCCATTATGTTCCAATCTTGAGTATATGCACCCTTCCTTTTAGGGTAAAAAAGAGAATAAGATATAGGAGTTTTCATATCAGGAGCGCCAAGTTGTGCTTTAATAGAATTGTCACAAAATTCAACAAGGCTATGAATAATAGACTCATCGTGAATTAGAACCTTAATTTTTTCATGACTAACACCAAACAGCCACCTAGCCTCAATTACTTCTAATCCCTTATTCATCATTGTTGCTGAATCAATAGATATTTTTGCCCCCATGTTCCAATTCGGATGTTTAAGCGCCTGCTCAACGGTAACTTTTTTTAAGTCAGCTTTTTCAATTTTTAAAAATGGCCCCCCTGAAGCAGTTAAAATTAATCGACTAATACTTTTAGGGTCTTCACCCACAAGACACTGGAAAAGTGCAGAGTGTTCAGAGTCTATGGGTAAAATGGAAACATTGTTTTTATGAGCCAAATCCATAATTAACTCTCCAGCCACAACTAATGTTTCTTTGTTTGCAAGCGCAACGTTAGTTTTAGATTTAATTGCAGAAATTGTTGGCAACAAACCCGCACTACCAACCATTGCAGAGACAACTAAGTCAAAATTAAATGTTTTAATTATTTCACACACTTCGTTAGCTCCAAGTAAAACTTTTGTATTTTTTTTAGAAAGATTTTTTTTTAAATACCTAAACCCCTTTAGGTCATTTATAACTACATATTTAGGGCAAAAAGATAAAGCTTGATTAAAAAGCAGTTTATAGTTTTTATTTGCAGTTATCAAACCAACCTCAAACAAATCACGATGTTGATCAAGAATACCCAACGTTTGTTGACCAATAGAGCCAGTGGAACCTAATAAAGCAATAAGCTTTTTGTTTTTACACATAGTTTTTAATTAAAAAATCAGCAATACTTCTGTTGTTTGTCAAGTGAGGACACTTGTTTTGTCCCCCAAATTTACCAATAGATTTCATATAGGCCGCAAAGCCCCCACTTTTAACTGGTTTTAATTCTAAGGTTTTAATAACCCCAGAATCTACAAGATCCTTATAATAAGGGTTTTGCCGCCTCATCGTTTCACATAATTTTTTTCTAAAACTAGAAATACTATTTGGGGTTACTGAAAACTCCACAAACCACTGGTGGCAAGAAGTGCTATCAGAAATATAAGGGGCAACAGTAAACTCTACAACAACACCCCCAAAACACAAAACGGCCTCTTCCAAAGATGATAAAACTTCTTTTTCTATTACATGCTCCCCAAAGGTAGAACAAAACTGACTTGCCCTACCACTAAAAAGTATTTTGTAAGGATTTTTTGACACAAAACGAACCGTGTCACCAGTGTTGTAGGACCACAAACCAGCAATAGTTGTAACAATCATCACATAATCAATATTTAAATCAACCCCCTCTACAGGAACCCGGTTTTGCTCTAAACCTGCATTATAATCATCTAAACTAACAAACTCATAAAAGACCCCATGGTTTGTTAACAACTTCAAGGCTTTATCTTCAATAACGTCTTGATATGCAAAAAAACCTTCAGATGCGGGATAAACCTCCAACGTATCAACAGACCCACACAATTTAAAAAAATTTTTTTTATATGATTCAAAACTAGTACCCCCATGAATATAAACTTGTAAATTAGGAAAAACATCTTTTACCCTTTCACATCTCGCTAAGCTTAATAATTCCTTAAAATACGTAATAACCCAAGGTGGTATACCCCCAATAATGTGCATATCTTTATTTATGGTTTCTTTTGCAATTAGCTTTATTTTTTCACCCCAAGGAGTTATTTGGTTAGTTTCCATAGAAGGAAACCTGTTTTTTTTCAAATAAAAAGGAACATGATGAGCGGCAATACCAGACAATTTACCATAGGGCATGTTGTTAAACCTTCTTAAAGAAGGCGAACCTTGAATAAACATCATTCCAGCACCTACAATGTTATAATAATTTTTTTGATATGCATATAGAAGCAGAAGCTCCTTTATTGCACGTGTTTGCATATTCATCATTTCTTTTGTTAGGGGAATATATTTTGTTCCTGAAGTTGTTCCTGAAGTGATAGCAAAATAAGATGGAGTGCCACTTGTTAAAATATTTTTTTCACCCAAAGAAATGCGATTTATATATTTTTTAAAATCCTCATAACTTAACAGTGGAACCCGATTAATAAACTTATTATAACTCATAGATTTAGAAATCCCAAAATCTTTTGCAAAACTAGAACGAGAACCATTTAAAACAATTTGTTTGAAAACCTTTTGTTGATTTGATAATGTAAAATTAGAGTCAAGCGAACATTTCTTAAAATTTTTTTTTGCTAAAATTTTCAATAAAAAAGAAGGCAGAAACATAGGTTTAAAAATTAATATACTCAAGTGGATTGATGGGGACACCACTTTGCCAAAGTTCAAAATGAAGATGCGGACCCGAAGAGTTTTCACCACTATTACCAACAAAACCAATAACCTCCCCAGCCCGAACAAAATCATTATTGCCTTTGGTTATATTTTCATTATGCATATATAAAGAAATAATATTTTCAGCATGTTGAATTATAATTGTGTTTCCATTTGATACAGACCAATCAGCAAATACTACAACACCATCAAGGCATGATTTTACAGATGCACCAGAGTGTGCTGCAATGTCAACGCCTAAGTGCTTCTCATTTAAATTAAAACTATTGATAACCAAACCCTCTACAGGATTAAAAAAAACAAAATCTTGGATAACCCCCCGACCTTTTTTATAATCAACAGAAATATTGTATCTATCTTCTTCAAATACACTTTTTCTTAATATAGAGTCTTCTTTGGATATGGAAAGGTCTAAGTTGTTAAAATTAAAACTTGTATCGTTTTCCTCAAAATAAGAGAAACTATCCACAACTTCTCCCCTTAACACCCCCCCTATCATATTTATATATTGATTATTTAACAAAAGTTTCTTTTCTAAAGAATCAATTTGTACAATTAGATCAATTACTTCGCGTTTTTTATTATTGTTTGTTTCAGGAAGAAAACCATTTAGGGGCCCATATGCCGTTAAAAAAAAAACTATTATAGCAATGGCAAAAAAAATAAAAAAGAAATAAAAAAAAACTTTATAACCTTTAAAAACAACAACTTTTTTATCCTCTAAATTAGACGGGTCTGTAGAGCTTAATTTGTATGAACCCACAAAAAAACGACTTAAAGAATTTAAATATTTCATCAGATAGCTCATTTATAATGGTAACAATAATTTGAATCAAATATCGTAAATAGATATTGTAAAACACATAATAGTAAAAAAAATAAAATAATTTTATAGTCGTTTAATAATAAATATGAAAAACGCATTTTTAATTCAATTCTACAAACAAGCATCAATAGCGATAGTCTTATTATTTGTTTTTGGCTGCTCAACCCAAAAAGACGCTGCATTTAACAGGTTTTATCATAAAATGAACACAAAATACAACGGTCTTTTTTATGCCGAATATCATTTGGAGCAAGGCATACAAAGACTAAATGATAGTCACTCAGATAATTACGATAAAATTATTTCTATAAACAGATTGGGCGAATTGTTAGACGCTAAAAACACCCAATCATCATTTGATAAAGCAATTGAAAAAAGCCAACTAGTAATAAAAAAACACTCAATGGATATTGGTGGAGAAGAAAAGAACACTTTAATTGAGAAGGCATATTTAGTTATGGCAAAAGCCCAATTTTACAAAAAAGACTATTTTGTGGCTAAAAATACATTTGGATTTCTTGTAAAAAAATCTCTAAAAGAATCTACACAGTCTGAAGCAGCCTTGTGGCTAGCGAGGTGTCATCAAGAATTAGGAAACAAAGAGGCCTTGAGACAGCAGATTAGAAAATTAAAAGACGACTTCTATCTTTCTTTAAATCAAGAGTCTAGACTGTTTGAAATTGAAGCAGAATTATCTCTAGAT
>CEUK01145780.1_pt1 | contig 25053 bp, 21 predicted proteins | sample 356451 | NCBI WGS metagenome assembly CEUK01 (sample SAMEA2622843, study PRJEB7988) | marine metagenome | isolation source: saline water (ENVO:00002010), including
AAATGCGTTTAATACTTACATGAAGTCACAAGGTAGATTGGGGGGGCAAAATAAAACCCCTCGTTTGGCGAATAATCGGAACATAGCAAATTTTTTAATGGGTTTTAAAAAAATTAGCTAGGCGTGATAACGAATTTAATAGAGCACTAAACCATAAATAATTATTTTATTTACCTCTAACCCTTTTTTCCCACTTCCATGCAGAGGCTAATGCTTCTTTTAGGCTCAGTTCAGATTTCCAACCTAAAATATTATTAGCCTTATTTGTGTCTGCAAAAGCGCAGACAACATCACCAGGCCTTCTGTCTTTAAAAACATAGTTTAGCTTAATCTTACTCACCTCTTCAAATGCCTTTACCACCTCTAAGACAGAGACACCTTTACCTGTCCCGATATTAAAAACTTCTGGAGATTGCACGTTATTTTTTTCTAGCAAGCGTTTAATTGCAAACACATGCGCCTTTGCTAAATCAACAACGTGTATATAGTCACGAATACAAGTCCCATCAGGGGTGGGGTAGTCATTTCCAAAAATGGAAAGTTTCTCTCGAACCCCTAAACCAGTTTGTGTTATAAAGGGGATTAAATTCTGAGGTACCCCAATTGGGAGTTCTCCAATATTAGCTGATGAATGAGCCCCAATTGGGTTAAAGTATCGAAGAGAGATAGCCCGTAAAGAAGGATTAGCAAGGCAACAGTCTTTAATAATTTGTTCGCCAACTATTTTTGTGTTGCCATATGGGGATTCAGCTTCTTTGATGGGTGAGTTTTCAGTAATCGGCAGCTCGTCGGCCTGCCCATATACCGTACAAGACGAACTAAAAATAAGTTTTTGAGAATCTAACTGGCCAAGTTCTTGAAGCATATTGACTAAAGCAGAAATATTATTTTCATAATATTTTAAAGGGTTGGTCACGCTTTCACCAGCCGCTTTGGAGGCAGCAAAATGAATTACACCATCAATATCAAGATGACGGGTAAAAAACTCTCTAACAGCTAGTTTTTCAGTTAAGTCGATTTTTTCAAACCAAGGCTTAATATCAGTAATTGATATAATTCCATCTAAGACATCTAAAGATGAATTAGACAAATCATCTATAATTACAACCTCAAAATTCATTTTTTGAAGCTCTACTACAACATGTGAGCCGATATAACCCAACCCGCCAGTGACAAGTATTTTTTGCATTTTATGCATCCATTTATTTTTTACAATCCAAAAATAATAGTTAAAATATTTTAATCAGGCATTAAGATTTTAATCATAAATCTCTTTGGGCATAAATTATCAAGATTGGTTTAGTTTTTTTTTCGTAATAAAATGCCTGGCAAAAAAGATATAAAAATAGTCAAAGTCACAGTTGCAAAAAATGCAATTGTGGGTGTAAATCTTAGCACATAAGCAACAAGTGAAAGTGTAGCACTAAAGAAAACAATAATCATAGTTGCTTTTCCATGAGAGCAACCTAAATCTAATAATAGGTGGTGAATATGATTTTTGTCAGGGGTAAAAGGAGACACCCCCCTTATAATACGTTTTGTAAACACCCTTAAAGTATCAATTACAGGATAAACTAAAACAATCATAGCGAATACAGGACTGTGAGTTCCTTGATTGTCAATTGGCAAGTTTGAGGCTCTGATTGCAAAGTATGCTATCAAAAGTCCGATACTTAATGTGCCCGAGTCACCCATAAATATTCTTGCTGGAGGCTTGTTATATAGCCAAAAACCTAAAAGCGAGCCAAAAACAGAGAAGACAATAACACTGTCTAAATATGAATTATTGAATAAAAAAACTAAACCAAAACAAAAAAGCACATACATTCCTATACTTGATGATAAACTGTCAATACCATCAATCAAGTTGTATGCATTTATGAAAAATGCAATTACAGTTATAGAAAACAAATAAGAGAACCAAAGAGGAAGGGTGGATACGCCAAACAGACCATAAAATGAATCAATCCGAACATCAGCTTGCCAGACCAATATTAGGCCCACGACTAGCTGAATGCAAAATTTTAGATTTGCACTTATATCAACAAGATCATCAAGGACACCTAACAAAAAAAGCAGCATTGATGAAAACAAAAGCAACAAATAAGTTTGAGAGACGTGACCTGTGCCTTGATGGGAAATTATAAAATAGATTTGAGATAGAAAGAAGCCAATATAGATGGCCACACCACCCAATCTAGGCACAAAACCTTTGTGAATGTGTCGCCCTTCACCATACTCTCCAAGGAGTCGTTTTTTAATAGCGATTTTAATAACTAGGGGTACACAAATGCTAGAGAGCGCAAACGCAATTATAAAAATAATAATAGCATTAATCATTAACCAGTAATCCATCAGTGTGGAAAAATTAATTAATCTATAAAATCAAAGATATAATAAATAATAACATTAACTAAGTTGAGATATGTGATGCCTCTATTAAAGCTTTTAATATCAACTCTGAAGTATTGCCATCACCGTATATCTTACCCAGGGATTTAAACTTTCTTAAAGAATAAAATTCTGATAAAATTTTCTTTGTATCATAGCCAACCAATACATTATTGCCACTGTCTACAAGTTCTAACCACTCAGTTTCAGTTCTTGTGGTTAAACAGCATTTTTTAAAAAAATAGGCTTCTTTTTGAAGTCCACCACTGTCTGTGATAACTAATTTGCAATTTTGTAAAAGCCAAATCATTTCTAGATACCCTACTGGGTTTATCATTTTAAAAGTGACTTCAATATTATTATTTTTTATAATTGATCGAGTTTTTGGGTGGGTGGGCATGATGACGGTTGTAGATTCATGTGCTTTATTGAGCGCTTTAATTACTGACTTGAGATTTTCAATTTTGTCAGTGGTTTCAGCTCTATGAATTGTTGCTAAAACAAAACTTTTAACATCATGAGCACTAATCTCTGAAGGCCTTTTAGATTGTTTTGAAAAATACATCGCCCCTTCATACATAATATCTCCAACAGTTTTTATCGTAGTATTAGAAAAATTCTTAAAACCCTCAGACTCCAAATTTTTAACAGCAAGAGCAGTAGGGCAAAATAGTAATGTTGATATTCGATCTGTTAGAATACGATTCACTTCTTCAGGCATATTCATGTTAAAGCTTCTTAATCCGGCCTCTATATGGGCTAGTTTAATTTGTAATTTTGAAGCCACAAGAGCACCTGCTAAAGTTGAATTAGTATCCCCATACACTAAAACCCAATCAGGGTTTTCTTGTAGACAAACATCTTCTAAGCCCTCCATCATTCTTCCCACCATAGAAGATTGTCTGAGCCCCCCAAAACCTAAATTATATCTGGGTACAGGTAAACCCATATCTTTGAAAAAAACATCGCTCATGTTCTTATCATAGTGCTGCCCCGTATGTACAAGAACCTCCGTAATCTCAGAAGAATAATGGCTTTTTATTGTCCGGCTTAAAGTTGCGGCCTTAATTATCTGCGGACGAGCCCCAATGATTGTCAGTATTTTTATACTATGCATAATTAATTGATAAATTCAAAAAAATTATTCTGTAAAAAATAGAACATTATCTTCTTGTGGATTAATAAATTCGTGTTCTAAAGTTTTATTTAATCCATCCTCTAGAGTGTAAGGCGCACTGAATACGGAATGAGCTTTCTTTGCATTAAACTCAGTAGTTGCACAAAATTTCTTAACACGAACAGAGCTAATTGGCAGCTTTCTACTTGAAACAAAACCAAATAAATCAAAGCAGTATCCTGCAATCATTCCAATCCAGTATGGGATTTTTTGTTTTGGAATCGTTACCTTCATTTTGTTTTGTACAATACGAACCAATTCAGTCATATTAAAATCAGGTTTATCAACATAATTAAAGATTTGAAGATTGCGCTCGTTTTTGTCTATACGATCTTTTATAAATGATACTACATTTCCGACATAAGCCATAGATTTTTTGTTTTGACCTTTCCCAATCATTAAAAATTTGCCAGACGCAATTTGTTTTAGAAGATTGTATACGTTTCCTCTATTTCTTTCTCCAAAGATAACCGTTGGACGGATTATAGTTACAGATTTATCTTTTGGGTCATTGTAATACCAGGCCCTAATTACTTCTTCCGCTTGCCATTTGCTTTTTCCATAATGGTTGAAAGGATCTATCGGGTGAACTTCATCTGGATTACTTTTATTTAATCCATACACCGCAACAGAGCTAGTAAAGATTAAGTTTTTCACGCCGTTATTATCCATAGCTTCAACTACATTTCTTGTTCCCGTTACATTTACATCATAATAATGTGAGACAGGGGAAACATCATCTCTGTGCTCAGCTGCAAGCAAAACAACAGTATCAATATTCTTTAATGTAGCTAACAATGCTTTTTTATCAAGAATATTTCCTAATGTTGTTATTTCATTAAAAAAAGGGCTCGGATTTTTATCAAATATATAGCATTTATTTAAGTCAAGTTTAGTGACGAGTCTTGAGCCTACAAACCCTGATCCACCAATTATTAAAGTTTTCATAAGTTATATTTCTCTGGGGTCTAACCGTTTTAATATTGAAAATAGTGAAATAGGAGTAAGCCAAACAAATATTGGTAATAAGATTAAAAAGTATTTATAAAATGCTTGACTTGTTATTTTAAATCCTTCAAATTTAAGTTTCATATCGTTTATTCGGTACTTGAGACTTTTTCTTTTCCCGTAGTTATTATCCATTCTGTAAAAAATGAGAGCTTCGTCAAGATTTGCGAAGATCAAATTTTTGCTTTGGCAGTAAAACCAATAAAAGTAGTCTTGCGAAGTTTTATACTTTTCGTTATAACCGCCAACTTTTTTGATAGACACCATTCTAAAAATAACCGAAGGATGAATCATTGGATTCACAAAAGGAAGAGAGCGTATAATTTTATTATGATGAAGTGGAACGCTTCTCAATCTGAGTTTTTTACCATTTTCATCAACATCTATCGCTTTAGTTCCTAGAATATCAATATTGGGGTTTTCATTTAAGAATTTCACTTGTTTTTTAAGTCGTAAATTAAACGAAATGTCATCCGCATCCATTCTGGCAATATAGTCCCCTTTTGAGTTTTTAATTAAGAAGTTTAGATTTTTTGTTAGTCCTTGATTTTCTTTGTTTTTGAAAACACGAACTCTCGGGTCGGATAGAGCAAAATCTTCAATTATTTTTAAACTGCTATCAGTCGAGGCGTCATCAATAATTAAAAATTCAAAATTAGAATACACTTGATTTAAAATACTGTTGATGGAAAGATTTAAATAGTCCTCATCATTATGTACAGACATTATTACACTTACTAATGCGTTAAAGTTTTTAGAATCACTCATTTTATATTAACAATCTTCAACCGCTATTAATTAAGTTAAATCGCCAACTAAATTAATATTTATACAAATATTACCAGAGTTTTCGAAAAATAATAAAAAGTCATTCATCTAATTCAGATTAAATTCCATGAAAAAAACTACTACAAGAAGAATAAATAATTATTATTATGTAAAAAATTCTAAATAGTACAGACTCCTATATCCTTCGTGAACACTGTCAAAGTAAATTTTATTATTATTGAATCTAGGGTGCAAATCACACCTGCATTCCCTGTCAAACTTTAATGGCTCAAAAAACTCTCCAATTGTCGTTACATTATCATTATCAGAATTGTAAAGAAACAACTTTTTCATTCTAGATCGGTCTGGATATGAGTCAAATACCATATAATTCGCCTGAAAGGTTGGGTGACCGTCATTAAATGTCACAAGTTTCTCTGAAAGAAGTTTCGTTGAAAAATTTTTTAAATCGATTTCAAAGAATCCATCCTTTTTATTGTGCCTCATGAAACCGACAATAGTATCATTGTCTTTCCAAGAACAATGACTAACCATTTCATCGTCTGCAATAATTTTAAAAATTCCTGATACAGAGTCGGAGATAAGAAGACGATCAATGCGTTTTCCATGTTTAGTCAGCCACCGATGCATGAACATAAACCTTTTACCATCTGGACTAATCATAATATGATTAACTTTATGTTTTGCCCCATCCATAGAACTACAGTGTTTATATTTGATTAAATCATAAATGGAGATTAATAAATTAGATTTGTTTGTTTTTAAAGACAGCCTAAAAATCCCGTCAAAATTATATTTTTCGTAGTCAATTGTTTCTGTATAATTCCTATATCCATAGTCAGGCCTCATTTCCATTAGCCGATTGAAATTTAAAGTTAGGGCAAATTCATCTTTATAACAGTCATATATTGGCAAGCCTAAATTTTCAAATGATTTAGAATTTATATTGTATATTCTTGAGTAATATTTTTTTGATTTCCCACAATATTTATTGAAAATAAACTTGTTGTTAGACAACCACATTAATTTTGCGCCTTGTTGCCAATTGTATGAAAAGGAGTTATCAACTACAGTGATTTCTCCAGTTTTAATATGTTTTAAAATGATTTCAACGGGATGATTCGGATTTGGGGGTTTGGAAGTTCTTAAGCTTGTTTTAAAATAAACAACCTTATTACCGTCATCACTTTCTGGGGATTTATCATAATAACCAAAAAATGTTGATTCTGAAGAAGGGTCAACTTTCCAGATTTTATACAAACTTTTTTGTTGATAAGGTTTTTTGTAAAGTAAATAATTAAGTCTTTGGTAATTCTTTTTAATAAAAGCCTTAACAATAGGCATATTAGAGAGAATGTTGGCAACGATTTTTTCTTTTTGACTAAAATTACTCATTCAAAATTTTTAATAGTTCAGTTGGGGATTTTATTTTATTGAACCCAAAATTTATTTTACAATAGTTGTATTGTTTAGAGGTTAGCACCTCGCTGTAAACCTGGTTAAATAATTCTTCCAACTCACCCATTTCTTTTTCTCTTATTAAGTATTCATCATTTTTGTAAATATTCAATTCAAAGCTACCTTTTTTATTTAACGCGACCTCGTTAATTTTTTGTTTAAAAATGTAATGGGCTTTATTTAAGAACACAGAATAAATAATATGTGTCCCAACACCATTAGAAATAGTCATTGAAGATAAGTTGATTACATCTTTTAGTCTTGATAAGAAGAATTGATCATATCTGTTTCCGGCAGAAAATATTCTATATTTTCGCTTCTGACACTCTGATATAAACTCGTTATTATTTAAGTCCGTCCAAAAAACACTAATTACCACGCTGTCATAGTCTTTTTTTAATGTATCGATGAAGTCAAAGAAGAGGTTTAAGCTATAATCAAGAAGTGTTCCTGTTGACGCATGCATTGGAAAGACTAGTAACATCTTTCCTAAATCAGAGCGATAACGATTAAATTCAGAATTCGAGCTATATTGTTGGGCATAATGAATATATGGTCCAATTTCATATATTTTATTAAAGGGGTGGCGTTTCAAATAGTTTTTTCGTCTTTGACTAAAAGTTAAAATATTATTACACCAATATGTTTTTGAATCTTCGGCTATGTATGAACCAAAGTAGTATCCGTGTTCGATGTAAAACTTGATTAGATTATTAGCTTTTAACCCTGCATATAAGTTTAAAGAAGTCCCAATCCCATAAAAGTTATTATCAATAATTGGATGAAATAAGTATGGTTTAATTTTATTTTTATGTAAATACCAACTAAAAAGATCATTTGTTTTGTTGAGAAGCTTTGCACGATTACGATTGTTAAAATTTAAAATCAATTTAAGAAAATTGTTTCTTAGTTGATTAGAGATTATCCAATGCTTTATTTTTCTTTTTAGTGACACCTGCAGTTGATAAAATGTAAATTATTAGTATGTAGAAGACATTTTCAAAGACTAAATTACCAAGCTTCATAGAATGAAGAAAGAAATATAATCCGCTCATAAAATAGAACAAATATTTAGGTTCGACAAAGGCTTTAAATAAAATTTTAATTAATCCAACAATAAAAAAGAATTGCATTATAACAATAATTATAAAATTAACTAAACCAATATCTTTCGCATAATCAGAGCCAATATTAACAAAAGCTCCAGATCCAAAAAAAGATTTAGGGGAATATAGATATTTGAATAAAGATAAAGTAACGCCTTTAGAGCTAGTTGAAGAATTTGAATTTAGTTTCTGCTCAATGATGTCTAATCCGACATCTTGAATAATAGAATCAAACTGGTTGAAAATTAAATATGCAGTAAAAAATAATATAGATAATTTAAAAAACATTAATAGTTTGTTTTTAGAGACTAAAGCATACAATAAATAGCAAGTTAATAAAACTAAGATTCCTGTTACAGATGAAGTAATTAAGGCAAAAATGAAGGATAAAACCCAAAATATAGCTTGAGTTACTCGCGACTTATCTCTTAAAAATAAAAAAACCCCAGGCATTACGAATAGCATTGAAGTATGGGGCTCATGGCTTAAACCAACGAACAGACCATATTCCCCAAAGAATGGAATACCCCGAAAAGATTCAATGATAAAAATTAGATTAAGAGGGTTATAAATTTTTTCATGATTAATCACAAAATTTCGATCAAATTCAGCAAAAGAACCGTATTTAATTAGGTTTGAGTGAGGGTCAAAAAGACCAGCTGAAGAAATTAAAAATACGAATAGACAACTGAATAAAATATATAAGCATAAATATGAGTAACTATTCATTAAAAATGATTTCCCATGAATATTTTCAAGACGTTTAATTAATAATAAAAAGGTAAATGTTACAGACAATAGAGAGCAAGCAAACAAAATATTATCGAATTGAACATAAAATAATGAGGTGAATATTTGGATAAACAACAACAAAAAGAAAAGGCGCTGTATGACCTCAAATTCAAAGAACTTGTTTGACGATGAAGTTTTGGGAGCTATTTTTTTTTGCGGTAAAACAGTCAAAAACAGACAGTTTAACGCAAGTATAATTGCAGCTTGAATTTTAGAGCTTAAATTCATTAAAAATATGCTTGGGAAAAGATTGAATAAAAACCCAATATTTAAATTTATTAAAATAAATTTAAGATACTTCACTTCTCTATTTTTAAAGTTAACAACTTCGGATTGTTTAATAATTTTTGGATGTATTTAATTATTTCAGAGATGTTTTTATGATTAAAAAATAAGTGAAATAATACCAGAACTGGTACAAAATAGAAATTAAATGAATCAAGAAGAGATAATATTAGCATAAAAGTAATAGTGGAAATGTGTTGCAGCATAAATACTTCATTAATAAGAAAATTAAAATTTAATTTTGATATGCGATATGTTTTTAGTGCAATAATTTTCACCAATGAAGAATATAAAAAACACGTAAAAACAGCAATAACTAATAAATATCCCGGTTCTAAAGCGCTGACATTTATTAGTAAAAAGTAAGCAGCTAAAATGAAAAAAGCAATAACCACCATACCAATAATTGTTAAAACATTTTCGTTTCCCTTGTTAATAAATAAAGTGTTGAAGGCAAACGGAGAATTCAAGAAAAACTGAGCTAGTAATAATGCACAAAAATATTTGTCTGCTTGAGAGTATTCGGGAAATAAAAAATTAAAGAATGGAATTAGTAATAATCCGAAAACACATAATAATGAATTTGTTGAGTTGTACACTTTGTTCATTTCAAGTAATGGTTGGTATTCTTTCAAGTTACTTATTTTATTAAGAAGCTTTGGGAGCATTAAAAAAGTCACAGCACCGGTTGATAAAAACAGTGCCTCAACAACTGATGAGATAAAGCTAAATTCAGAGTAATCTTCGATTGTCAAATACTTACTAAAATAACTTCTTGTTATTAACCAAATACCGTAAAATGACAAATTATATATTAATTGATGTATGCTTTTTTTTAAAAAAAACCAGTTGATGTATAATTTAGAAGGGATAAAGCTGCTTTTAAATAAGAAATAGAGATTAGATAATAATAAAATGAACTGTGAAAGGGCAAACAAATATAAAATGTTAATAAATAATTCTGAATCTATCGTGTTTGTGAAACAAAGAAAAACGAGCTCAATGCTTGCCGGTAGTATGTAGTTTAGATTCAACAATTTAATGTTGTCTACCAATCGATTATATGAAATGAAAACAATATTAAATTGACGAACTATGTATATAAATGCGAAACACCAAAAATAGCTACTAACTTCAAACTTCTCTAAATAACCAAATTTTTCAATTATGAAAAAAAAAACACCTATCGAGAGCAGGCTTAATATCAGATTGTAAAAAAGGCTATTTGTAAATAAATCACGGATATGTTTGCTAGAAACGCTTTGCTCGTTTGAGGGTAAAATATTTAGTGCATAGTTTATACCTAGGTTAGAATATGACGAATAAGATAATAATAACTTGTAAAATGAATAAATACCAAAATAATATAGACCTAACTTGCTGTTTAGTATTAATACATTTATAAATAAAATAGCAAAACTTATATATTTTAAAAAAACAAATCGGAAAGACTCACTTTTAATAAATTTCAATAAGTAATTATATTTCATGCTTTAATAGTGATATAATTAATGAATTCCAATATTTACCGTTTTCAAAACAATTATCTCGTAGTAATCCGTCTTTTTTGAAATTGAATTCTTGTGTAAAAAAGTCTATTTTTTTGTTGTCAAATTCATAAAGCTCCATCCATATTTTATTTAAATTAAGATTGTTGAAGCCATAGTTTATTAATAATTGAGCCGCCTCTTTTGCAACTCCATCATCTCCAATATATTTTTGCCTATCACCAATATAGAATGAAAAATCTGCAGAACGTATTATCCAGTTAATGTATAATAATCCAGCAGCGCCAATTGGCTTTTGAGATTGTAAATCAACAATAGTAAACATAAAGTTAATTAGCTTACTTTTTTGAAGCCCCTCTAGCCATTCTTCTTGATCATTTAAAGATAGCTCACGGACCTCTCTAAAGTGCTTTCTAAATTCAGGGATATTTCTCCAATCTCTTAAAAGAGGTAGATCTTCTTTTTCTACTGCTCGTAATCCTATTTTATTTCCCGCTATCATAAATCTATAAATTGTTTTGTTAAGTGTTCTCCTGAGCTTATGTCTTTAATTAACGTTTTTCCTATTATACTCTCTTTTTCATATGGCTCAAAGCCCCCTGGGGAGATTGGTCTTAGTGCTACAAGGTCGTCGTTAGTTAATTTATGTCCCGTTTTTAAACTACGCACAACTCGTAGACATCTTCTTTGTACGACCTTTGATTGTTCCTCATTTGCCTCGACAACTTTAATCCCATTACCTAAAGCAACTAATAATTCATATGACCTGTCTACCATATCTCTCCATGATTTAGGGTTCATTGCAAAAGCATGGTCTGGCCCATCTTGGTTATTATTATCAGTAAAATGTTTTTCTATCACCCTTGCACCTAAGGCTATAGCTCCAAGTGTAGTTGAGTGCCCCTTAGTGTGGTCTGATAAACCTAACATAGTATTAGGGTAATCTATCGAAAATTGTTTTAATACATTTAGATTACAATATTTGAAATTCTCGTCTGAGCCTGTATAATTAGTGTTACATTGCATCAAGACTAGGTCATTAGTTTTTTTCATAGCCATATTCATAACTCTTGACACGTCATGACTAGTTGATGCGCCAGTTGCTATTAAAACAGGTTTGTTTTTATCTAATATATAATCAACAATATCTAACCACGAAATATCCCCAGAACCGATTTTATACAAGTCAACATAAGGGTCAACCAAATCTACCGATTCAAAATCGTATGGGCTTGTAAAATAGTCAATACCTACTTTATCACATTCATCCTTTAATGTCTTAGTCCAATTTTTAGAAATACTAGCATCTTGATAAACTTCATAAACAGATTTTTTCCAATTTGATTGATGAGAAAGCTTGTTTTTCATATTATCAAACCCCGTCTTACTTACGATCTTATCTGCTTGAAAATTTTGAAACTTAGCAGCATCTGCACCAGACTCTTTTGCCAAATGAATTAATTCGATTGCTTTTTCTAAAGAGCCATTGTGATTTGCTCCAATATCGGCTATAAAGTATAAAGAATTACAATCTATTATTTTTTTTCCAAGTTTAATTGAGTTCATAATGTTGCTTTATGTTTAATATTGTTTGATCTAGGTTTAGTAGTTTTCGGTTATAATGTTTTTGGTAATGTGATGAGTCAAGAGACTGATCATTTGATCTACCGGCTCTATTTCTCATCGAGGAAATAGAAGTTTTAGATACTTTTTTTGTAGATAAATTAAGATTCTGCAACAATTTAATTCCAAACTCATACTTCGAACAAAGTTCGCCTGATATGTGTAATGTTTCACAATTAATATTATTAGTTTCTATTAAAAATTTTATTTCTTCTGCTAAACTCCATATTGAAATAGGAGAAAATAAAACATCTGAAAATAACCCTAAATCCTTATTTTGTTTAATCGAATTTACAATCCATTCTACAAAACTAGTTTTATTTTGATTCATATTCAGGCCAACAATAGTTGTTCTTACAATAGTATATTTACGATTCTCGGAAGTATTGAGAAAGAACTCCCCGAGCTCTTTTGATTTTCCATAAACATTTTCGGGCGAGACCAAGTCGATTTCTTTTGCTAAATGAGATGATGAAGGGAAAACCGCATCACTTGATATATAAATTATTTGGACATGGTTTTTTGTCGCACATAATAACTTATAGATTGAAACACCATTTACTTCGAATGCAAGACTAGGTTTTTTTTCACATATATTAGTATCAGTTAGTGCCCCGCAATGGATTATGAAGTCAGGATTTGACCAATCGATTAAATCTTGATAAAACCCATCTTTTAAATCAAACTTCATATACTGACTATGTTGTTGTTTAAAAGAAGAATTTCCTGTAGCAAAAATATTATAATTATCTTTTAACATATTTACTAATGTAGCACCTAACATCCCTGATGCTCCCGTAATTAATAATCTTTTCATATTTAAAAATAAATTTTAAACAAAAAATTTAAATTTGAGGGGTTTTTAGAACAACTTTCAAAGCACATAATTAAATTTTAAATTCTTGTAGAGTTTTCTTTAAAATCTTAGCTTGTTGATGCGCTTCCTCTAAGTTCCAATAGTTTGTTTTCATACAGATCATCCTTTTTTGTAAAAATTCTGCATTGGGACAAAGTCCAGTTACATATTTTTGATTAACTCCATTCAAATATTGAATTTTTTTATGGAATAACTCTTCTTGATAAGTTAACTTCCAAGCAGCGTAGTATCCATCTCCACCGTTTTTCTGAAAAGCATCCCTAAACCTATACCAATCAACTTCTGGGTTTTTCGTGTTTAGAATCATACTATAACCCCAATATGAATTTTTACAATATTCAGGAGTATATTGTTTGGTAACAATATTACTACCCTCAATAGCTTCATTAAAAATTTTGCCGACTTTAATTCTGATGTCAACCAATTCTTCAATTCTTTCCAACTGCCCTAGAATGACAGCAGATTGTACTTCTGACATTCTATAATTAAATCCAACAGAAACATGTCTATTATATTTTGGATCTTGAATATCTTTTCTAGTTATCTTTGCGCTTTTACCACTTACCCCCCCATAGCCAAGCGATGTAAATCGGCGAGCAATATCTGCAAGTTTTGGGTCACTTGTTGTTAGCATTCCCCCCTCTCCGCAGCTAATATGTTTACTTGCTTGAAAGCTGTAACTAGAAAACTCACCAAAAGTTCCAACTAATTTTCCTTTATAGTACCCTAAAAAACACTCGGCATTATCTTCAATTAGAAATAAATTATATTCCTTACAAATTTCCAATATATCATCATACTCAGGAGACAGACCGAACAAAGAGACAGTAATTATTGCTTTTGTTTTTGGTGTAATTTTATCTCGTATTGATTGAGGGTCAATGTTGTAAGTTTTTAAATCTACGTCAGCAAAAACTGGAATAGATCCGTTTTGTAAAACACACAATGAAGTACTCGCCATTGTTAAAGGAGGCACAATAACTTCGTCTCCTTTACCAACTCCAAGCGCATTTAAGGCTGTATGCATTGTAGCAGTTCCATTGACATGGCTAATAGAGTAGTCATACTTGAAAATCTCAGAGAATTTTGATTCCATTTTATTGGTGAAAAAACCATTTTTTGAAGTACAAAATTCATTGTCTAAAGCTTCCAACACATATTTTTTTTCTAAATCGCTAATTCTTCTCATATTTTAATGTTATTTATATAAATCACTTTTCTTAACAGTGTTATTTATTTTTAATAAACTGGGAGTTTTATTTAGTAACTCATATATTTCTTCTGTCAAGAAAATTTTGTTAGTGTTAAAAAGAGCTTCATAAACTCTTTTTGCAAATAAATAATCTTCTTCTGTGTCAATTGTCCATCTGTAAGACGATAAATCATTATCATTTTTAATATTAAAGATTTTAAATTTATTTTCATTTTGATGAATATATTGAGTAACGTGTTCTTTTTCAAAATCTGATGTGGAATTTAAAAATGATTTAGAAAGTGAGTCCATGCTCATGACTTCTACATCTAGACCCTCAGGGAAAGACACCGGCTTGTTATTACAGACAAAATCATAGTTATATTTTTTTAAAATTTTGATGGCCTCATCAATAATTCTAAAGTCTTTAAATGGATCGTCTGCAGTAACTCTAACAATTATTTCTGCATTAAATTTTTTAGCCGCTCTATAATATCTCTCCAAAACATTTTTTTCAGGACCCCTATAACAATCTATGTTGTTTGAATAACACCACTTCTCAACACAGTTGTCTTTTTGAGATTTTGTTGTAGCAACAATAATCTTATTTATTTCATTAGATGGTTTTAATCTGTTTATTACATGGGACAATAGGCATGTGTTTTCTAATTTTAAAAATATTTTATTCGGAAGCCGAGAGGAACCAGTCCTTGCTTGAATAATTGCCACTACATTCATACTTTCCAGTTAGATGGATTTAACATAAAACTATTTTTAACAACAATTTCATCTATTTTAGAATGAATATGTCTGCAAGCATTATTTTCAACGCACACAATATTAGCTTTAAGTTGATCAACACTATCAACGCCTATCAGAACCGAATCAATATAGTCCTTAGAGTACGCATAATTTAATGCTAAATCGCTAATGTTTTCAGAAGAAACCAATTTGTTTATTTTACGCAAATCATCCCTTAGAACTTTTAAATTTCCTTCCAATTTACTAGGCTCTTTAAAAAATAAGCCTTGCAAAAAAACAGATCTAGTGTGAATCTCAATTCCTTTTTTTTTTGCTTTTTTCAAAATACCAGCTCTTTCATTAGAGTTATCTAATAAATTAAATGGCAACTGAATCAAATCAATATCATCATTTTTCATAACCTCAGTTATTTCTTCGTTAGAGTGTAATGAAACACCCAGCTTATGAATTAGTCCATTTCTTTTCAAGTAAAGTAAATCACCCCTAAACAACTCAAATAAACATTTATAATCATTAAAATTATGAAACATATAACAATAAAGCATTTTTGAATTTAATATTGTTAAGTTCTTTGCTACTCGATCAATTATATTTTTGGGTAAATCATTTCTCAGCGAGCTGTATTTTGAAATTATTTTAAACGTCTTTTGATTTTTTTTGTGATATTCTCCAATTCGCTCATGTGAATCACCATAAATTTCAGCGGTATCCAGGGTACGAATTTCATTTTTATATGCAACATCTAGTGTTTTTTTAATTTCTTTTGCATTCAGTTTACCTTTAAAATTATTGATCCCATAGTTTAGACCAAATTGAACAGTTCCGAGAATAAGTTTAGACATTAATAACTAAAATTAGGATCTACATGTAATTTTACCAACTCTCTCAAAGAATTAACAGTCTCCCATTCATCATTTTTCCCTGAATTATAAGTAAAACCCCTAGGCACATTTTTCCCGCTAAACGCTTTATTATATTCCTCTTTAGAGTATTTTGAATAAGGAGATTTTTGAGGTAATATTGCAAAATAATTACCTAAATCAACAGTATTATAACTATCTGAGGAAGTGATCATTTCTTCATGTAATTTTTCTCCTGGTCGCACTCCAATAATTTTTTGTTCTAGTTCTGGTGCTATGGCGGTTGCTACATCAGTAATTTTATATGATGGTATCTTAGGGACAAATATTTCTCCTCCCCAAGCTTTTTCAATAGCATAAAAAACCATTTCACACCCATCTTCTAATGATATATTAAAGCGCGTCATTTGAGGGTCTGTAATCGGAAGGAATTTTTCACCGTTTTTCTTTTTTGATAAAAAGAAAGGCATCACTGAGCCATTAGAGCCCATGACATTACCATATCTTACTACTGAAAATTGAATGTCTCGATTTCCTTTAATATTATTTGCCGCTGTAAACAACTTATCTGATGCTAATTTTGTTGCACCATATAGATTTATTGGTGCAGCAGCTTTATCTGTAGATAATGCAACCACTTTCTTTGCACCCGCTTCTAATGCGGCGTGAATTACATTTTCAGCACCGTTAATATTTGTTTTAACACACTCCATAGGGTTATACTCAGCTAGATGAACATGCTTCATTGCAGCTGCATGAATTACAATATCAACCCCCTCGAAAGCTCTCATTAATCTTGATTTTTCTCTAACGTCTCCAATAAAATATCTAATAGCTGGATATTTTTGTTCAGGAAATTGTTGAGCCATTTGAAAGTGTTTTTGTTCATCTCTAGAGAAAATTATAAGTTTTTTAATTTTCGGATTTCTTTCAAGAATTAATTTGGTAAACATCTTACCAAAGGAGCCCGTTCCACCTGTAATTAGTAATGTTTTTCCGTTTAAACTTAACATGATTTATTATTTTGAGTTATATTAAAAACACTTTTTGAAAACTTTTATGCGTTACTCTTAAAATTATTAAGCTAGCTGTTATTATGAGTAATAGCTCTTATACCAAAGAGTAAATTTTTCAATTCCCTTTTTTAAACTTGTTTTAGGTTTGTAGCCTGTAAATTTATTTAAATCACTGACATCAGCATAAGTAGTATATACATCACCATCCTGCATCGGTAACATCATTTTCTGTACACTAGAATTAAATGACTCTTCAAGTGCATTAATAAAGTCCATCAGTTTTATTGGATTACTACTACCGATATTAAAAATTTTATATTTCAATCCATCTTTGTTTTTAATAGGTTTATGTTTTAAAATTTTAATAATGCCATCAACAATATCATCTATGTATGTGAAATCTCGCTTAAGGTTACCATTATTAAATACATTTATTGGTTTATTTTCATTCATTGCTTTTGCAAATAACATCGGGGCCATATCTGGCCTACCCCAAGGCCCATATACTGTAAAAAACCTAAGTCCAGTTATGGCAATATCAAATAAGTTACTATATGAGTGAGCCATTAATTCATTTGATATCTTTGTTACCGCATATAAACTAACAGGCCTATCTACACTATCATCTGTTGAAAATGGCTGACGTGTATTCATCCCATATACGCTTGAACTACTAGCGAAAAGTACATGTTCAACTGGAAAAAATCGCACAGCTTCTAAAATATTTAAAAATCCTTTAATGTTAGAGTTGATATATGCGTCAGGATTTTTTAAGCTATAACGAACACCCGCTTGAGCAGCAAGGTGAATGACATAATCAAACTTCTCAAGTTTAAATAACTTCAGAACCACTTCACGGTTTGTGATGTCTATTTTACTGAAGGTAAAGTTTTTAAATTTCGAACTTATTATTTTTTTATTATTAGAAATGTTTTTTGACTGAATCCCCAACTGTTTTAATCTATCAAATTTTAATTTTGGGTCATAATAATCATTGATATTGTCTATCCCATAAATGTCACACCCTTCATTTACTAAGTGAAAACAAGTATGAAAACCTATAAACCCAGAAGCTCCCGTAATTAAAACCTTCATTTATACAATTAGCTTTTAAAAATTAACAGGTTAAATAAATAATTTTATGAGATTTTAATTTAATCATAGTCAATGATCTTTATATTTTATTTTTATTCCATTTAGATTTTAACTCTACCGAATGTTTTCTAAAAAAAATATTTAACACCCCTATTCCAAGTCCAAATACTGTCCACACAAATAAAATAACTAATTTTGAGTGACTCGATTTTTTAAGCGGAATCACAGCCTCCTTTAAAACAACAAAAACAGGCGTATTTTCTTTTACCTGAATTTTTTGCGACTCAACCTGTTTTGCTAGTTCTGAGTATACAGAAAATGCCAATCCGTATTCTGATTCTAATCTTTCTATTTCCGTAAGGGCAGTTGCCGTATTTACATTTTTATTGGCATCTCTGTATTTAGCCAAGTTTCTCTGAGCTATCTCAAATTGCACCTTTTTTTCTTTAAATCGTTCTTCAATAAATCCAAGATCTTCTTGAGCCTTTCTTAATTTATGTTCAATTACTTTACGTTGAAGTATGTTTTGAGCATTTGATACTAGTTGAGCAGATTGAATTTTCTCAGGCATTGTGGCGGTAAGACTCACAAAACCTTGTTCTTCATTTATCGTTACATCTAATTGATTATTTAAAAGTTTCATCATTTTATAATCTTGGGAAGAAATACTTTTAAATTCTTTTTCTGAATAATATGATTTGTCTGAATTTATATTTATAAAATCAGATATTATTTCTGGCAAGCCAAGGGAGTATTTTACTATTAATTCTATTACGCTAGGCTTATAGTATTCGCTATAATATTTCTCAAAACTAATTTTATCATTTAATTCTTTAACGTAAACTAAAGATTCAATTAATTCTTTTTGAAAACTATATGATTCAATTATCTTGGGATAAAGTAATGGGTGTATCTCAGCAGAATTATTAGTTTCAGGAAGATTGATTCCAGCCATTGCAGCGAGCCCTCCAAGACCAGTCTGTAATTTTGTGTCAGAAGAAGACAGTATGGGCTTAATAACTGTATTAGAAGAATACTCAGCCTTTGATGCTAAAGCAACAAAAAGACCAAAACAAGTTAAAACAAGGGTTGTTTTAATAACTTTTGTTCGGTCTTCCCAGATTATTTTGATTGTTGAAATTAAGTCAAATTCTCCATCATTAAAAAGCAGATTTTCTTTAATTTCATTTGTTGAGTTTTTCATTTTAATAAGAAGAAATTTTATAGTGCCCGAGTTAATACAATTGTTGTTAAAGCACCGGTTATTACAGTTAGTACTTCAATAAATTTATCCATCCCATTTCCGCTTCTTTCGTTTTTTTCCTTTTCAGGTTTTGAATAAACATATATTTTAGAGTCTGGCAGCACTTTAGGATTAGAATACCAACGCTTTTTTAAAACGATTCCATTAGGATATTCAATTACAACTTTTTCAATGGGTCTTTCGTAGTTACCAGCTAATTTTACGTAATTTTTCAGCCTTCTATTTGGTTGCCATACAAATAGACCTTCATTAGCAACAGCACCATTTAATTTGACAACTCCAGAGTTTTTCCCAATGTGAATTCTATCACCATCATTTAAAAATGAAGCATTTTTTTTGTATGCCTTGTTCAAATCTAAAACAAATCGATTTCCACTTCTTTCAATATAAGAAGATTTCAAGGTGCCAAATGGTGTTATACCACCAACTTTATTTATGATTTCACGAATATTTTCATTCTTATTATTTATGCTTACTGATCCCGGGAACCTAACCTCACCAGTAATTGTAATTGATTTCAAGGATTCTACACCAGGTAATTTTTTAATCGAAACAACATCTCTATGTTTTAAGTAAAATGAATTTTTGTCTTTAAATTTTTTATGACCCATTATATAGCTAGAATCTATCCGAACAGTGAAATCTTCAGAAACTTTCCCGAGATCAACATCAAACATTGGTCTTGTTATCGTAACTTCATTTTTAAGTGCATATTCAGTATAACCTCCTGCCAAAAGTATTAGATCTTCTGCTGACATTCCCTCAGTTAATTCAAACACTCCTGGATTTTTCACATACCCCATCACCGTAACAACTTGATTTAGAATTTGATTAATATTCTTCGAGTATAGCGTGATATGGTCTCTTGGTTTCAGAAATTCATTTTCTTTTCTGCTAATCACAGAATCAAGATTATATGATTTTTTAAAATACATTCCAGTTTCGATATTGAATCGGTTTATATCAACCCTAGAATCTAAAACCTCAGTTTGAAATTCTTTATCATCAATTGATACATTTTGAAATATTAGATCGTATAATGTAAAATCTTCATTCCAATTATATGTTTTCTTCCCATCAGACCCAAATCCCGAGATACTAACTCTTCTGTCGTCTCCTTCAGTCTTGTTTAACCCAAATAGCTCAATAATATCTTCATCTTTAAGATCGAAGTTTTCAACACCACTAATTATATTTTTTAAATTAAATGTGAAGAAGTTTCTGGTTCCATCTTCATTAAATCGGTATAAATTCAACCTATCCATATACACTCTTGGCTTTAAGCTATCTCCAGCTTCTAAAATCAAAGATTTAATATCTGGGAATTCAGATATTGAATACGTTCCTGGTCTATTAACTGGACCAATTAATTTTGCTTGGTTTAATGTTTTACCAAGAACAGTGGGTACTGAAATAATATCATTATCATTTAATACATAATTTTTTTGTGATGTCGATAGTTCAGCGAAGTTGATTGACCTAATAAATCTATGATAAATATCTTCTTCATTTCTCTCCTCCAGGGGTTTAATTCTATTCAGCTTAATATTTTTTATAGAGGCATCTGCTCTAAATCCGCCAGCTATATCGATTAATTCATTTAGCCCTTCATTATTTTTAAGCTCAAAAACTCCCCCCTTTTTGACTGCCCCTTTTAAAGTTATACTATTGTTTCGAACAGGAACAAAAATCACATCATTATTCATCAGTCTGATATTTTCGGTTAGCTTGCCTTTTGTAATGTAGTCGTACAAATCAACCGTCGTAATAAGTTTATTATCTCTGTAAACATTAATTTCTCTTAATGAGCCACTAGTTTTGACACCTCCTGACGCATATAATGCATTTAATACACTAGCGAGGCCATTAACCAGGTGCGGACCAGGCGCATTTGACTCACCTAAAACAGTTATACTTACAGGTCGAAGTTGTGTGAGAGACACATCAATGAATGAAGTTTGAGGGGTGGAATTCAGTCCGGAATAAGACTTACTTAAATAAACACGCAGTTTCTTTTTTAGAGTTTCAAATTTATATCCCGAAGCAAAGAAAACACCATTATCTGGTAGCGCTATGTTTCCGTTTAAATCAATTTTGACTTGGGCTTGGTATGCATGAGAGCCCCATACATAAATTCTAATTTCATCTCCAGGTCCAACAATATAGTTTTCATCAATATTTCCAATAAGGTAGTCTTTATTTGCAAAAGGATTATTTTGGAATATTTCATATCCAAAATACGTTTTATTGGTTTTTGGAGGATTTACTGAGCTTGTATTTTGAATCAAATCTTCAGTAGAGTATGAAATTTTAGTAACAGTTTCAGTTATACTTTCTTGGGGATTAATATTATCATTATTTTTCTTCAAATTTTGTTTGGGCGAACTGACGCCCTTTCCTAAAATATATTTTGAGATATAGTCATCATAATTAATACCATAAGATTTTGCCATTTTTCTTGCTTCAGACTCCGTCATACCTTGAGCTTTGAGAGCATCATTAATCTCGGTCACTGTATCAATGCCTCTTCGATTTAATTCATTTGTAAGTTGAGCTTCAGTTTGTGCATTTAATGCGTAATTTGTGAATAAAAATGCTAAAGCTATAAACGAGTAAGGCAAAAGGTTTCTGTAGATTCCTTGAGCTTTTCTAGTTATTTTGTCTTTAATTTCAGATAAGATCATTTGAGTTAAATTTTTTCAATTTCACAAATTAAAAATATAAAATATTTGTCTTGCTTATTTATTGCAATTAAGGTCTTATAAACATATTTGTTAAGAATTATTTTCAGATAAATTACTTTATGGGACTAAATTTTTTTCCAATTTGATAATAGTCCCACCCTAGGCTCTCTAAGTTAAATTTGTTATATATGTTCCTTCCGTCAAAAACAATATTATTTTTCATTAAAGTTTTTAATTTATTAAAATCTGGTGAACGAAACTCTTTCCACTCTGTTAGTAGGATTAAAGCCTCAGTATCTTTAACGGCATCATATTTTGTGATAAAATAATTTACATCTATATTTTTTAGGTAATAATTTTTAGCCTCTTTTGTAGCTTTTGGGTCATAAGCATTAATTTTGGCACCTCTTTTCAATAATTCTTTTATCACATAAATTGAAGGAGCCTCTCTCATATCATCAGTTTCTGGTTTAAATGACAACCCCCATATAGCAAATGTGAACCCCTCTAAATTTTCTCCAAATCGTTCAATTATTTTTTTGGTTATTACTAATTTTTGGGCATCATTTACTTCTTCAACAGCAGAAATCAGTTTAGCAGTATAATCATTAATTTCTGCAATTTTTTTCAGGGCTTTCACATCTTTTGGGAAGCAAGAACCACCATATCCTACACCTGGATATATAAAACTATATCCAATACGTCGATCTGAACCAATTCCTATTCTAACCTGATTGACATCTGCCCCAACTTTTTCACAGATATTCGCAATTTCGTTCATAAAAGATATTTTGGTAGCGAGCATTGCGTTAGCAGTATATTTTGTCATTTCTGCAGAACGAATATCCATAGATATAAAGCGATTACTTGACATACAGAAAGGGTGATATAGTTGTTTCATTATTTTTGTAGCATAATCAGAATCAGTTCCTATAATTACTCTGTCAGGTTTCATAAAATCCTCAATAGCAGCTCCTTCTTTAAGAAACTCAGGATTCGAAACTACATCAAACTCTAAATTAGAGCCTCTTATATCCAACTCTTTTTGAACGGTCATTTTTACCTTGTCTGCGGTACCAACTGGTACTGTCGATTTATCGACTATTATTAATCTTTTTTGCATCGACTGCCCAATAGATTGAGCCACATTTAATACGTATTTTAAATCCGCAGAGCCGTCATCACCCATCGGAGTACCGACTGCAATAAATGCAATTTCAGAATTTTGTAACGCTTCTTGTAATGATGTTGTGAAAAATAAATTCTCGTTTTTAACATTTTTTAAAACCATAGCCTGTAAACCTGGCTCATAAATAGGAATGATTCCTTGATTTAATTTTTCTATTTTTAATGGGTCTATATCTACACAAGTAACCATGTTTCCCATCTCTGCAAAACAAGTTCCTGAGACAAGCCCAACGTATCCAGACCCTATAACTGTAATATTCATTTTTTATTTATTTTTGCTTGTTTTATAACTCTTCTTGTCAATTAAAGAACTGTTGAGTTAAATACTCATTTTTTTCAATATTATAAATAAATTTTGATACTCATTTAGTATACTTTTAGTAGGTATACTAAAGAATTTTACTATAATCTTGGAGATATGGGTTTATTCAACAATTAAAGTTGACCATCTACTAACTCTTTTGAAAAAAATGATTTTGTATCATAAACTACAGAATTTGTTTTTTTAATTTTTTTTAGATTTAAATTATTAAAATCATGGTGACCAACTGCTAATATTATCGAGTCATAATAGTTTTCAAGTGGGTTTTTTATAAGATTAATATTAAATTTCTGTTTAACATTATTTTTATCAGCCCAAGGATCGTATACTGAGACTGTTGAGTTATAAGTTTTTAGTTCATTTATAACATCAATAACCTTTGTGTTTCGGATATCTGGACAGTTTTCTTTAAATGTTATACCCAAGATCAGTATTTTGGAATCCTTTATTTGTATTCCTTTTTTAATCATCAGTTTAACTACTTTAGAAGCTACAAAAGTTCCCATTTGGTCATTTACTCTTCTTCCAGATAAAATAACCGCTGGATGATAACCAAGAGATTCAGCTTTGTGAGCAAGATAATATGGGTCAACACCTATACAGTGCCCACCAACTAAGCCCGGTTTAAATGGTAGGAAATTCCATTTAGTTTTTGCAGCCTCAAGTACTTGATGGGTATCAATATTCATTCGATCAAAAATTAAAGCTAATTCGTTTATAAATGAAATATTTAAGTCTCTTTGAGCATTTTCAATTGATTTTGATGCTTCGGCAACTTTTATGCTAGGAGCTAGATGTGTTCCAGCATTAATTATGCTTTTGTATAAATAATCAACATATACCCCTACTTCTTCTGTTGACCCGGAGGTTACTTTTTTAATTTTTGTAAGAGTGTTTATTTTATCACCAGGGTTAATCCTTTCAGGAGAATAACCACAATAAAAGTCCTTGTTAAACTTCAAAGAGGAGTGTTTTTCTATTATCGGCACGCAGAACTCTTCAGTACAACCAGGATAAACAGTTGATTCATAAATTATTATGCTTCCTTTTTTTACATATTTTGAAATATCCATTGTTGCTGAAGCTAAAGGTGCCAAGTCAGGTTTTTTATTTTCATCAATAGGAGTTGGAACTGTAATAATAAATATATCTGCTTGCGATACGGCCTCAATGTTTGAAGTAATCTCAAGGCCAACATTTTTACTTTTAGAGCATAGCACACTATTTAATTGTTTCTCAGTTACTTCCATTGTAAGGTCAATACCTAAATTTAAATCAGTAACTCTTTTAGAATTTATATCATATCCTATAACATTGAATTTTTTTGCAAATTCTAAAGCAAGAGGTAGGCCAACATATCCTAGACCTACTATTGCTATTTTTGGTTTTTTTTTCATTAGTAGCATATTAATTTTGCTTAGAAGGTTTACCCATTTCTTAGAAAAACGCTCTTGCTAAAAGATCAACATAAAATGAATCAACCATTGTGATATTAATAATTGATTACTTTCCTTTGACATTATTTAATTAGCCAACTTGATGACTGAATTTTATCACCCAAACCATCTATAAGTTTTATACCAAGCTTAGTGCAAGTATCTTTCTCTGGTATAATTTCATTATTTTGATCGCCTCCGTTTGCAAAACATAATTTGA
>CEUK01083901.1_pt1 | contig 25051 bp, 15 predicted proteins | sample 356451 | NCBI WGS metagenome assembly CEUK01 (sample SAMEA2622843, study PRJEB7988) | marine metagenome | isolation source: saline water (ENVO:00002010), including
TCCGTGGAAGAAAGCCCATCCTTCGTCCCAGTTGTGTGGGGCGCCTGTGTCGTCGTCAACATTTCCAGCGTCAGCTTTGCCAACTGCTGTGTTTAGTTCGTGAATTGTGTATGCAATCATTCCCATGTTTGCAGTAAGTTTTGCAACTCCTTGGTACCTGACGGTATCGGAAGTTCCGGCAAAGTCACCGGTGCCGTCAAGTGCAGCCATGATGTGTGTGTTGATGGATCCAGCTTCGCCGTAGAAGGTGTCGTAGTTGTGGTTTTTACCTTCTGCTGCTGCAAAGCCAGCAAGAGTTCTGAACGAGCCGTCACTCTTTTCTGCATTCTTACCGTTTTGGTAGATGTCTTTTGCTGTAGCCCAGTCGTAGGAGCTTGCAGCGGTCTTAATGTCGCACAAGTCCTTCATCAAACTTCGATGGTTATCTACGTTTGATGCGTAGGTGTAGCCACCATCGGATGCATCCATGGTGCTGCCACTGTCTGTCTTTTCTTCATCATCATCACCTATACACCCTGCTAATCCTGCGGCTGCCATAAGTACAATCAATATCATTCCTTTCAATTTGGTTTGGTTCATATAAAATACCTCTTTTCGGCGCCCCTAAAAAAGGGCCCTACTAAAGGTTTAGGTTATCCTAAAATTTCAATTTGGCCTTCTAGTCAGCCAAAATCCACTGTACTGTGAGCCCTTCGGCGTATCTGTCGTCCACCAAACCAGTATGTCCGACTGGCCTTACCACAACAAGAATATCCAGTTCTCCTCCCCAAGAGGATTTTGCTGCACAAAATACCTCACCAACCTTTACTCCATCAATATCAGAACTAAGAGTGAGACTTCTCAGTTCATATAACCTAATATTGAGTTCGTGTTGCTCGCCAGTTGGATTGTAGTTATGGGTATTTTTTACTTGGATTGGTACTAACTTCATCGCATCCTCGTCGATATCAAATACAATTTGTTGATCTAAAAGTTGTATTGCTTGCGCCAAACGTGACTCTTGCATATCAAACACATCGGCGATGGTTAGAGTGGAGCTACTTGCACCAAATTTGGCAAACTGATGCGGAGTCCTCAATTTCAACGACTGTACGATTTCAACATTTAGCCCGCCTTCACTTGGTCGCATCAACCAGGTGTATTGCTGCCCGGATGGGTAGTTTGGTGCATTCGGATTTTCGGTAAACATTGGCTCGCCCCAAGCATCAGGAGAAATAGGGTCAGATACTGGTAAAAACCCACCAATGAGCAAAACTATCATCATGCAAGCGATTGAAGTACTACGAATCTTGCTAAATTTTTGCCATGACTGCCGGCCAGCTGGGCTTACAGCCGAAACCAATAGAGCAATTGGCAGAAGTAAAATCACTCCCCACGGAACAAACCAAAGTAGAATACAACAACTGACTAACATCAGCAGCCCTTTATCTCCGAAAGCATCTACAGGTTTTTGGTCGTGTTCATCTGAATAGTGATTAAAAATATAGGTTATAACGAAAGGTACCGCTATCATTGCTAAAGTAATGATAACCGATGCCAGCATGTTTATCATTAACAGGATTAATTAGGTTACAAAATAATGTTTGCCAAAATTATTGATTCTCAAGTTAATTTGTCATAGTTGAACCATTAGCCCGCACCATGGCAGACAGTGTTATCGAGTTGTTCGATGTCACGTTCCGCCATAAAATCCCTAAACCAAAACTAACCAATCCATGGTTCAAAACAAAAGGCGCAGGGATTTTTTCGATGAATCTATCGCTCAAAAAAGGACAAATTCTGGGTTTAGTAGGTCCAAACGGAGCCGGCAAAACCACATTATTACGAGTTTTAGCCGGGATTATTCCAATCGATGCTGGCATGGTTAAACTCAACGGCGTTGACCTCAGCACGCTGGACAATTCGATAGATAATCAACTCAGGGCCAACGTTGGGCATATGCCAGAGCAAGTAAGGTGGGCTGGGAGAGTCACTGTGATGCAAACTCTCGAAAAATTCGCCGCGATGCGACCTCAATCAATATCCAGTGACAAGTTACTAAGTTTGGTGGGTTTGAAAGCAAAATCAGATTCTCCGCTTGATGAATTAAGTCAAGGGATGCGACAACGGCTAAGTTTAGCGGTTGCATTGATGGGCTCACCAAAGATATTGTTACTTGATGAACCATTCAATGGCCTCGACCCAGTTGCGGCTAAGTCCGTTGAAAAAATGATAAAGCAACTAGCAAAAAAAGGTGTAACAGTGATTGTCTCCTCACATCAAGTTAGCGGCTTAGTAAATCTTGTCGACCGATTACTGTTAATCCATCGGGGTCAATTAGTCGCCGATGGTACAATTGATGAAATTGAAGCCAATTTGGGGCTGAACAACCGTATCGAAGTAAGCGGAACAGGACAATACCCTGACCTGAAAAAAATACTATCATCCAGTGTTATCATTGACAAAATAGTGCATGAGAACTACTGGCAATGCACGATACAGAATCCGGCTGATGATGCAATGATGGAAATAGTCAATGCTGGTTGTCAAATAACTGAATGGAAACGTAAACCACCGGACATTGTTGAATTGTTGTGCCACGCAACAGGATTAGAAATTGAAGAGATAGGTATGGAAATACAATCTTCTACCATGATGCCATTGAGATTGGCAACGGAGGAGGAATGACATGCTAAATCGTCAGATTCTAGCCGTGACCAAACAGATAGTCACTGAAAAACTGACCTCAAACCGGATCTTGATAATGATTCCAATACTTGTTCTTTTTATTCCCGGGATGGCTTGGGGGTTCTCAGACCCTGACGTTATGCTGCCTGGAGGAATCACACCTGAAAATGTGATGGAAGTGATGTTCTATACGAGCCTTGGGGTAGTTTTTGGCGGCACTATGTGCGCAGTTTTGCTGTCGTTTGATGGAGTCAGTCGTGACCGGTTTAGTGGGGTATTAGAGGTAAAATTATCCCAACCAATGCCGCGAAATGAACAGTCGATAGGAATAGCCCTCGGCCATTGGTTGTCAATATTGATACCTGTCTGGATATTGTGGCTTGTCTCAATTATAATTGCCATGTACCGTTTAGAAGATGGGGTTGGCTTTGCAGAAACTGTAACATCTTTCGCTTCAGTTGGCTTAATCTTATTCTGGTATGTCATCTTCAGTCTAATCGCTTCAACTTACTCAAAAGACCAAGGAACTTCAATTGCTTTTGGTGTCGGAATGTGGTTCTTGTTCACATTTTTGTGGGCCTTAGTGACCTCAATGGTGGCATTTGCGTCGGGGGTAAATGTTGGCGAAGTCAACAACCCTGATATGATTAGAATAGAAGGCTATCTCGATCTCCTATCCCCTAACGGAGTGTTCCATCATTTGCTAGAGACCAACCTCGCAAATATAGAACGAGGGGTTCCGGCGGCAATAACTTGGATTGTAGCTACGCTGTGGACAATACTACCGTGGTTATGGTTCAAGTCCCGAATGACGAAGATACAACCATAACGCAATATTGTTGATGCTGTCATCCAAAGAGTATTAGACAAGCATAACTTACCAGCAAGCATGGCAGCAAGACGTCACTATGTCTCAGCAACAGCGATTATTATGCTTATCATGATGATTTCGATGAGCATTAGCACAAGTGTAACATCACAAAAAATGAACCTTAACGAACCAATGGAAACTGAAGGCCGACAAGGAAGCAGTGGGCTATCGGATGTTGATTGTTCAGGATATACCTTCGAGGATTTATTCGACTACAATTTTGCATTGTTTAATATCGATATAGGAAGTGATTGGGCAACTGCTGAAATGGATGCTACTGCTTATGTCAACGGAAGTAATTCAGCCACTGTGAGAGATAATTTGGACGGATTGTTCGAAGGTGCTCCCGGCGGAGATAATGACTGGATAAGTACTGATGAGCGTGAAGCGGTAAGAGAAATTGGCCCGATGTGCATAGAGGATATGGATACAAGACTAGGGCTAAGAGAGGGCGTCCCACATCGCACGAACAGTGGTGTTGCATGGAATGACATGGAGTTCGTAGAGGAAGGCATTGCGCTCGATGAGGTAGATTTAGTCGCTCCAAACCACCCTGAGGAAAGGTCGTGCACTAATTTTGGCGCATCGGCTGACTGTCGAGAAATTCCTGTCTCTGCTACAGACGACTTACAAATTAGTCTGTTCGTCAAGTCCGGCGAGCCAAATAACATGAGATTCAATCAACTCCCTAACCAAGGCGTATCAAACTTCACGTTAGCGCTCAATGTTACCAATATGACCAATGCTGACTTAATAATGACGTTCCCTGCGTTACAGGGCTTGAGAATTGCTAATTATGCGATGGAGGACAATGGCGTAGAACTTGTTGACGGACAGGATTATACCGGTCCTCAGGAGGAATTTCTGCCCGACGGTAAATTAAGAATCTACCAACATGTCAACTACGACAAGTCAAATTGGCCAACTGGAAGAAATCTGTTCATTGATTTCACAACTGCCGAACCGGAATCAAATGATATTCCTGTTTGGTCCAATATGAAACCGAATAACAACTCTATAATCCCGCTGATGAGTGGAACTGAATATTTGGCTGTACAGGCTGATGAACTATCAGATTGGGCCTCGGATTCTAATGGATGGAACTTAGCCTGTGAGTTTACCGAGGCTGGCTGGAGTTCAAGACAAGACGAGTCTGGCAATCTACTCGTCAGTTCCCCTTCCGGTGCAACTTCATCAGTGGCGACATGTAGCGTTAGCGACCCATTCGGAGCTACTGCTGTAGAGACATTAGACTTCACCTTCGGGCAACCATTTACCGCTACAGCAGCGATTAACGATGGCGAAAACATTGACTTTACAATCACTCCTACTGGTTTGGTTGCTGAAATGACTGTTAGTGCACACGCTCACCAGGACGGCGCAATGGGCTCTTTGAGATCATCAATGGCCAGTAACCAACCTCTTACTATCGCCCTACCAATGGACGGCATAAAACCAGGCCAAGTCATGATAATGGGTACTGCAACTGCCAATAACATGATGAATTTTGACTTCATGCTCGATTATGGCTTAGAAAAGCAGAGCCAACCGCCGACTGTCACGCTGAGGGTTAGTTTCGATGGTAAGAATGCAACATGGGATGCCACTGGTTTACAATTTACCCTCAAAGGAACTGTTTCAGACCCTGATGGTGAAAGTGTAGCGATGACGTTACAACTATGCGGTTCGACTGCGACAGATTTCACTAATGTTGGTATTAACTGGGAAATCGATGTATCAATTGCAACATGCGTGCTCCAAGAAATTACCACCTACGATGTAGTGGTAACAGCAACTGACGAATCCGGTGTAGAAAGCACACTCGAAGTTAACGTTGAGGACCCTAATGCACAAAGTGACTCCAATAGTGGTTCAAATTCCAATTCTGGAAGTGAGGAAGATGAAGGTAGTGCTCTACCAGGCGTCTCAATGTTAGCCACAATCTGCGTAACGCTACTTGGTGCTGCCATGCTTCGCAGAAAAGAAGATCAATAAACAGATGGATGTTACACAGATGTTCAAAGGAATCGTTGAGTCCAAGAGCCATGAAGGTGGCCTTCTGGCGACATTTACCGGGTCTTCTCCAGCCCTAGGCTCAATTATCGTAACTACTGATGACGGCACTTACATTGGCAAGATTGACGCTGTTCTAGGCAACACCGACAATCCTCTTGCACACATCGCCCACTTAGATCGCAAAATGAACCCTGACACGTTTCTCGGTAGTGAAGTGCAAATTAGGCCAAAGGCTCCACGGGGTGAAAATAGTCACCGTAATGGTAATTCGAGGCAAGAACGAAATCGCGATGGGCGCTCAAATCACAGAGACAGGTACGAGAGAACAAATAACAGAGAGCAAAACCGCTCTAACTGGCGTGAAAACCGACGGGATAATGATGGATACAATCGCCGTGATTCATCTAGAAGAAATTTTACTGATAGAGACTCAAATCGGCGTGATTCGCGCCGGGACAATTCTCGCGGTAGAGATTTCAACCGCAGAGATTCAAGAGATTCGAGGCCTCGTGATAGGGATTTCAACCGCAGAGATTCAAGGGATTCAAGGCCTCGTGGAAGAGATTCCAATCGAAGAGATTCGAGACCTCGTGGAAGAGAAAACAAAATCTTTGCCGATAATGACTGGACTTGCAAAAAGTGTAACAATGTTAACTTCTCGTTCAGAAAAGAATGCAATAGATGCGGAGAACCGAAAGACGGACATTCAAGAGACAATCAAGGCCGACAGCGAGATAGTCGGCCGAGACAAAATCAATCCCGACATTCTCAATCAAGACATAATGATGGACAACCACGAAAATTCCGTAAGGCAAAAGGAAAGTCAGCAAACCATGCTCACAACAAAGCTCCAAAACCATTGAATGCCCGTTCAAGAAAAAGAAATCGTGACAATTAAGTAATTCATGCACAAGCAACAGTACATGAGTGCTGAAAATCACTACCTTGATGCTGTGGAAGCACTGGACTCTGGCGATCGAGAAACCGCATTGACTGAAGCCTACAAAGCGGTAAAATTAGACCCTGAACATGTCGATGCGTGGCAAATTATCTCTGATGCACACCTGTCTGCAGATGGCAAGGCGGCCGACCTAACCAGCGCTGCCAAGTCACTAACGGCCGTCAAAACGATTGTCAAATTAGAACCAACAAGAATAGACATGTGGGTAAGGGGTGGAAGATTACTTGCTGATGAACTAGGGCTTATGTTTGATGCATTGGATTGGTGGCAACAAGTAAGACACCACGCGCCAGATGAAGTCACACCACTGATTGAACAAGCGACAATACTTGCTGACCTTGGAATGTATAAAGAAGGTAAAGAGCGTATCCAGACAATTCTAAATGAAAATATGGATGTTGCAACCAGTCAATACGGCCGTGTCCATCAACTACTCGGATTATTCAACAACGCAATTCAACAGAACTCAAATGAATACTTCAAACCGTGGGAAAAACGCCATCCAGGTTGGTCAGCAATAGAATCGAAAATGCGCAAAGCGCCAGTATCTGAAACCACTATTTTCATGCTGGTCACTGTACCAATATTGTTTGGAGTTATCATTCTTTCAAATTTCCTTGCTGGTGAAGGTTTAGGAGCATTCTGTCTTACAAGTGTGGTGATTTTTATTGCAGTTATTGCAGGAATGAGATTCACTAAAAATATGTTTAGAACAATCAATAGACCAGCTTTCAATCTTCTAAGAGCAATGAACTTTGAAGCATCATCTAGTTACAACGTGATATCGGAGGACATTCGGACTTCCGTTCTGTACATGTATATTCTACAAAGAAAGCCAGTGGCTTGGCAGGAAAGGATGCTGCTGATTATTGATGAAAAGAATAAGTTGCCGAAAAACTGGAAGATGGAATTTCCGGATTTTGATTCACATTTGGCAGACATCGGATTCGTCGAAGATGGCGAAACGCCATTTTGGGAAGCGGAGAACGCTGAGCCTTACGAAGAGGAATAATCACGTTCCAGCATTGTAGTCGTCAAGATAGGCAATCTGCTCATCAGTTAGGCTATCGATAGTAAATCCAAGTGTTTCCAATTTTGTCACAGCCAGTCCCTGGTCTTGTTCTGTTGTGATGTCATAGACAATGGGCTGCATATCTTTACCTTCTTTTGCTAGACGGCACAGTGCTAAGTATTGGTTAGCAAATGACATGTCCATTACTTCTGATGGATGTCCTTCTGCAGCCGCAAGGTTGACTAATCGGCCATCCGCTAACAAGAATATTTTCCTACCGTCATTCATTGTATACTCAACATTGTTGTCTCTAATGGTTCTAGTGCTGGAAGCCTGTGCCTTCAAGTCTTCAATATTGATTTCACAATCATAGTGTCCAGTGTTAGAAATGATTGCTCCGTCCTTCATAGAAGCGAAATGACGATCAACAATGACGTCTTTCATTCCCGTTGCAGTACAGAATATGTCTCCGAGTTTTGCTGCGTCATCCATCTTCATTACTCTAAATCCGTCCATAACGGCACGTAGTGCTGGCAGTGGGTCAATTTCTGTGATAATGACATTGGCACCCATTCCTTGGGCTCGCATTGCAACTCCTTTGCCGCAGTGACCATACCCAGCAACTACGAAGGTTTTACCTGAAATTAATACAGAAGTGGCTCTTAATATCCCATCAATTGTTGACTGACCGGTGCCGTAAACATTGTCAAAATCCCATTTGGTAATAGCATCGTTAACAGCGATTACTGGGTATTTCAAATCTCCAGCCTTGCCCATCGCTCTCAGACGATGTACACCAGTCGTTGTCTCCTCAGTACCTCCGATAACTCCATCGGCGTACTCAATTTTGTCACCATGGACTCTTACGATTAAGTCAGCACCATCGTCTAAGGTTAGAGTAGGTCTAAATTCTAAGGTTCTATCAATGCACCAATAAAAATCCTCAACACTTTGCCCGTGCCAAGCGTGTATTGAATATCCCTCCGCAGCGAGCCAAGCCGCAACATCGTCTTGAGTTGAGAGTGGATTACAACCTGACCAGGAGATTTCTGCTCCTGCAGCAGCGATGGTTTCAATCAATACTGCTGTTTCTTTGGTCACGTGCAAGCATCCCGCTACCTTCATTCCTGCGAGTGGTTTTGTCTTTAGTGCATCTTCCTTGAGAGCTGCTAAAACCGGCATTCTGGCTCTTGCCCAGTCGACTCTTAGTGCCCCAGATTCTGCCAAGGAAATATCTGCAACTGTGTACTTGTCTGTCTTGTCCATGGGCAGGCCTACAACCTGTCACTTTTGAACTCATTGACTATTCAGTCAATCAATTCCTGCGACAGATTATCCTTGCTGTTGAACATATTGTGCTGCGTACTGTTGAGCATATGCTGCGGCAGTTTGTGCATCGTATCCCTGAGCGATAAATTGCTGGTAATATTGCTGATACGCGGCTTCCATGGCTGGGTTAGTTGCTGCTGGTGCTGCCGCTTGGGCGCCTCCCATCGCACCACCGCCTAAGCCTGCTTGGGCAGCATACTGCTGTGCATAAGCTCGCGCAGTGTCTTCTGGGTATCCTTGAGCGATTAATTGCTGGACATATTGCTCAACAGGATCTTGTTGTTGGAATGCTCCTGCTAGGTTGAAATCCTTGTAGTCTCCATCCATGCCATCAGAACCGCCTCTACGCAAGAATAGGAAGGTTAGAATCACTATTATCAGTAGCACAACTGCTCCAATTCCAATGAACATTACATTGGTACCGGACTGTGCTCCATCACCATCATCGTCAACTGTTGGTTCGACCCACTCACCTTCGACAAAGCCGTACTCACCTTCCCACTGACATTGACCCGCAACGAATACCCATCTTCCCGTTGGGTCATTTAATTCGACAACTGCAGGTACATCGACTCCACGACATATCGGTAGTGTTAGTGTAATCGTTGAAGGGTTGTATAACTGAACATAATCGAGATCTAGGGGATTCAACTGTTGCTCTATAACCCATCGCTTTTCGATGTCTTTTGACGGATCGAATTCATAGACTCTTATGTATATGATAACGTCCTTAGAAACGTTGGAATGGAAACTATCGATGTCCAAGCTCAATTCAAATGAGTCTCCAGTACCAATGCTGTTTTCGAGCACTGCTAATTCTTTGTTACCCTTTGCAATATCCCTTGTCAAGAAGTTTGTCTCATCAAATAAGGATTCATTGGTCGTAATTTCGATGAATGTATCTCTTTCATCCGAGCCGGAAACAACGAAACCAGACAGATTGAAGAAAGAGTCAGTGTAACCGACTCTGTCATTCCAGTTTGTATACTCGATTTGCGGTGGTTCGTCACCGAAGCCTTGTGGTTTGACATCGAAACAGAATTCCATATCGTCATCCCACTTGCCAGACTTATCATAAACTGTCAACTTTACCTTGATAGGTTGAATTGGTGCTTCTGTGTTAGGATTGAAAGTTAGATTCCTGCCTGCATACGACACACCGTTCTGATCGACACCGTAGCCACCAAATGTGTATGTCCAAACACCCTGGCTTGCTTCATAATTTGTGTAAGTATTGGAGTTTAGACTTATAGGGGCATCCCATGGCTTATCGAAGGTTACTTCCCATTCATAACGCTCAATACCGGAATCATCAATCGCATCCGGGTCACTGGAATTTCCAGCATTGAACTCGATTGGGATTTGTCCGCTTTCGTCAAGTACAATCTCATACTTTGGATAATTATCTTGTATTGAACAGGTTCCTACAAGTTCGATATTGTCAGCGTATGAATCTTTGATAACAACATAGGCATCTGCTATCGGATTGAATGCATCTGCATTCGCATCGTTTGTTTCCAGCGTGATGTCCAACATCCTCGAATGACCGTTGTCGTCGTGTAACCAAAGGGTTACAGTCCACTGTTCTTCTTGCTTACATTGTCCTTGTGTACCAATAGACTTGCAGAAGGTCATTGTTGGAGATGATTCTGTGTCGAATAATGGAGAGACATAATGGTCTATTTGCCCGGGTGCCATAGTACCCATATCCCATGAGGTTGGGCCAGAAATCAGCCAATCTGTTTGCAAATCAACTTGAGCATCGGATTGGTAACTGAAGGTTATCTCAGAATTACTCTTCATGTAATATGTTGCATAACCTGCTCCAAGTGCTGGGGAAGGAACTTCTCCGTTGATCAAAATGTCAGTTCCTTCACGCATCTTACCGAATGGATTTGGATAGTCATTTACTTGATAATCTAACATGTTCTTGAGCAAGGCAAATTCTGCGCTGTTAGCGTCTTCGGAGTTTGCCTCAACATCGATTGTTGAGATTATCATACCACCTGAACCATAGCTGCAGATACCCAGTATGACATCGTCAGTATCCGTTCCGTCGTGGATAATTGACTGGAATGTTGCAACATTTTGATTACCCGAACAAATCTTTGGAACATCTGTTGTTGCTTCACTGGCAATCGACAACGCAGAGGATGCTACTGGACTAAATCCTTCGAAATTGCTTTGTTTGATGCTATCCATAAGAGGATGGAATGGGTCGACAATTTCGATATCACTGTAGGTGATTTCTGCTCCATTGGTCTTGTCGGTAATCTCTAAGCCAAGCGGTAGTCGTGGGTCTAGACTTGTTCCCAGTCCATATGTTTGCGTACCGTGTGGTGCTAGGTGCGCTTGTATTGTACCTCCACTGCTCATGAAATTAACCAAGACCTGCTTTCTGTCAACATTGTTAACAGTCTCAGAAATCGTCTTGTAGTACGCTCCACCATCGTCTTTAGCGGTGTTGAAATCCTGCCAAGGCATGATGATCTTATCGTAATTTGTGAACCAATTTGTCTTGAAGTAGGTGTCCCAGTCATTCATTGTAAACTGAGTGTAACTCTTACCCATAATTGCCAAATCCTCGATTATAGTTGAGGTACCGGCTGTTTTATCAGAGAGTATCGCTATATCGACCTCATCAGCAAATGTTGCGAAGAAGAACCTTGGTTCACCTGACGGCGTACCATCATCTAGTTCAGCATAGTAACTAATGTTGTAGGTGTGTCCATCTTGATAGCCAGACCAAGGAGTGAATGAAAGGTCTATTCTTTGACCACTAACTAGAGTCTGTGCTGGGCCTGCGTTAGATGTGTGAGCAAGTGAATTGGTCGTCTCGTCGAAGATATTCATGTAGAACACATAGTCCCCTTCCAGCACCCCGTTGGTTGCTGAGATGTCCCAGTTGTGAGTCAGAGAACTATCTATCGGCAGTACACAATTTAGTCTAACTTCTTCCAAGCACGCAAGTTTGTTTGGTTGACTCAAAGTAATATCAACTGATTTTACGTTGAAAATTACTCGCTTGATGTTGTTAGCAGTGGATAGTTCCTCTGCACCGTACCAGTTGGTACCAACAGTGGTGTTGTCGAAAATTGTTTCAACTTCAATCATGTAGACTCCTGAGATAAAGTCGTGTTCTGCGATTAAATCAGTTGATGCATCATCAGCATCGACAGTGCTTCTGCTGATTTCATATGACGCTTCTTCAACGAAAGTGAACTCTTTCAGCGTAATATTATTGACACCAACTCCTCTAAATCCGTCATTTATTCCATTCCTACCATCCTCATCGGAGAAGAAATCGAAGTTAATATCAACCTCAGTACCTGATAGACTCATACATTGAGTATCCCAGTCTGATGGGTCTGCTGAGGTTGTGTTTAGAACGTAAAGGTGAGTGAGGTCGAGGCTTGTGGTCTTTACAAGTCCATCAGAGTTGAAGAAAACGTTCCACGGCTGTCCCAATCCATCGGTTGTTCTTGGGTCGCCGATGTACTCTATTTCATCGAAATCAATTGGATTTGTTTCGTTGACTATTCCGTTACCATCTTCGTCGATTTGACAGGTTCCGTCCTCGTTGTAGTCGTTCCATTGTCCGTAGATAATCGCCGAATAATCTCTTGCATCTTTTTCATAATCGACAGTCAAAGCCATGTAATCACTTGGTTCAATATTGCCTTGAGAGTCGACTTCATAGAATGTATCAGCATAGTATTCAAACGATAATGAAACGAAATCGCCCGACAAAGATGTCATATCAACATCAATAATTGTCATTGTTTCATTTTCCCACGCATCCCCATATCCTAGCGTTCCAGTTTGGGACAGACATGGGTGTCCAAACCAGTATGCTTCGTTATTGAAGACTAGGCTTGATGGGCAAAGTACAGTATCGTTGTATAATGCCCCTTTTGGATTATTATTTTCAGTGTATCTTGTACCATCGGTTGAATTATCAAAGGTGATTATACAATCAGTAGACGGATCTCCACACTTAACAGTTGTAGGGTCAGCAGTAAAGACGGTTGCAGTGACATCGAAGTCAACGATTGTATTACCCCAGTTGTTGGTAGTTGCTGTGATTGGGTATGTGCCTTGTGCATACAGGCCACCAGGTGAGAAATAATCTATTGATTCTAAAGCAGGGTCATACAGATTAAATGGAGTCACATAACCCACTATCTCATCATTAAGAGGTTGCTCATCCCACGCGTTATTTGAGAGTGTAGCTGAAATTCGATACGTGGTATCGTTTAGGAAATCAGCCTGCAGCGTTGCGACATATTCTTGCCCTGGGCCAAGGTTGTTTAGATTAATTTGAGTTTGTTGATTTTGGACATTAGGGAAGAACGCTGTGTTCTGCTTGGTAATAGTTAAGTTATCTACACCAAATCCATCGTTACCAGTCCAAAGAGATTCATTTTCATCCGCTACTGAACCCTCAAAACCAGTTCTAAATCTAAATCTCAAATCGATGGTTTCACCAGCCCATGGGCTCAAATCAAAGGTTCCAACGCCTTCATCGGTGAAGTTATTCCATCCATAGAAGGTATTGAAGGCATATATTCCGTAGTAGTATAACCCTTCAGCATACCCGCCAACAACATTTTCTTTGTACGCTCGGTCCAAATCGAATCCACCCCAAATAGACTGACCTGAGAAACAGGCTCCGGAAATATATGCTTCAACTGGGCAGTTAATGACAGACCAGCCCGTTTCTTCGCTACCAACTTCAATCATAGCCAAATCATCCCATACATCACCAACTACGAAACCGTTGGTGTCTGCACTACCGAGTGCGCCAAATCCAAGGTCTTGGAATAATTCCACACTCATGAATGCTCGATCTGAACCGGTCAAATCTACATCGCGTAGGACCATTGCTTCATCCCAGTTCTTTCCGTAGCCAGTCCATTCTCCCCCGGTACTGTTAGTGACGGTCTCTCCGGCCCACATGAAGTGAGTTGGGTTTAGGTAATTGGCCGAGTAGTCTGCCTGAGATTCATCTGGGTCGGTTCCAGAGCCGGAAGATGGTGTTGTTTGCTCCTGCCAGTGATGGGTGCCTGCTTCGACATAATCGATGTACTCCCAAGTACAGCCTGAGCCACATGTGCCGAGGTTTTCTGGAGTATCCCAGTCGTTTGCATAAACTGTCTGGTTAGTAGAATTGGCCTCATCAACCACCTTTAGTTCTACATCTAACGTTGCAGTTTGCCCATTCAAGACGTCCATACCAGTGTTGGTTACAGTGACATTGAGTTCTCTCAAACCTTCTCCAACTGCGCCAACATAACGGTCGACTGGTGAAATTTCTATTCCCGAAACTGACAGATCTCTGTTATCCATCTCAATCACAGTAATGGTGTCATATTGGCCGTCCCAGCCAAAGTTGTCTCTCCAACCACCAAATCGCCAGTTCTTGTGAGCTACTACGATGTCTGGTGCCGAGTTACTGCCGCCAGCAAGTTGTCCAACCTCTGCGGTGTGAGGCCTTCGACCTGCGGCATATGATAAGGGACTCAAGTGTCCACCATTACCGTCCGAAAGAGTAACTTGAATAGATGTTGGGAAATTCAAGAAGAAATTGTTTGTTGTTCCGCCAGCAGAGTCGGTGGATTGTTGCTGGAAAGCAATTGTTGGATTGATGAAATCAGGCTCAAGGTCGCCGTTCAAATCAGCAATTGTCAATGACCAAGAAATATATGGTCCAAAATATGCAGTCTGAGGAGTTGACCAACTGCCTGAGGTTGTTGAAGTGACATATGTTACATTGAGTAGATTTTCATCGTTTAGTGCTAGTACATCTGCTACCCCATCTTCATCAATGTCTGCTACTGCTATTGCCTGAGAGGTTGGTGTATCCATATTTATGACGTGTTCGTTAGTACTTGTTGGAGTGGTACTGAATGTGTAAGTCAGTGGGAAAGAATTGGTTTGACAATTGAATTCAACGATAGATACGTTGTCATCTTTTCCAGGGTTTGTAACTTGTCCAGTAGCGTAGTCAAGACCCTCACTTCGCAACAACCACATATCGTTATCGAAACATGTACCGCCGCCGCCGAGGCCACCACCTACTTGTGACTCACCCCAATCACCGGAAGTGAATGCTCGATAGGTATTCTGCTGTGCAGGTCCGAGATTGGTAATGATACCCTGTGTGTTGGAGGTTACAGGTCCGAGGTAGGTCACCACTCTTTGGGTGGTGATATCTGCTTGTAAGTCAAGAATCATTACATCATCATTTCCATCTTTGTTCAAATCAGAAACTTCCAAGTCCCAAGCCCAGAAGTGAGTAAATCTTGCTCCAATAGACCAAGTCTTTTCGTTACATCCACCATTTTCGATAATGGTTACGTTACCTGGTTCTCCAGCAGGTGAACCATCATCGTTAGTCTTGAAAGGATTGTTCCTTTGGAAAATAACGATATCGGTGGCGCTATCTCCGGTAAACTCCCCAACTTCGATAAATTGTACGTTGGAGAACTCATCCCAATCAGCATTTCTGTCTTGATTTGCTGAGACCCAAATATCCTGTCGCTCAGAGAAATCTCCGTTTCCGTCATTCCACAGCACAGATATTGTGTGTGTTCCATCAGTAGCAACGGCAATATCATTGTGTCCGTCACAATTGAAGTCCCCGATTGCAACATCATGCGGGTCACGGTTTGTGGTGTAAGTTCTTGCTTGAGAAGCGCTTGCTGTAGTTGCCAATGCTGCGGTGGTTGAAAGTACCATCAACATACACAATAAGATGCTTCTTGCGCGGGCTTTGAAGAGATTGTCTTGGGAAAACATCATCATCACTTGTTGAGCCACACTAACTACCACTTTAATTGCTTTGGAATTTTGTCCGAAGCATAACATTCTGTATGCTTAACAGTAAAGCGAAATCAGGAATATATCAATCCGGCAATATCTCGTCAAACTTTACCTGCTAACCAGCGAGGAGATGGCCCCCAACCAATAGCATCGCCACCGTGAACTTTGACCAGTTTTCCAGCCGAAAATAATGACTCTAACCAGACCTCTAGAACGGTGCCTTCACGATTACCCAGTTTCTTACTAGCAATCTCTTCGATATCGCTTGTTTTTAGGGCAGTAAAACCATAATCGCGGACAACTATGTTCATCAATTCTCTCAACCAAGCCTCTGCCATAGGGTCAACGCTCATCGTGCCTTGTACCGGCAAGGGTTCGTCTAATTCTGCAAATATCTCCATTAGTTCAATTGGATCTGGTTTGCTTAAGTTATCCAACCCCAAGGCTCTCAATTCACTACTGAGGTCAAGTTCGCCGATTGGTCTTCTAACGATTGGAATCCTTGATGGGTCGGGTTCGGGGCCCATGTCCAAGGGTTTGTCGCCAAATGGCTCATCATCAACCTCTATCATCGCCTTTGATTTGACAGTGCTCTTTAGACCAGAGGTATTGGTAGCTTTGACATCCTGACCAATAGGCATCATCCAGCCGACTCCCTCAAGACCCAATTCTGCTACCTTGCTGCGGACCCAATCAGCGTCGCCACGTAACAAAATTTCAGTATCATTCTCATCGGAACGAAATCGGTATTGTACAAACCCACTAAGTTCCGCCATGTGAAATCCTCGCCTTATCCCGCCTTCAAGATGACGCTTTATTTTGCCAACTGCCTGAGAACAGTGTGCAGAATACCCCCATTTCGGTAATATTCAACTTCTACTGGGGTATCCAATCTCACCTGAGCCTCAAAGTTAATCACCGTACCGTCATCCTTAGTTGCCGAAACAGTCAGCATTTGAAGCGGTTTTACTTCGTCTGTAATCGGTATATCAAATACTTCACTACCGTCCAAACCAAGGGTTTCATGTGACTCTCCAGGCTTGAATATTAATGGCAGTACGCCCATGCCAACTAGGTTTGAGCGGTGGATTCTTTCAAAGGAAGTTGCAATCACTGCCTTCACTCCCAATAAGTAAGTGCCTTTGGCAGCCCAATCCCTTGATGAGCCAGTTCCGTATTGAGACCCTGCAAGGACTACTTTAGGACCATCGTAAGCATTTGCTGCATCAAAAACAGATACTACATCACCATTTTCAGGATGTCTAGCAAACCCTCCTTCTGTTCCCGGTGCCATTTGGTTCCTTATTCTAACATTGGCAAATGTCCCTCGCATCATAATTTCATGATTTCCTCGACGGCTGCCGAATGAATTGAAATCACGCTGCTCTACACCTCTTTCGACCAGCCACTGGCCTGCAGGCCCGCTCTTGGGGAATGACCCAGCCGGTGAAATGTGATCAGTGGTAATTGAATCACCCAACTTTAGCAGAACCTTTGCTTGCTCGATTGAAGAGATAGGTTCCGGTTGAGAACTTAATCCCGAGAAGAAGGATGGCAACCTAATGTAGGTTGAGTTCTCATCCCAAGGGTATAGCGGGCTTGATTCAGCAGGGATGGAATCCCACCTTGGTTCATTCATTGCATCAGCATAGCGCTGCCTGAACATATCAGGAGTTATTGCTGAAAGCGCCTCAGCCAATTCTTCATCTGATGGCCAAACCTCGGATAACATAACGGGTTGACCATCGCTTGAGTAGCCTAGAGGCTCTGTCTCCAAGTCAACCTCTAAGTTTCCAGCAATCGCATAAGCAACGACAAGCGGTGGGCTTGCAAGGTAAGATGCCTTCACTTTGCTGTGAACGCGACCCTCAAAATTCCTATTACCAGAAATTACCGAGCCAACTATCAGCCCTGATTCCTCAATGGCGTTATCAATTTCTTCCGGCAGTGGCCCTGAGTTACCAATGCATGTCGTACAACCATAACCCACTACATTGAAGCCCATCTCGTTCAAATCATCTTGTAGACCCGTTGCCTCATAATATTCAGTAACCACTCTGCTACCCGGTGCGAGCGAGGTTTTGACCCAAGGTTTGACTGTCAAGCCACGCTTTCTTGCATTACGTGCCAATAATCCAGCTGCCAGCATTACGCCCGGATTTGAGGTATTGGTACAGGAAGTTATTGCAGCAATTACTACATCACCATGGTTTAGGTCAAACTTTTCACCATCGAGTTCAACTACCGCACTACTGGACAAATCATCCTCGTTTAGACCATGCCCCTGATGCCCCAATTCAGCAGTAAGAGAATCGATAAAATGAGGTTTCATGTCTGCCAAATCTACTCGATCTTGTGGGCGTTTTGGACCGGCGAGTGCGGGCTGTACGGTATTCAAATCTAATTCAAGTAGCGCAGTATATGATTTCTCATCACTGTTAACATCATACCACAAGCCTTGTGCTTTGCAATATTCTTCAACGCCGGCTATGGCAGAATCTTCTCGGCCGGTAAGGCGCATGTATTCCAACGTCCTTTCATCAACAGGGAAAAATCCGCAGGTAGCACCATATTCAGGTGCCATGTTGGCAATAGTTGCACGGTCTGCCAAAGTCAAGGCGGCCATACCGCTACCGAAGAACTCGACAAATTTGCCAACTACTCCGTGTTCACGCAACATTTCGACTATTCGTAACGTCATGTCTGTTGCGGTCACACCTGGCTTTAATTCACCAGTTAATCTAACTCCGATAACATCTGGCGCTAACATGTATATTGGTTGACCAAGCATGACTGCCTCGGCTTCTATACCGCCTACTCCCCAGCCAAGTACTCCCAATCCGTTGATCATGGTAGTGTGTGAATCCGTGCCAACCAATGTATCGGCTAACCATACACCGTCTTCCTGTCTTGCGACGCTTGCTAAGAACTCCAAATTCACTTGATGAACAATACCTCTGGAGGGTGGCACCACTTGGAAGTCTTTGAGTGACTTCTGACCCCATTTAAGGAAGGTATATCGCTCCATATTACGTTTGTATTCGATATCTAAATTCATATCGAGTGCATTATGGAACGCACCAGAAATATCTACTTGCACTGAATGGTCGATTACCAAATCCACTGGAACCTGAGGGTTTACTTTTTCAGCATCGCCACCCATTTCCACCATAGCATCTCGAAGTGCGGCTAAATCTACAACTGCTGGTACGCCAGTGAAGTCCTGAAGAATAACTCTTGAAGGCCTAAACGGTATCTCACCACGTTCACCGTCAGCTTGCCATGATGCGATATTTCTCACATCTTGTTCTGTCACCAAAAACCCGTCATTTCCTCTCAATGCACCCTCAAGTAGGATTCTAATAGAGTACGGGAGATGGGAAGTATCGATGCCGCTTTCATCAAGGCCAGATATGGAATAATAGTGTCCACCAATAGACAATTCTCGGCGTGCGTTGAAGGTGTCTACGGTCGTCATGATACAGCCGAAATCAAAGACATCTATCAATGAAACGCTTCAACGGCTGTAGGTACTTCACCAGAAGTGCCACCATGGAGAGTCTTCTCCGCCGTTGGTTGTTACGCTAACCAATGTAACTGGGTTGTTTGGTTTGTCACTTCCGTCGGTTGGAACTTGGCTGATTGATGTCACATGCTCGCAACCGTCAGTGATATCGCCGAATACGGTATGAACTCCATCAAGATGACTCGGAGAACTATCTTCTGGAACTAGGAAAAATTGGCTGCCTCCTGTATTGGCTTGACTGGTTTTAGCCATGGAAATTGTGCAAGATGTATGTAGTAATCCATTATCCGCCTCATCGGGAATCGTGTAAGCAGTTTGTCCTGCTCCGCAATCTGCTGCGTTATCCATAGCCTCGCCATTGCAATAACCATACCACTTAGCAGCATAACCACCTTGACCATTGCCCATTTGGAAGTCACCACCCTGTATCATAAAATTATCAATAATTCTGTGATATTGAGTGTTGTCATAGTTACCTTCAACGGCGTGAAGATGCAGATTCTCTACGTGAACAGGCGCACTTTCAGGTTCAAGTGAAATAGTGATGACTTCATCGTTGAACAGTCCGTTAGCATCTGTCCAAGTCATGCGCATCTTGGCCTCGGTTGGTAAATCGGTTGGTGGAGTGTAAGAAGCAGCCTTGACGAGCAGCAATGCCACTATTATAACACCAATCAGGGCACCGATTCCAGCGAGTGTTGGGGTACCATCGTTTATCAGTCTAGGAAGCGAAGTTTCCTTGATTCCCTTGTTCTGCATTTCGTTGAGGATTTCGTTGTAGGCGGAATTATTGGTTTTGTTTCTTGGAGCCTTCTTGACTGCATCGCGCAGCAGTCCTGCCGCCTTGCGATATTCTGCTCGGGAATCTTTCTTTTTGGCAATTGCCCAAGTCGCCTCGCCAGCAATTCGGAGAGTTGTAGCCTTGTCTCCGGTGGGGTCGGCATCTCTTAGTAAATCAAGGCAACCAATAGCGTTTCCTTTAGCAAGCATTTTCTCTGCTTTTTCCCATGTTTTGGCGATATCTTCGTCTGCCATGGATAATCCGAGTATGCTTATGGTTTTGAGTTTCACTATCCAAAAATTGATTCAATTCATGTCAACTATCAAGCAACATATTCAAAGAGTGCTTGCTAATCGCTAATTTTAGGGGCGGGTGCTTAGGGCCCCAGGAGATTTAATTCGATGCAAACCATCGCTAATGATTTTACCATCAATATTGCAACGGCAAATGGAACTGGTTCACAGTCAGCAAACCTAATTTTACTCCAATCAATGTTTGATATGGGGATTCCAGTAAGCGGAAAAAATCTCTTCCCTTCCAATATTTCTGGCCTACCAACTTGGTACATTATTCGACTATCGGACCACGGATATCAGGCACCGGGAAACAGGACTGATATTCAAGTGCTGGTAAACCCAGCGACCTGGGAAGAAGACTTGGCGGCATTAGAACCGGGAACTGTGGTCTTGTGGAACGAAAACTCAAAACTCGAGATGGACAGAGATGATGTTATCTCCTACCCTATTCCAATGACAAAGATCGCCAGAGGAATCAACCCGAAACTTGCCAAATTGATTACCAACATTGTTTATGTTGGTGCTCTAGCGGAGATTATAGGAATTGAGCAATCTGCCTTAGAGTCAGCAGTGAAGAAGCAATTCAAAGGTAAAGATTCGGCAATTGAACTCAATCTAAATGCGCTATCGCAAGGCCGTGAGCATTTCCGGGAAAACCTCGAAAAGAGCGACCCATACATAGCCGAAAGCAGACCGATAGAGAAAGAACAGTTTTTCATCGAAGGTAACGAAGCCGCTGCACTCGGTACTTTGTTTGGTGGAGCCCAACTCTTAGCATGGTATCCAATTACCCCATCTTCATCAATCGCTGAAGGAATTATTGGTTGGATTCCAAAACTTAGAACCAATGATGATGGAGAAACAGATTGCGCAGTAATACAAGCCGAGGATGAACTTGCAGCAGCTGGAATGGTGCTGGGAGCAGGATGGGCAGGTGGTCGTGGACTTACTGCTACCTCTGGACCTGGAATTTCTTTGATGCAAGAATTCATTGGTTTGGGCTATTTCGCAGAAATTCCTTCTGTATTTTGGGATGTCTGTCGAGTTGGCCCCTCCACTGGACTTCCGACAAGAACTCAGCAATCTGACATTACACTACTCTACGAAGGCAGCCATGGAGATACACAACACATCGTGTTATTCCCCGGTACTGTTGAGGAATGTTTTGAATTCGGATGGCGAGCATTTGATTATGCCGAGCGATTCCAAACTCCAATATTCCCAATGAGTGATTTGGATTTGGGGATGAATAGATGGGCCTGTTCTGGATTTGATTATCCCGACAAACCAATGGATAGAGGGAAGGTAGTCAGAGATAAAAATATCTTTGAAGCATTTGAACAATTTGGCCGATATCTCGATGTAGACGGCGACGGAATACCATACAGAACACTTCCCGGTTCCGGAATGGCGCCGATTTTATATCGAGGAACAGGTCACAATCCAATGGGTCTCTACTCTGAGAAACCCGACGATTACTACCAACTAATGACCCGTCTGAAGAATAAGATTGATGGGGCTCGAGACGAATTACCGGCACCGATAATTAGAGAGGAAAAAGAGTTAGAGTTGGGCGTTATCTACTTAGGAAGTATGGAAAATACTATCCAAGAAATCGACGATTTGCTCGAGGCAACTGGTATCAAGGTTAGTCAGTGCCGAATCAGAGCCTTACCGGCACACAGTGATATCAAGAAATTCATCGAAAAACATGACCGCACAGTCATACTAGAAATCAACCGAGATGGCCAACTATACGGCATTCTTCGAAAAGAGCTACCCGTTGAATTGGTAGAAAAAATGTACAGTGTTGCATATTCTGACGGCATGCCACCAAGGGCTAAGATCTATGCTGATATGATAACTGAAATTTTACAGGAGGGGTCTAAATGAGCGAACAAAAAGAGAAGTCTGAACGAAAAGAACGCCCTGCTCGGAAGGAAAGACCTGCTCGAGGAGAACGACGTGAGCGTCCAGCACGTGCTGTAAAATTGAACGTCATCAATGAACCAAAGGAAAGTTACACCGGCGGAAAGTCATCCTTATGCCCAGGTTGTGGGCATGACCAAATCTCAAATGTAATTATCTCGGCAGCGTGGGAAAATGGTATACAACCTCATAGAATCGCTAAAATGTCGGGTATTGGATGCTCATCTAAAACTCCAGCATATTACTTGGGACAATCACATGGATTCAACACCGTTCACGGCAGAATGCCATCTGTAACAACTGGCGCCTATGCGGTTAACAAAGACCTGCTATACATCGGCGTCTCCGGTGATGGAGACTCTGCATCCATTGGAATTGGTCAGTTGATTCACGCCATTAGGAGAAATATGGACATGGTATATATCGTAGAAAATAACGGTGTTTATGGACTTACTAAGGGGCAATATTCCGCAACTGCTGACATCGGTTCCAAGAAAAAGAAAGGACCTGTCAATAAGACTCAACCGATAGACCTCTGCGCAATGGCTATCAATCTCGGTTGTACTTTTGTTGCTCGCTCATTCTCTGGGTCTAAAAAACAACTCAATGCGATTCTAAAAGCAGCAATGTCGCATAAAGGGTTTGCTTTAATCGACGTTATTTCTCCATGTGTCACATTCAATAATAATGATGAGTCAATGAAATCTTATGGTTATGTCAAAGATAATGAAATAACCTTGCACATGACAGATTACATCCCACATTTCAACCCAATTCCAGAAGTGGAGGTGCCCGAAGGCAACTTTAGAGACATAACTCTGCATGATGGTTCAGTAATCCGCCTAGAAACAATTTCAGACACGCACGACCCAAGCGATGCTGTAGGAGCATTGACCGCTCTCCATGAAGCTGAAGAACAGGCAAAACACGTGACTGGTTTACTTTACTTTGACAATACCAAAGCTTCTCTAGCCGAAGACTTAGCATTAGTTGAAACCCCGCTGATCGATATTGCAGATGAGGTATTGAGGCCTGCCAAAGCAAGGCTGGATGAAATCAATGCCGCATTCCTCGGATGATTTTGTGACCCGAGACCCAATCTCAAATAAAGGAGTAAAGTCTACTTTATTGCATGGAACCCGTGACCGCCGCTATTGTTGCTGTGTCGATGGGTGGCTTGCTATACACTGTTTACCGGCTAAATAAACGTCGGAATCTTTGGCTCCTTAGGGAAGCCAGGCGCAAAAAATACGCGCCCGACCTACCTCCACTGATTAATATCGAAACAAGTAGAACAGTAATATCTGCAGATTCATCAAATTCTGTTGATAAACCGCCGGTTAGGCGAACGCGGCAAATTGAAGAATTAACCGAGAAAGAATACGGTGAATGGCAGGACAGAGATGAACAACGAGATGCTAATATCATGCAACTGAGACTAATTCTTGAAGACATTATCAACGAACTTCCCGAAATAGAAGAAGAATACGCAGAAGACCTCAGCGAAGAAGAGCGAATAATGAATCTTGATGCAAGAGCAGAATGGATTGTGGAAAATGAAGATAATTTCGATGAACATGCAACATTTGTTGAAACGGAGATGGTAGGTTCGGGAATCATTGTAGAGCAAGCCCCGCCGGAAAACGACGACCTTGATCAAAGACTTGAGCGAGAAGGTGGAAAAACTGGAGCAGTGCAAGTATCACTGGCTTGGGATGATTACAACGACTTAGATTTGCACTTATTCTGCCCCTCTGGTGAAAGAATATACTTCAACAACAAAAAAAGCGATTGTGGCGGTGAACTGGATGTCGATATGAACGTCAAACCAGTAAGTAATAATGCCGTTGAAAATGTTGTATGGCCAAAAAACCCACCAAAAGGCACCTACAAGGTTGGAGTACACTTTTACAAACATCATAAAAAGCGCAGGACTAAAAAGACCACAAAATACCGCTTAAGAGTGTCAATCTTTGGCAAAATCCAAGAATATTCTGGAATGATAAAATACGGTGCTGCAATTCAGATGGTCACAGGATTTACCATCGGTTCAGAAGAAGATTTATCGAAAAAATATAGTGGATTCGAATAAATTAGATGGTAGTCCCTCCCGGATTTGAACCGAGGTCGGAGGAACCAGAATCCTCCATGATGGACCGCTACACTAAGGGACTTCATGTAGGGCTGTCGCATTGTCTTTTTGAATCACTCGGTCAAAATTATCGACTTATGTTGTACATTGATTTATTTACCGCTTTCATTTAGGAGTTCTATGAAAAAGATATTTGCTGTGCTATTTGCTTGCTCAATGGTTCTTGCTGGCTGTACTGATTTGACCGATGAAGATATTGAATCAATCGTTGATGCTATCGTCGAAGTGCCTGGCTGTAATGGCGATGAAACCGCTTACAATTACAACCCAAATGCAACAAATAACAATGCTTGCTTAACCGAGATGGTTTTGAAGAATTCTGTTACAGAATTTATCCATCTCATAGATGATGGCCCTGAATGGGGAGAAACCGCGGGCATGGTTATGGAGGGTAGTGAAACTGATGAAAGTGGAGCTACAACATCGTTTAGTACGACCATGGCTATGTCTCCAGACGGAATGCTCATGCTTGTAGAGATGGATATGGGTATGGTGGTAATTGAAATTGGAGAACTCATGACTGAGAACCCCGATGGAACAACAAATATCCAAACAACATGGATGGGTAATACATTCCAAATGAACAGTGCTGCATTATTTGACACTGCTTGGAATGAACAGAATTACCTCGAAGATGATGATGACGACCACGACGATGATGACCATGGCGATGGAATGGATGATGA